>WLWI01002544.1_pt1 | contig 15750 bp, 10 predicted proteins | sample 6701501 | NCBI WGS metagenome assembly WLWI01 (sample SAMN12718690, study PRJNA515312) | sponge metagenome | isolation source: marine sponge | host: Mycale hentscheli | place: New Zealand: South Island, Marlborough, Capsize Point | collected 2014-11-01
CCACGGATACTAGTACTTGTCACTCCTAGAGGAATAGGAGTGACAAGTATTAGTATCCTTGGTGATGGTAATTCAGATCTTGGTCTGTGAGTATCTGGTCAGAGCATGTATATCTGATGGATTTGTAACTACAAATCCAAAATTTCAATGATGCACTTCAACGAGTCTACTTAGCTGAAGTAATGTTGTATAATAGCAATCGTCCCTGTTCTCATGCTGTCCTAAGTGAATCAGTATCAACTACATCTAGTAATGGTGATGCGGGTTAATTGGAGTGCATGGAATTCGCTAGTAGAAATAATAGATTAATAATGCATGCCGATAAAGAATAGTGATAGATGTTCAGGGTTCAAGTGGGAGTGGCTTAGGGTGTGGTCTGTCATGTGGGAGGTTCTACCACACTGTGCTAATTCAATTCTATTAATTAAAGACACGCTATTGTGTCATCAATCATTATCCTGTGATTTATTGTAGGTCACAATAAATACACTGTTAAAAATGGGTAGTTTGGAGAACTAAGTTTTGGGGTTAAATAAGAGGTACTGCCTGGACACCCATCTTGATAGTTTTACTAAAATATTTTTTAAATGAAGAAACTACAGGATTACCATTCATAATTTTTTTTACATGGATGAACAAATTCATATTACCAATTTTGCCTTATATATTATCATTTGCTTACACATTACATCTCACGAGTAATAATAACAATGTGACTGGAACAGTTAAGTGTAAGTCAAACTGGTGAGTTTAATCAAGGAGTAATGCCCATGATATGACTCTATAGAATTATGTAGATCAGTAAATGTAGGACTTACACTTGATAAGCTTGGAGCCAGGAAAGAGGTTATGATCACAATTCCAACCTATTTCAAAATTACGCAGGAATGCGGAATCATTTGCACATGCTGTTTCTTAAAAATATATATCCAAAATAAGTGAATTATAAAATAACATCTGGAATAGCACATAGCTAATCTATATTCTAACTAATAATAGTTTCATATAAAACTGCTAATTCAATCCTATTAATTGAAGACACGCAATTTTGACACTTCTTGAAACAAATCTTGTGTTTATTCTTGATTATTCCTAAACAAACTGCTTATCTGTGTTTAAATAACAATTTGTGATATGTTGAACTTCTTATTGTAATAAACAAAAGATTATTATGGCATGTCTTACATAATTTAATTTTACACAAGCTGTGAGAAACTTTGGTTTACAGTTATAGTTGGAGTCTTATTACTGTACCCGGATCTAAAATAACTTTTCCAAGCAGTAAATTTTGATGGCTATTATCTTGAAAATACCGAACTAATATTGTGGTGAAGTTATCTGCATATTGTGTTTAGAATTTCTACTGTGATGCCTAGATCTATTTTAATCTTAGTGATGGTGGCACTATACAAAATTAAGATTCAATTGGCTCAGACGTATTTATTACCTCCATCTCATCTCACTGGCACTACTCAGTGAACTCTTCACTTCAATTTAAAATGGAAAGAACAAGATTCTTGTTTAATGCGTTCTATGACCCTCTCACTTTAATATTAGCAAAGAATAAATCCATTTTGGATAAGAACATTTAATGTTAAATTCTACCTCCTCAAACGTCAATTTAAGGAGTTCACGTGTTGATCGTGAAAAACTCATAATCACATCTAAATTGCGACATGTGATATCTAATTCTCCTGCTATATCAGAGAGAGGCTCATCTGTCACTGGTCATTGTTCTAATCACTCTATAGTCTACTTGATCAAGTGTGAATGTAGATCATAGTTCACACATTGTTGTTAGAGCTGTCATACTATTATCAGTAGTACTTGTTTTGACTGTGTTCTTGACATTAGTGCCATTTGTAAGTATATCTAAGCACAAAACAATCAGAAACATTTGATACTATGTATTATAACATAACTCATAACTTATGTATTGAATTATGTATCAATATGACAAATTACATATTATTTTGGTAGTATACAGTAGTATAGGATGTTCTACTTTTGTGGACTTAATTAATATGGTGGGGAAATCATAAAAACTCCAGGACAGTATCACACTTTCACACTCTCCCCCACAACAATATTTCTGAATTAACAGCAGACATAATAGTGTTATGGTTTCCCACATCAGCACACTCTGCAAGTTATTATAATACATTAACGATGTTATTGCTTCATGGAGCAATCCTCACAACAATGGGTTACCCTGTGTCTGTAACTATCGCTAACTTAGTAATGGAAGAAGTGAAACAAAATACATTGACCACATACAATTTTACTCCTCCAATATTTTAGAAAAGATATGTGTGCACACCAATGGCAGTAGACTTGGTTGATGACTTACTGATTCACTTAAATTCTATCAAGCCATCTATCAATATCACAGTTGAATGAGAATGCCAAAATGACGGACTCTAGAACATCGGTCAAAAGGACATCAATGACCATTGAAATTACTAAAGATCAGCACATATACAGTTAGTCAACATGCAAATCAACAACATCATCACATTGACTGGAAGAATGTGAAAATAGTAGATCACAAGCAAGAATTGCACAAGAGATTTTATTCAGAGTCTTTGCAAATCAGAATGAGTGACCATCAAGGAATAGGGATGCTTCATTGTTGCCTCCAGTATATAACTGTCAGACAAAAATGTAGCTTCTAGCTAAAGCTTTCTTATGTTATAGCTTTGTCATGAGTACATACTTTATTATAGATCTGTTATAACAACAAAGTTCCTAAAAATTGAACTACAGAATATATGGAATAAAATAGTATCAGACATTCTTATACAGAGAAGGAGCTACAACCGATAGGTATAAAACACTACAAAATGTATGGGTACACCAGAGGCCCATGATTTCAAAATTTACTTTTATATTTAACTTTCTGTACTCAGATGAAGGTTTTCCTTTATAGCTCAAAATATCAACAGCACAAAATGTGCACACATCATATAAAGTTAAAGATTACATTTTCTTTTAATTTTGTCAATCATTGTTATAATTACAAGCAAAATTTTCTTGGTTTAATTTTATATGTCTGTAGCAGTATGTATACATTATAGATCGGGAGGGAATTTTTATGAGGTCTATTGCTGCCAGTGTTGTGGCATATTTTCTTTACTTTCAACAAATTGTTTTTGCTATAACTACTGTTAAAGAAATAACATGTGAACGAATACAACAACACCCAATTGAACATGTATTATGAAAAGTAATAAATAATAGCACAGAAATAGTACTCATTTGCATTATGTAGCCAATGTACAAAATATAATATTGATGTCATAAACACAACATTATATTGAATAAATATCATCAATAAAATTATAAATATTATTTAATACATAGGTAGTCTACTATACATTTTTAACTTTGGAAGATGCATAGACCAAACATAGCCAAAACAATTAAGATTTAGTGAGGATGTCTGTTATATTAGCTACATATTTTCTATAAAGAAACATAACATTCTTTTTTCTCGAAACGGTGTAGTTCTCTAGTTATTGAATAGCAGGTGGCCAGAGTAGCAACACTAATGTTTTTTAAACCAGAGTCAAACTTTACTACTACTGATATTTATAGATGCAGGGTTTTCAACTTACTAGAATAACCATGGCAGTGGGCACTGAGAGAAGATGAAGTTTACTTTAACCCTCACTTTTCTGGGACACCTCGAATTGCAATAATTTTTATGCCACTACTGGTGAAAGAGGTGTGGTTTAGGTAATTTTTTTTTACTAATTCAAGGATGATGCTTGCTGATCAAATTAGTTTGCCAAGGTTTTTTTCGATTTAAAAATATGCTTTCAAAAACACCACAATACCAATATCTTTAGAGTGTTGTATAAGTCTGGTGTAGCCTCAATAACTTTATTGACATATTAAACTATCCACAAAACATGCATCACTAAATTCATATACAACTGACTGGAGGGAATTAATTGTGGTTTACTAAAACACAGATGTTCAGTGATGAGCTTAAAAGTGCATGTTTACTTAAGTTCTCAAACCTTTCAATATTATATTCATTAATTGCAGCTAGCAAGTTTACCATTTCTGCTGTTTTATTGTTAAATAATAAGTAAATAATTTTTATTTTTTTTAATGATGCTGGTAACATTATGCTCATAACAAGCAATTTATTCCTCACTAAGTAAAGTGTTCATCTTTACCAAATGGTACTGTGTTTAAAAAAACATGCACAGATAATGATTTCAAAACACAGTAGAGTTATCATGACTATCTGCTGACAAGGCAGCAAGTAAAAAGTTGAGGACACTAAAATAATGCTAGTCTGCAAAACTTTGTCAAACAGTACATATATCAAATTAATAATCTATGCATTTATCAGTGAACAATGCTAATGGGAACAAATTATTTTGATATAATTAATAGTCTAATGTATAATTTGCCTTAAAAATATGTACTATGTTGATTCAAAATAATCTTTTAGTAAGCTAAAAATGTTATTACATTTATTGAAATTGAATTTATCATACATAAAAGTATCATGTCTATTATGCCAGTAGTATCTATTTATGTGTATCTTTATAGTGTGTATACGAAATATAAACGCACAGCGCGTTGCCAAATGTCAAGATGCAGTGGAGTAGGAAGTGGGGGAGGATCCCCCAATAATTTTTTGGCAAAATAAAATGTAATTTTTTTGTATGAACACCAGCAAACCACAAAACACAATGCCCTTGGAGCCCACCCATGTCTATTCATCTTCCTATACTACTGAGATGGTATTATATGTCGGTGGCTGGGAAGGAACATTCTAGTCATACTACTGTCATGATTTTAGACTGGTGTTCTGTATATACTTGCTATGAGTGGTGCCACTCTTGGATGCTTGTATTAATACATTATGCACTATTTGGTTTATTGTTGTTGTAGCTGTTTCGTAATTTTTCCTTTTTCACTACACATGTGCCACCACATATTTATGTCCACACATAGCCGAATAACATGCAATCAATAATGTACATGGATTTTTTTTTGCACCACATGGATTGAAAATCCCAGCTAGAACGTTGCTAGAAACATCTTTCTTATCTGGCATATCCACTAGATTCAATTATCTTATTTGAGACACTTAATTTTTTTTTTAATAGTTGGATTGCTTATAGGCGATGGCAACTTTGCTCTGGGCTGCTTAATACTATCTCTGTTGTAAACAACCATCCAAGTAGCTATTGCTGAAAGTTACTGTGGCATGATCAGACAGTCTCCTAGACATTGTCACAACAAGCCATTAGTAACCCAGTCAACCATTCACGATTATATCATCACTAATTAACACTTGTCAAGGTCCATTGATTCACACTGAATGTTGCGTATTTATGTCTGTGTATGTGTAAGAATAACCAGTCTTACCTCTGGGCTAAAAATAGTGAACTAGTGATTACTAAGAGCGCTACGCTACAGTTACCTTATAGTCCAACATAGCAAAATCCAACACACACATAATTCATTTAAAACAGTAAGTCTGAGTCATCACTGGTGACATCAGAAGTACTAACATTGGTATTATTCACATAGGAGTAAGGGGCACTGGTGACATGTGCCCTCCCTCCCCAAATAATTAGACATTTTAAAGAAGTTTATGTTCTTGTGAATGATTGAATGAGTTCCTTAATTGTTTTGAAGATAATAATTGGCACAAATATTTTTGCATGCGGGACTCTATCAAGCTGAGGTTTGTCCTTATCTTGTTATGCCCCACCTCCTGTCCCACCCCAGTTAAGAAATTTGATTTGAAGTACTATTAGACTCAGCTTGAGCTATAAGAAATCTGGCACTGCTGTTATACAACCATATTACTGCCTCTGATGAGCTGTAGTCTGATCTATACTGGCTGCTTTCTTCTGCCTCAGACTGCAATTAAGACAAGTCCATTGGCTTTAACAAACTAAGCCAGAAAAAATTACTATTTAAGAAGCCTTCACCTTGGAGATATAACCAAAATCTTAATTACTTCCAGTTGTGGGTGGGGCTTAGTGATGATGCAGATAGGGAAATAGTTGGGCTTGGTTTGTTAATTTAGCCTAATGTGTTTGTTTTAGTTACCTATACAGATAGTGGAACATCTGGGCTTATATTTTCACATAAAACTACAAGAAAATGCAAAAAAAAAAGGGAAACGTTTTCATCATGCTTGCCCTTTAATTCTGATCATAGTTGGGCTTAATTTTCAACATATTGTTCAAACTATATATTTGGCTAAAGTAGCTGTCAAAAATACAACAACACAAAATGAATACACAAATTAAACATTGATTGATGTAAATATATATTACATAACAAACAGGAGGTTGACATGAAATTTATACAACAGAGGACTGGGGCCTAAGGAGAGTAAAAAATTTATACCGACAGAATAATGTGGTGCAAATATTTTATACCATGGTTCTAAGCTGTAGGAAACACACAAAAACCAATTTTTTATTTGGATGATTCATTTAGTAACTTCCTTTGTGAAGGTATTTACCTCAAATTGAGCGTCTGAGTAGACAGCTTGAAGGAACCTTTGTTAAAGATCATGCAGTAGTACACTACACTCACTTTTTACAAGTAGCTAAGAAACATAGGGAAAATATAAAATTTTGTATTATTACAACTACTTGGTGTTGACATTTGCTCTTAATAGATAGTATAGTAAAAGGAGATGGAAGAATTTATGCTTAAAATTGCATAAAGTGAATACATGATGATAATATGTTAATTAATATTATTGAACCACAAAATAATTCTCCAGTTTGTAAATGTGCAGGCTTGCTTTAGTGGCTTCACCTCTCTGCCTGAACAAAAACCATTCTTGCATTCTGAAACTGAAGATTCTTTGCTTTTGTATAAAAACAGCATTTTGTAGCTAATACACACCATTGAGTGTAAGTCATAAACCAAGCGTTCTCAAGAGAAGTGCAAACTTTCTTAAGTACATACATATAGGCTGTATCTACAGAAGTGTTACCTACGTTTATTGAACTATATTAAATTTCACGATTTGAATTATTCCACGCTTCCCTCACTGGTAACACAACACCACTCTCCTGACTATCACAACTCTAGCTATTCCTGTAATTCGGTAGCTCTGCTGCATGCTATGCACCCGCTAAAGTTGAAAAAAGAGCAAGCGGTGGTGAAAATTAATACATTTTCTATGGAACAGGTTAGCTGGTGATACCATCAGTGGGCGTGGCTGGATGTACGGCGCCGTCATCATGCAAGTCCTCTAGTAGTTCCCAGTCATCCGGTGGAATAACTACGCCTACCCAGACTGGGCGTGGTTCAAATTCTTAGTTGCGGCACAATATTCGGGCGTACACTGCCAGTTAGAATTGCTCGGGTCTTTAAGTTCTCAGTTTATGGTCCTCCTTGGTGACTTACGATGCATCAGGTAGGCTAAAGGTTTTGTTACGTAGCAGCGAAACAAGGAACTAAGTGACATGTGTTATGGAGATACTCATTAAGGTTTAAGAAAAATCAGCTATACGAAACAGCTATGAACTACCAGGATGTTTGAAATCTATAGCGATATGTGTTTGATGGAGAGGAAAGAATTTAGATTGCGTTTTCATATCTACCCTTCCTCTGTACAAATAATATGATATGAATTGAAAGGTTCTGAGAACATAACATTACAAAAAGCCTGTTCATTCCATTGCAACTGAAAGTAAAGGGTACACTGAGAAGTGCACTTTATGTAGATTATTTAAGTTGGCCCTTTGCCAGGCATGTTTGGAAGTAATTTTTTCTTAAAAAAAGTTAATAGTGTACAGTACAACAATTGTCAAGAATAATAAAGAATTACAATTAAACTGCTGGACTTAAATTTATCTAAACTTTGGTAAAGAAGTTTACCATTAAAGTTTGATGTTCGCAAAAGATATTCAGAGAAAGAGTATAGCTTTTAAAGTTACCACTTCGGTACATGTGAAACCATTTCCTTAAGGAGATAAGGTCAATCAATATACATGTATCCGAGATTGTTATGTAAATATTACATGTGGATGGAGTTTGTGTAATATTAAATTAGTTAATCAATATAGGGTTAATGTCAAGAAGTAGCCAAAAAGCTAATGTTCATGAACAGGATTGCATTGGCAAAATTCAATACATGAAAATTGAATACATGAAACCATATTATTAACTACAAGATAATACAATATGAGCTGTTCTAATGTTCTCAAAATCCACTAACTTATAATGTCTACAGGATATAATTAATCCTTTATTCTTATGCTTAAAATAGATAATATTTGTGGTGATCATGTCCTCATTGCTGGCTCCAAGCTTATCTCAGAGTAAGTCCTGCATTTACTGATCTACATTAACTAGAAGTGTTATATTTTTGGCATATAGTCTTTCATTAAACTGACCAATTCAAATTTTTTGTCTAATTTTGTTTATTTTAATGTCATGTCAATATCAATAGCTGTGAGCATAAATTATGTACACACTTAAAAAATACTTACAATAATGACCTAGAATGCCACACAAACAATATTTTTCCCTGCTTTAGAGTTTAGTATTGAGACTGCAGAGTGCATGGAGTCTGTATAAGTAATAGCCTAAAAAGTAATTGCATTTGCCAAATAAAATAGAAAACCTATTGGAAGATGCAATGTCCAAGAAATTCCATGAATTCATATGTTTGGATAATCTTATCGACATGTACTAACTTGACATGAAAATTAGCATTACTTGTTACCATAGACAAAAAAATTTCCACTTCAAAAGCCTAACACAAAATTAAAGGTTTTACTTTTTACGAAACAGATCTGGAAGTGTGACATCTGAATATTATGTAGTGTCAAAAATATCTGACAGGGTATTAAGTGATTGTTTTAACCCTGGGGTTAAATTATTTTCAATATAATCATTAGTAATAACCACTTTTATAAATTATTCAAATTCTAATATTAAAATAAATTTTTTTCATGAATTGTATGTATTTATGTGCTTTAATGACAATGTACAGTTTTTCCAGGTTCCTATTCAGTGAATCCTACTGCTATATCAGAGAGAGAGTCATCTGCCAATGGTCATTGTTCTAATGTGTCAGATTCTGGTAGAGTATGTAATACTCCACGTAGTAGTGTTTTATTTGATGGTATTATTCCCACACTAACTGGACTAGATGGAGACATGTGGGCAACTCAACTACTAACACTCAACAGATCTACATCTTCTAGCATTACATTTAACTTGAATACAGTATTTGATACAAATGGAATTACAACATACACTGGAGTAGAGCTTATTGAAATAGTCATGTTTAACTGCCTCTCCACAGGAGCCAGCAGTATTCAAGTTCTTGGTGATAACAATGTTATAGGAACTATTAATATACAACAATCCTGTAATAATCTTGTGAGAGGTTGTGATACGGAATTGTCTACTACTGCTACATTCATTACTCTGGTATTTGATACATCACTGCAACCATACATTGCTGAAATATCATTATATCCTAATTCAGCTCGTCAATGTACAATGCCTGTTGGAGAATTACCAGATACTGTTGCAATTTCTAGTACTGTAGTAGACTCTATGACAACTAATTTCGGTATGTAATCTGGATAGCAATTTGATTATTTGGTCAGTAGCACAATATAGCTAATATTAATTAATATATAAAAGCAAACCATTATTTTGATAACAAATAAACATACATTATGTCAGCAAATATGAGTTTTGCTTAGCACTTTCACATAATGACTAATACAATTTTGATAATACAAATTTACTTTTTTTTAATTAGATACTTCAGCTACTGATCATTTGACAACTGGTAAGAAATATAACAAATATAATATATTTTATTACTGTACTGATTTAAAATGATATTAAACATGAATCATGTTTCATGAGAGTAAGATTGTGTGTCCAATTATTAATAGTAATAATGTCTATTTTGATAAAATAGAAAAATATAAACTACATGTAATAACATTTTGAATTTTTTTGAATAAATAGTACATACCATCTTAACTTTTAATCTAAGGATGATAAAATTGAAAATAGTTTTAGCAGATCTGAGTAATAAAAAATATTAACTAAAAATAAAGTAGAATACCTGTTATAATGAACTATCAAATACTAGCCACATATTTAGCTTAGCCATTCAAGTATGTAAATTTAATTTTTTATCACAATGTATGTTGATAATATTTTAGATGATGAGGCCTTAAATATAAACAATTCTGTGATCAGCACTACAGTTAATGCTACACCAAATCTTTCTACACAAAATGAGACATGTGTAACCAACAAAGATAGAGCAGCAGAATCAGATGTAGTCTCCCATTTAGGTATAAAACTGGTAATAGAACTTGCATTTTGCAAATAGGTGATAATGTTGAAGAAATTTCTAAATAATTATACATATTATATAGGTTATATACATTATTAAATCAGTATAGCATATTTTTTAATAATGCAATCATTCACAATGTTAAAAATAGATAACGCTCATATACTTAAATAATATGTACTAAAATAATTAAAATATAACCCCATAGCTGATACCTAATTATACATTATAATGGCACAGTAGAGCAAAGAATAACTTATATATTTATTTATATACATTATATATATTATCTATACATATTATATATATATACATATAAATATTATTAATTTGCAGCTGCATCTAGTGTTACTTCATTCATAGTAGGAAATTTAACTGGAGCAATTGGAGGCATACTTTTACTGCGATTAATCTATTATATTACCAATAATGCACATGTCAAGTCTACTCATAGAAAATCTAATGATACAACCAACCAAGTTTTATACGATGAAATCAATATTAGCAAGGAAATGAAATCTGCGCATGATGTGGAGCTACAAAGTAATTCTGCCTATGGCCAATTGAGCTGATTAATTTGTAGTGGCTGTGACATATGCAACATAATATAATTGAGTGTATATATTTATCAGTAGTTAGTTGCCAAATATAACCATATGCAACATTTTATTGTTTTGTTATCATTTTATGTGGTGATTGTGCTAGCTAAAATAGCTTAATGTATAATCTTGGTTACAATTTTTTCCACCATATACATATCATTGATAGCAAATGTGGATCAAATGAGCATGTGTTTATAAATGTCAACAACTATGTAGAGTATGAACAATTCAAAGCTCTGAAAAAATTAAGGGATGACAAAAAAACATCACCACTGTAATTCTTGATAGAGAAAGTCACAGTAAAAAGCCATCAAACTTCTTAGTGACTCCATAACATGCAAAATCATTAATAGTGATCAAACAAGAAGAAAGGGGGTTACTGGTGGTAATCCTTTTCATAATAATTATACAACTTTGTGAATGATTCAGTCATTCTCAGCTTAAATGATTATGATAATAGCAAAATTTTTGAGATGTAATTTAGGTTGCCAAAATATCATTATTAACATTTTTTTCAGTTTTGGGCATTTTTGAGATTTGGTGTTAATAATGTTTATGCAACCTAAAGTAATATATAGCACATAAATTGCCCATTTAAAAATGTATGTGGAAAATGGTGCAATTGAAATTGTAACGGGGAAAGTGAAAATAATTGCCTTGATTGTGAATTATGGAATCTGCTGCAACTACTAATAACCAATTTATTATAATGATATTAGAACAATACTAATATATAGTGCCGCATAGCAAATGCCATCTATTTAAATACCTTATTAATAAATTATTTGAGCCATTCAGATATTGAACAAAGGTTCTACAAGCAAAATAGCTACATATTGTATTTTGGTTCAATATCAAAACAATAAAGTTTTGTTTTTGTAAAATAATTAGTTTAAAAAAAAAGTTGCAAAGTTTTTGTTTTTACAAAATTGTTACTTCAGTAACTAAACATAACACTTAGTAGTGCGGCCATCCTTAAGAACATTCACAGACTACACAATGATTATACTTTTTCTATCCATTAAATTTACTGGTTAGACTCACAGACACTGGCTAATACATAGCATCTTAAACGTTTTATGTCATCAAGAATAACATAAGGATTAGTGGACAATGTACAAGTATAATTATTATACTAGTTGGTGCTGACATTTGCTCTTAATAGATAGTATAGTCAAAGGACGATGCAAGAATTTATGCTTAGAATTGCTCGGGGTCTTTAAGTCCTCAGTTTATGGAATAGTCCTCGTCGGTGACCTACGATGCATATTCAGGTAGGTCAAAGGTTTTGTTTCGTAGCAGCGAAGCTAGATTTAACCGGGCTATAATTTCTTAACTAAAAGGAACCAAAGTGACATATAATAATGGAGATACTCATTACGGTTTAAGAAAAATCAGCTATACGAATCAGCTATAAACTACCAGGATATCGGAAATCTATAGCGATATGTATTTTATGAAGAGGAAAGAATTTAGATTGCGTTTTCATGTCTACCCTTCCTCTGTACAAATCATAATATGATATGAAGTGAAAGGTTCTGAGAACATAATATTACAAAAAGCCTGTTCATTCCATTGCAGCTGAAAGTAAAGAGTACACTGAGTAAATTTATGTAGACTATATGAGTTGGCCCTTTGCCAAGAATGTTTGGAAGAAATATTTTACTAATAGAAGTCAAGTTTGTACAGTACCACAATTGTCAAGGATAAAAAGGAATTACAATTAAATTCCTGGACTTAATTTATCTAATTTGGAAGATGCTTACCATTAAAGTTTGATGTTTGCAAAAGATATTTTAGACCAGAGAAAAAGTATAGCTTTTAAATCTACCACTTCAGTACATATGAAACCATTTCCTTGAAGCTTAATGTAAAATTAGATTACATAAGATATGTCATAATTATAATATTATGTTATTATAATAAGAAGATATGGTCATTGTATCAGAGATTATTATGTAAACATTAGATGTCGATGGAGTTTTTATAATAATAAATTAGTTAATAATTACTTAGGGTTAATTTATAAAAGTAGCCAAAAAGCTAATGTGTAATGAACAGGATTGCATTGGCAAAATGAAATACATGAAAATTAAATACATGGAATAACAAGATAGTGCAAAATGAGCTGTTCATGTTCTTATTATCTACTAACTTTAAAAATATCTACAGGATATGTAATTAATCATTTGTTCTTATGCTTGAAATAGATAATGATTGTTGTGATCATGTCCTCATTGCTGGCTTCAAGCTTATCTCAGAGTAAGTCCTATGATTACTGATCTACATTCAAGACCAATAGAGTTATATTATTGGCATTTTTTTCTTCAATTAAACTCATCAATTCAAATTTGTTGTAAAATTTTGGTTATTTTTATGTCATGTAAATAGTTGTGTGCATATAATATGTACACATTTAATAATACTTACAATAATGACCAGGAATGCCACGGAAACAATTTTATTTTCTGCTTTAGAGTTTGAAAGGAAAAGAATGGTTAGTATTGAGACATCAGCTAAAAGGTGGAGACTGTTAATTGTATTTGCCAAATAAAATAGAGAACCTATTGGAAGATGCAAGGTCCAGAATATTACATGAATTCACATGTTAGGTCATCTAATCGACTTGCACTAACTTAATGTAAAAATTAGCATTACGTGACACCATAGACTTAGAAAGTGCTCAAAAGCCTAAAATTAAAATAAAAGATATAAGCTTTTTTTATGAAACAAATCAGGAAGTGTGATATCCAATAATAGTAGAGAAGAAATTTTACAGTTATATTAAGTGATTGTTACAACCCATAGGGCAAACATTTTTCAATAAAATCATTTGCAATAACAACTTTCATAAATTGTCTAAATTCTAATGTTTAACAATATTATTATTTTCATGAAGTACATTATTGTTTATGTGCTTTAAATGGCAATGAACAGTTTTTCCAGGTTCTTATGAAGTGAATCATCCTGCTATATCAGAGAGAGGGTCATCTGCCACTGGACATTGTTCTAATGTGTCAAATTCTGGTAGAGTATGTAATACTCCACGTAGTAGTGTTTTATTTGATAGTATTCCCACACTAACTGGACTAGATGGAGACATGTGGGCAACTCAACTACTAACACTCAACACATCTACATCGTCTGCTTCTATCATATTTGACTTTAATACAGTATTTGATGCAAATGGAGTTTCAACATACACTTGAGTAGAGCTTATTGAAATACAGTAAAACCTCCGAACAACAACCGGTCTTGGGGACAGATCGTATGACCTTTGTTGAGAGAATTGCCTCTCTTCGGGGGTTCTTAGAGTATTATGCCAAGCAACAATGATAATCCTTAATATAATAGAAATAGACCAATGAATGGTTTATTGAGGTGAAAAATAGTCAAAATAATGATCTCTGTGTTAGTGATTTACTTTGCATAGCTGCTATGGAGTCAAATATTGACCCAACTTCAAAAGACACCGCCAATTGACCTTTTCTTTCCAGAAAATGCTGCACCTCTTCCAGTGAAGCAATGGCTTCTTTGAATGTTTTAATTGCTGGTTCTGGTTGATCGGAATCTTTACCACCTGCTTCATCATCTTCTTCATCATTTTCTTCGTCATCTTGTTGTGAATTGTGATTCATCCCATGAGTTGTCATCCATTTCAATGCAAATGACTTGTTGAATCACCTCTTTTTGTATTGTGCTTGCTTTCACTTTCTCCCATGCCTGTGCTACCCATCTGATGGCCACCAAAATGTTGACAGATTTGGCCACTCACTCATCAATCTTGGCTACTATATATTTCAATAGCAATGTGCGATAGTGAACTTTGAAATTCTTTATGATAAAATCTAATGGTTGCAACTTCGAAGTAGTGTTTGCAGGCAAAAAACAAATGGTTATGTTCTTAAATATGGTCTCTAGGTGAGGAGGATGACAACCAGCGTTATCCATTAAAAGTAATATGCATCAATTAGTATGGGCTAAGCGACTGTTCAATTTTGTAAGAATTGCCTCCATCAATTCACCTGTCATCCAAGAGTTTTTTTGGCTATAATAAGCCACGGGTAGGACAGTCTTGTCAAATCGTTTTAAACATCTTGGATTTTCACTGTGCCAGATAACAACTGGCTTTTCTTTTTCTCCATTAGCTGTAACAAAAAATGCCACTGTTATCCTTTGTTTACTCTTCTTCCCACCTCTGCATGCCTTCCTTTCTGCCCAAATCCAGTTTCTGGTAATGCTCTCCAAAATCATCAATATTCCAGATATCCTCCTTACTATAGCCACGAAGTATTTCAGGTAACCTCTCCTTCCACGATTGAACAGTTTCCCCATGCACATCTCCAGACTCACCACAAATTCTGACTTTCTTGATGTTATACCTGTTCTTCCACTTTGTGAGCCATCCATTTGAGCCTTTAAACTCTGGTTTTCCAAGAACATCGGCTATATGCTTCGCTTTCAATAAGTTGAGGTCCAGCAAGATAGATATTCTTAGAACAAGCTGCCATATACCATTTATATAAAGCTTCATTAACATCTTTAAACACTGAAACTCTAGACAATTTTTTTTATTGATTAGATTGATAATGAGACATCACAGAATCTTATTCTTCAAAATCTGCGCAATCTGGGTCCTTCCACAATTAAACATGCTGGCTAAAGTCCTATGATTTATACGGTCAGCCACGGTATATACAAAGATTGAAAGATACTCTTGAACCACTGATCGCTGCTGGACATTTGTAACTAGCTATTAAGAACAATTATTATATATATTATGTAGCTATAATTTTACTATTTTGACCGCTC
>WLWI01002548.1_pt1 | contig 15743 bp, 8 predicted proteins | sample 6701501 | NCBI WGS metagenome assembly WLWI01 (sample SAMN12718690, study PRJNA515312) | sponge metagenome | isolation source: marine sponge | host: Mycale hentscheli | place: New Zealand: South Island, Marlborough, Capsize Point | collected 2014-11-01
CCCCCCCCAAAAAAAATTTTTTGGGAAAACCCTCTTCCCCCTTTTTTTTTTCAGTGTTTTTAAAGGACCCTTTTTGCCCCAAACGGAACAAATCCCCCCCCCCCCCCCCAATCCTCAAAATAACAATATCAGCTCTCTTTATTTAATCTTTTACTCTGTTAAAAAAGGTAACTACGGTATAAAACAGTTAAACCATGGCAACTCTTGGAATTAAATTATCACTAGATAACAGTCCTCTTCCTCAGGCTTTGCCCTTGGGATTGGGACGGTTATCAGTGATAATTCCTCGAACCCATGGTTCAACTAATACATAAAATGTACTAAATTGGTTATATGGTATACATTTAGATGCTTCAAACCATTATTATAATGCATACCCTCACTCATATACACATGTATAATTGATAGCGAGAGACACTATTAGAGGTTTCTCTCGAAAAACAAAGGTTTTACGCTTTCTCCCAGCTTTAACTGGTACTACAGCAATAGGCTTAAAACTTCCTTAGAAATGCTTGTTTTTCAAGTCACACAAAAATTGCTGCAAGTGGTTACTATGGTATTGAAGACCTTTTACCAGATTGAGTATCTAAACGTAATTTAGTATTTGATAGCTAAAAATAGCGGTCAATGGCCGTACACTTGTGCTTCTAGAAATAAAACTGAGCTTGCTACTGATACTTGCATAATAAGAACAGCTAAATTAGTACTGCAGAAGCAACTGTTACTTAGAAAATAGACATAAACAGAGTATTTTGTAATAGTTAGCTAAAACAAATTGTGAATGGTTATATGCTTGTACTTACTTAGAAAATAGACATAAACAGAGTATTTTGTAATAGTTAGCTAAAACAAATTGTGAATGGTTATATGCTTGTTACTTACTTAGAAAATAGACATAAACAGAGTATTTTGTAATAGTTAGCTAAAACAAATTGTGAATGGTTATATGCTTGTACTATTAACTACTGAACTAGCTAGCTAGATCAGTAAATTAATTACTTGTAAGCCATTTCTAGTAGCCGCTTTAGCTACAGTGCTTTAGTCTCATGATAATCAAACTTAATTTTAAATTACTGGCTTGCTCGTCATTAGCATACAAAACATTCCATCACGATTTTTATGATAGTGGATGAATATTCTCGTATCTCAGTTGTTATCATAGGCTTTCTTCCCCCTTGCTAAGTTACCCATTACCAACCCAGACTAGAGTCTGGGATGGGAGCATGCAATATAATTACTTTTTTGCAGTGCCCCCAAAAGGGTGCTCCCATTATTAAATTTTGATGCTCTTGCAGGTTCATTATCATACATCACGTAATGTAATAACTTCCTGGGATTAATATTATGCATATGCATTGGAATTCAACAATTTTGGGGTGCTATGACAAGTCATTACATTGCATGTTCCCAGACTCTTTTCCGCATAGCACTATAGGGTTGGTAAAGAGTTCAATTCTGCAAGACACCTTGTTTACAATTTTATAAAATAAAATGTATCAATATAGCTACCATATCATACTTTCTGCTGCATACTCCTTGGACTTCTCCTCAACAGCCTTTGTAAGAATCTTTGAAATAGATTCTTTCTTTCGACTTCTCTGAGCCATGGTGTAAAGAATATCTACAGTTTGGCTATTTATCTCATAATCCGGGACAGTTTCACCAGCAAACAAGTCTTCAAGCCACCTATGAATCTATTACAGTTTACATGATGTGATGGCGAATGTAGCACACAAAATTCTTACATATCTAGATTTTTCCTCCATATCACTCTCGACCTGTCGTAGCCCAGCTAATTAACTACAAATGATTGCCGCCAATAGTTCAAGAAAGCTAATGATGACCTTCAACCTTCAGGGCTCGTCGCGTGTAGTAATGAGGTAAAAGATCGCTGAGAGTTGCCGACGCGCTTACAAGTTCTTTTTTTCGAGATGAGCAAAAAAGAGAAAGGAAAGAAAGGTGGAGAAAGCAAATGGGATAGTGAAGACATCCTCCAAGCCGTTGTAATAGCTGACAGCTTCAACTTCAGATTTTTGCCCATCACCATTGAACAGCCAAGAGCTCTGCTCCCACTAGTGAACAGACCTTTAATTGATTACACTGTAGAGTTCTTAGCAGTGGCTGGAGTACAAGAGATTTTTGTCTTTTGCTGTGCACATGCTGACAAGATTAAGGCTCACTTGGAAAAATCTAGATGGATGAAACCTCTCTCTCCTGTGAAGGTCCATATCATTATCTCTGAGGATTGTCCATCAGTTGGGGATGCCATGCGAAACATTGATGCCCAATGCCTCATAAAGTCTGACTTCGTCCTGGTATCGGGTGACCTGGTGGCCAATATGGAGCTGAAGGAGGTCATTGAGAAGCACAAGGAAATATCAAAGAAGGACAAAATGGCAGTAATGACCTGCATTTACAAAGAAGCCAAGCCCCATCATCCCACTCGGAGTGCAGAAGATGACATTTTTATAGTCACTAATACACCTGACGGCAGGCTTCTGCATTGCGAAAAGCCTAAGTCCAAGAAGAAGCTTGCTGTGCCAGTTTCAATATTTGAAGAGAGTCCAGTCGTAGATGTTCACTATAATGTATTGGACTGCCACATCAGCATTTGTGCTCCCAGCGTCCCACAGCTATTCTCTGATAATTTCGACTATCAGACCAGGCACCACTTTATGAGGGGCATCCTCTTTAATGAGGACATCACTGGTAATCATATTTACACACGAATCATTTCAGACCAGTATGCTGTCCGGGTCTCCAATTTGCACACGTATGATGCAATCAGCAGGGATGTCATCCATCGGTGGGTTTATCCGCTCGTGCCAGATAACATAACAGGAGAGAACTACAGCTATGGCAGGCATAATATATACTTAGGCGGCGATGTGATGCTTGAGGTCAATACAGAGTTAGAGGAGGATGTCGTGGTAGGCCAAAGTTCTAAAATTGGCACCAAATCACGAATTTCCCGGAGTACTGTGGGTCGGAATTGTTGCATTGGTAACAATGTGATCATCGAAGACTCTTACATCTGGGACGATGTTGTTGTAGAAGATAACTGCACAATAAAGCATGCCATCATCTGTAATGGAGTGAAGGTTTGTGCTGGCGTCTCTGTAACTGAAGGGTGCATTCTGTCCTACAATGTTGTCGTGGACAAAGGCATTGACCTGAAGCCTGGCTCTAGACTCACCACCAAGCACCAATCAAAGCTGAGTAGTAACTTGTCTGATCCAGAATGGGAAGATGAGAATGATTCTAGCCACCCTGAAGAGTCACCAGAACCTGTGTCCATGACAGAGTATGTTGGAGAGAATGGACGGGGCTTTCTGTGGAGGCCAGCAACCCCTGATCCAGATGACGAAGAATCTGGTGCCTTCGTAGAAGAATGGCCTCGGGGTGCTCCTCAAGATCTACCAGTTAACAGCGAGAGCAGCAGCGAAGGGTCGAGCCGAGCAGACACTCCCATTCCAGCGGAGGTTCTGACAGACAACATGATGTTCTACAATGAAATATTGGATTGCATTCGTTCGGGTGTGGCAGAACTCGTCTGCACAGACAACACCATTCTCATGATCAATGCCTCCAAACACGCCTACAACATACCAATAGGGGAAGTCCCCCTGTGCATTGCCCGAGCAGTCATGGAAGGTCCACAGAGTAGTGGCACGTGCCAGGCCTCAGAGCTGCTCCACTACATAAAGAATGCCGTGTCCCACTTAGAACCTCTCCTTCAGCATTATATTCGGGGCAAGGAGATCCAATTGAATGTCCTGCAAGTTTTAGCTGAACGTGCTGAACAGAATGCCAGTGCATTGGCCATCTTTCCTAAGGTTCTCCTTTTGCTATATGAATCAGACGTGATTGAAGAGGCATCCATCATGGAGTGGTATTTGAAGCTTCAAAGTTTGGAGCAATCTTCTTCTTTCTCCAAAAGGCAAGAGCTTCTCACAACCGTCAAGCCAGTCATTGAATGGCTCAACGAAGCAGAGGAAGAAACTTCAAGTGAAGAAGATTAGGCAACTTGTTTTGTTTTACTATTTTAATATTCTATGTGTTATGAATGTTTTATAATATTGTGCACAACTCAAGTACCCCAATTGGTGAATTTAATATTATATAAAGTCGCTAACCTAACCCTTTTCCTATGCTTACATTGAAATCTTGCACGCAAATCATCCGTGCATTATTATGTGGGTGGAGGCGGATCTGAGGGGGGGGGGAAATGTCTGAAGCGACTACTCAAACTGCGGGAATCTCTGTAACTTATTCAGGCTCTGGAGACACATACCAAGTGATCGTAGGAAGGCTTGCATGAAGTTGTTGGGTGTGGCTAATCTTAAGCCCATACTTAGAACCAGTGAGGACATGTTGGATCTGAGGGAATTGCTGGGGCTTGTGGCAAAATTTCCATTCCAATCTGCTGACCTGTCAGCAGAAGGAAAGGCTCGGGGAGTATGAGAAGTTCCTGAATTTTGTGGCCAATTCTTCAGTGCACAACTTACTTTGTCAACTTCTTTCTAGTAGTGGACCTAGACTACTAAATTCTGAACTTCTAATTTTACTACAATTTTACATTTTTACTATCCATGCTTGCAATTATATATATTATATATATTCCACCCTAGATAAATATCTTCACAATGATATTTTTAGGTACTTGGCCTGGGCACCGATATCTCATGGATGACTGTACTGCGCAAGCTCATCACCAGAGTAGTTATAGCAACAGGGCCTGGCCAGGCCTTGGTACAAGTTTTCTGGGTTTTTACAGCTACCTTTACTCTAGTGGGGATGTGCATACCCCCAGCCGGGTTAGAGCAGCTGCTATAATATCAGCTGGGGTTGTGGGGAGCCCACGGTGGGTTTTGGCTAACTTTACACCCTGAGTTACCGAAAAAATACTTCAGTGAAGGTATCTAGTGTGGAATAAACCACTTATTACACTCATCAGAGTGGTATGGCTAGATATTTTGTAATAAGTATTATATATATATATACTATGCATTACAAAAAAAACAACTAAATTAGGCATACCAAAACAGACATGTCCCAACAAACAATATTTTCATGAACCTTGTATAAGTCAACAGGTCATAACTTTCAATAGTCATAATAATAGCAAATTTTCTCATTCTAACAGCCATACTTAACCTGCCATTTCAACTTCTTACAAAAGTCCTCTTCAGGGATCAATGAGATTGAACTGATGAGGACTTGTGCAAGAAGTTAAAACCTTGGTTAAGTTTTAATTAACATAATATTGGCCGTTATAACGAGAAAATTTTCTGTTATAATTATTTCAGCCGAGAATGAATTTTTCTTGAACAATGTAGAGGCAGAAGTACAGGTGAAGTATATTAGTTTTAATTTTCCATGTTGTGAATAATTGCATAATATTGTATTCAGTGCAACGTAGATTAAAAAAAGAGAGAGAGAAATGAAGAATGAAATGCTGAGATTGGAGTAGTACTAGGGAGATTGGAGTAGTACTAAGGAGATTCGAAAAATAGGGGAAATTCCAAGGAAAATGAGAAAAAAAGATTGCAAGAGAATCCTGTGAAATCATGTACCTTTTTTAGTTACAAAAATGATTGCATACACTATCAGACCTCCACATATTACAACAGCTACTAATGCAGCTATTCTCCAATCCCAGTTAATTGACAGTAAACTTTTCTCAAAGGTGTCTTTCTTCCGCATGATTGGAAGGATATTAGGTGAAGTCATGGTCACAGTAACTTCGTTAAGGTTGGCCAGCCTCTGCTCAGTATTCTCACGTACCTTCTCCAACTCTTCTCCAAACTTATCGAGCAATGCTCGCTGAGAATGCTTCCACTTTAGCGCTGACTGTATGCTGACGTCTCTGACCTCGGGCGAGTCCGAGTCATATCCTATCTCATCGTCGGCATCTACAGACGACCCCTGTTGACCATCTCCCTCTTCCTCTTCGTCAGATTTATAGTAAGCATTTGGGCCTCCCAATCTTAGGTCATCTGACGTGGCTCCACCAGAGCTGTGGTAGGGTTCGTCAACATTGTTCTTGCGACATTTTTCTCTGGCTTGGGGCTCAGTCAAGATACCGTGTTCCCTGACCGGTATTTTAACAGTCTTCAGGGCAAAGAAATCCTGATTGTTGTAAAGGTTGTTAGCTCTTCGTATGTCCGAACTCTATACATAAATTAGACAGAGAACCAGTCAGACAAGAATGCCACGCACACACATACACTCACTGAAACACACCATCAATTAGACGCTACAATAACAGTCTTTGTGTTGTTAGCTACATAACAATGACTAGTACTATCTAATGGAACCATGCTGATGACGTTGTACGCAATGTCATGTATTTTCTATATTTCTACACCCTACTGCAGCTGTGCGTGATCATTGTCACTATTGCCACCTACCGGACAATTGTATCGCAGGACGATCCTTTCTAACGTATCACCAGGAAGTATGGGTTCTTCAATGATTGTGAATTTTGATCTTCCTTTAACCTTGGGGGCCTTAGTGGGGTTGCCACTACCACTTTTAAGTCTGCCTCTTCTATGTTTGGGTTTCTTTGCCTTGATTTCCATGAGTTCTATTCTCTCTGCATCTTGCTCTGACTCACTTTGGCTTGCAATGGCCACTGATACATGATTGGCTGCATGTTTGCCCCTCTCTCCAAACATGTAGAACAGGCCAGGTCTGGATGGAAGAGGAGAGGCAGCAGGACCTTTCTTCTTGTTTCTGCTGCTGGGTTGGTTGAGTTTTATGGCAGCATCGTAGTCTCTATGTGGGCCGGTATTGATCACTCCATAGCCTAAAGAGTCCTCGTCCGGGTCGACCGTCGGTAAGCGGGAGTATCCATTCCTGGAATTTACGGCGGCCATGTTGTTGCCCAACTAGCTCGAAATCTTCCCGTCTATGAGAACGCTGCCCACTAAATTTCCAAACTCAGGCTCAAATCAAATTGTTCAGAGATAGATGTGGTGGGCGACCAGACGTAAGGGATGTCACCAATAAACAATTAGCCACGCCCACTTATCATTTCAGCGCGTGCGTATAAAAGTTCTGCAACACACCTCTCTGGTTAATTACTGTGCAGAGTGTGGTCGTGACACCGCTACAGGACACCGTTCCCCCAATTGCTCCGGCTAATCTTAGTGCAAGTGTAAAGTGGTCAGCTCGAAAGAAAGGATGTGTAGTCAACAACCTTATTACAGCGGGTCCAACATTTCCGCTAATGTTCCGCCACCTCCATTCCCAGGGGAGGCATTGTCTGAGCAACTGGAGTATGAGTTACAATTAGAGAGAATCTGCCAAAACTTGCTGGAGTCATATAAGGAAAGCCAAGCCTGGGAAGCAGTAGGTCAAGTGGCTCAGACGTTATCACAAAACAAATCCCGGCAGAACCAGCTAAAACAACAAATAAAGGACGCTTTGAAAGGTGCTGCTTATCGAGATACCATCTCACAGTCCCAACAGCATCAGGGCTCGCCCCCAGCCGGTCCAATCACAGCTTCAACACCAGACCAACAACTTGGCAAGGAGCTTGTGGATCCATTGGAAGTTCCCAGTGAAGTAGAGGGTGAGGGTCAGATACAGGCACCAGTAGTAAATGCTACAAAAACAAACAGTGGCTATTTGGAACCTAGCACCATTGAAGCTGCCCCATCTGAAGCAGTGAACTGTCTTCCACTGAGTAGCAACACACAACCACAGCCTATCATTGTTCACAAAGAAGCTCTAGTAAAAATTGAAGCTTATCAAAACACAAGGCAAGTCCACAACAGCAGAGACTATTCAAGTGAGCAATACCAGGGGAAAGGCCAAGTTATTGATGATAATGAGCTTGACATAAGTGGAGAGCACCATAGTGTAGAAGAACTGGATGACATTACGCAAATGATGGAGTCATTAGCTGATCATTTTGAGGATTTGAGCCGGAAATCTGCTGAACAGACCCCAGAACCCCCTGTCATTGAAGGTGATGATTCTCAGAGTGCCAAGCCACAGACATTTAATGGACTCGCTTCAGAATTAGAAGTTCCTGGAGCAAAAAGAGCTAGCTATGTTTCAACTGATAGCTCTGCTCAATTTTATAGTCCACGAGAGAGTCCGCTCAGGGACTCTGAAGAAAGGGATCAGTTCAAAGACGCCGTTGAAGATACTTATGTTGAAGTACCTGAGGCAGAAGCAACTCACTGCAATGCTAAGTGTTTCTCTGTGACAAAAACCAGCTTAGGTACTGGAGACGTGTACTATGTTGCTATAGAGGGAGGAGCCAGCACGGAGTTGTTGGGTGTGGCCAATCTTGAGCCCTTACTGAAAAATAGTGAGGACATACTAGATCTGAGGGACCTGCTGGGGCTTGTGGCAAAATTTCCATTCCATTCTTCTTGTCAGTCCGCTGAGGATGAAGACGACGAGGCTTTGGAGTACGAGAAGTTTCTGAATTTTGTGGCCACTTCCTCAGAACGTAACTCACCCTTCTTTGTCCGGTTCCTTCAAGCAGAGGAAGAAGAAGAAACTGAAGACATACCAAGCGATTCAGAGCTCTGGGTGCAATCGGGTAAGTGAGGATGTATGTAGTGTACCAGCAGCCGATTCAGACAAGGCAATGGCTTCCTTCTTTGATTTGCGATAATGAAGCCTCACAATTTAGTTTGTGTTAAAATTCTATAAAATGCTGGTTATAATTAGGGATAAAGGGTGGGGCTGATGGCCGTCAGGTCTGCGGCAAAATGTGTGTATGTATATGTGTGTGTGTTAGATATCATTACAAAATTCAGTTAACTCCTGACATTTTGCTATTCTGTTGTCCAGTGCATACCAAGTCTTGTGTAAAATTTCTGTCTTGCCCTTAAACTTTCTTCTCCCCAGGGATATAGTAATGTATTTTTAGGGTAAGCATACACATACACATACACATACACACACATTTCATGTATGTGCACATTTGGCCCATCATGTGATCACCAATACTTACCACTGCATTCTAAAAGGAGGAACCCCAAGCAACAATATCAAAAACATTTTTTGTTTCGTGTGCTTGGGGGTAAATGAATGAGGCTGTGATGAAAAATTTTCCCACTAAATCCCAAAGTTTAGTTATTATGATGCTGCACTTAGCCTTGCTTATATAGGGGGGGTGTTTATTGTGGTATGTGTGGAGAACGATGTTTGTTCTTGGTCACATTATTTGGATGTGTAAGGTATGCATGAAACTGGTAACACACCTAGGGTGTTGATGTCGGGCTGGTTGCTATGGGCGGGTTGGCTGGTTGCTATGGGCGGGTTGGTTGATTGCCCAGTGAACACTTTATTCCTTACCTGCCAAGTGGAAGTAGGTATTGTTCCCTAACTACCTGTGCAAGTTGTGTTAGTATATGTCTGAATTAATCGCCTGTGTTAAATACTTGTGGGGGAAGATACCCTAACTAGGCATTCCTGACTGCAGTATGGCTTTGTATGTGCAGTATGTGTGGTTGGGGGTGGGGTTTTCATCCCAAAGTTAATGTGCACGTATCCTTCCCACGTTTTTTCCCCTTGACTTTTGTCTCTCGCTGCTTTAGTTAATGTCTAAAAAACTTTCATAGTGGAAGAAAGTGTGGGTGGAAGTTTTGGATTTGGGAATCAATTTGTCTGTAATACTATTCTAATGAGTAAGATATTCAGCAGAACCTCGCTATGTATTCTTATTCATCACTGCCAGGACATTTTCATACTGTCCTAACTTTTTGTTCCTACAAGGTGTTAATTGATTTTACTATGTTCACAGCTAAGTGAATCAGCAAAATGCTTTAATCAATGCTTCACTAATGTTATACCCAACTGAACACAATTAATGCTCATTTTAGCTTTATGTGCATTTGAAAGAAGGAGGCAAATATTTAAACAGGTTTCTATGTCACCTACAACACAGAAGAGTGTGTGGTGAACTGTCAAGTAAAATTTAGGGTTCTATTTTGGGATTGGTAATAAATTATCAGTCTCATTATCAATATTCTTGATAAGAATAAAAATAATGGAATTATAAATAATAGCAGTTTTTTTTTCTTGTTTCAACCAACACATGTTTAACTTGGTGTTTAGACAAGAAGTCGAAACGTCAGGTTAAGTTTTTATTGAACGGATATGGTCTGTTAAAACAGGAAAAACCGATAAAAATATTGCCCACCACTGCAGTATTGTGGTGGTTTAAGTTATATTTAGTCTCATCCTATACCTTCTTTTGAATGACTATATGTACCTGTTTGTCTCGTTTTACTCTATAAATCAACTTCTATGTTGAAATTACTGTATTAACTTCCATTTTTCAAACCTCACCCATAATATATTATCACATGTGGTGTGACCAAACCCTTTTATGAGCAGTTGGTGTGTGTAATTTGGAATCTATGGTTGTAAGTTGTAGAAACTTCTATTTATGGTTGCCAGTTTTTTTTTGTTCTGTTTTTTCTTTTCTTTTTTTTCTTGTTTTTTTTTTTCTTTTTTAATTTATTAACCAAGCTGTATGGAGTAGGATACCATCATGCTACTATTCACTCTAATAATTAATAAGGTTTGTGTTTTCCCCCAGTATGGTGAAAGGTTTCTTAACTTTTCTTGGGCTTTGGTTGGCACTACATATTTTTCCAGTCCTTCCTCCTCTCTCTCTCCCTCTCCAGCTCCTCCAGTGATGATATCATTCTCCCTTCCTTCCTGGCATAACTAACCATGATGATTCACCAGCTAAGTTGACCCCAAAGTTTTCATAGGCTCCCACAGCAACAAGAATGTGCAAGTTTGACATATTTTGTTTTATTCATTGGCTGACAATGACAGTCTTGTACTATTAATGTCATACTTTCACTTAATTAGGGTTTGTTGATTGGCTTGATTTGAGAGTACATGTGTGGCCTTACGTATCAGTAGGATTAATTATCCTGAACTAGGCCACTGTGTTGAACTAAAATACACTTTTATGTCCAGCCAAAAAAATTCAGGGAATAATTTGTTTCTGTAATGTTGCCACTTGAAGTTGTGAGGTTTGAAGGATAAAATTCAAATTTGGCAGTTTCTGAATGTTACAGAACACTTTTTCTTTATATTTAGAACAACTCATAACATCAACTGAAAGATAAATTCGAGAAAACGGTCAGTGTTAGTGGTATGCCACTATGCGAAGATTGCTAATGTGTATGTGTGCATGTGTATGTGTGTGTGTGTATAAACACAAGTGGAGTATTACTAAGATGGCAAGTACCAGACGCTTGACTGGAGTGATATCATGTGTTTGTGATATGAAGTGTAGCAAGAAAACTGCCTACACTAGAAGTAAACAATAAATACATGTAAATTTAAATGCCGTCTACGGCTAGTGCACGAGTGAGCGTGTTAATTCAAGGGAGATGCCTGCCTCTAACAGGTTTCAGGTTTAAATGTAAACCAATGGTGATTCTCAATGTTTACCAAGCAGTGCTTTCATAAGAACTATCATGTGAGTGTGGAGAAATTAAGTCCTGCACACGTCTCCAGTGGTCTATGCAGTTGCCACTCATCTTGTTATTTTTAAATCGACAGCCTGACCTGTCTTAAGTCTTACATTCAATTTTAAAAATAATACGTCACAGAATTAGTTGTGAATTGTCAGCACATGTAGCCATTATTAAAGACAGGAAGAACTCGGTATTATTATGAACTGGGCCAGAAAGAGGGGTTTTGTATACATATGTGGTGGGTAGTTCATATGTTACACCATTTTAATTGCTAAAGGTGTAAAGTGATAATTTTGCTGCAAACACTTGACAGGTATCTACACTGTCTTTTCCAAAACTACAGATATCTTTCCCACTAGCTAGTGGTTTGAAGAAGTTGTGTATAGAAATGATGCATGCAAATGACAACCTTAACAAATTAACAGACCTGGCATTGTTATTACACACTAACTTTCGCAAATTAGGAATGCAGTAGCGTAAGGTATTTTTACTCCTGGTTTCCCTCTCCTGCTCTCTTTCTTCTTGAGCCATCTCAGCTTTTTATTCCTATCTTCAGCTCACAGATTCCCTTCTCTTCTTTTGTCTACCTCTTTTGCTTCTCAGTATCTCTGTCTTTTCTGTGTATTTTCTTTCACTTCTTCATTGAAGTAGTTATATCTATCAACCTTTCTCACCTGTTATTATTTTCTTGACCCTTGTGTTCTCCTGCTTGTCTGCCTTTCTTCTACCCATGACTTGTGGTGGATTATGGTTAGCTACATTGTAGGTGAACACTTTCCCAACTCGTAGTATATAGTAGAATACACAACTGTCAACACAACTGTCCGTCACCTGCTACATGTAATTCAGTCAGATATCTTTTAATGCTTGGGTAGCTTCTGTCTCTGTTTAGAAGGATGTGCACTGCAACTCTTATGCTCTTGTGCATTGATAGCTTGATATCTGAAGAACTACATATTGCTAATTAAAATAAAGACAGGACATGTAAAGAAATGCAGGTATTAATAAGAAAAATAATGTCTACTTTTTGTTGTGTGTTGTTGTGTGTGTGTGTTTTTTCTGTTGCTCTCATTTTTCCTGTCCTTAAATAAAAAAATATATCTCTGTTTCCTATTAGTTTTGTCCAAGATCTGCAGATTAGATTGGCAGAGGTAGTGGTTAGAAGGAGGTGATGTAAATATACTGCTTGTGCTGTTGGCAATCAAGACTTGTGCATCGCTATTCGCTGTTGCACAACGAATGGCATCATAGTCTTCATGTAGCTTTTGGTTTCACACATGCAGGTCTTTAAGATGTGGGACAAGTAGTTTGTTGTTCATCATTTAAGTAAACTGGTTGAATCTTGTGAAGTGAAACTGGAGCAATGAATTGACATGTTCTAGTTGTTGCCACTGCGCCTTGTGCTATGTGGTGGCGTGAACTGAATGAACGATGCTTAAAGAATTAATGACCATATGGTTCCAAACATAGTCTGCTTGCTGTGCACCATGAGGTCTATGTGAGTCAAACAGTAGAGTCAGCTGAGACGTAGTTCAGTTATTTCTCAGTGATGTCTTGACTATCTATACATTATGTACTATATATTATGTGGATTACATGAGGTTGGGGCTCACTTAGCACTCAGTTAAGTCCTGACATTCTGTATGTGTGGATCATAATATAAGGGTGGGGCTCAGTTAGCACTCTGGGTCAAATCCTGACGTTGTGGATAAGATAAGGGTGGGGCTCAGTTATCAGCGAAGTCCTGACAGTATGTGTGGATCTGATGAGGGTGGGGCTCAGTTATCCCTTAGTCCTGACATTGTGTACTGTGTGGATAAGATAAGGGTGGGGCTCTGGTATCTTTTGACATTGTGCAAGATTGGATCAGATGGAAGTGAGGCTTAGGTATCTCTCATAGAAAAGAGTGGGACCCAGCTATCTCTATTTAATGGTGCATATGTGGATCAGATGAGTTTCCCCATTGAAAAAAGGTGAGGTGAGTGTCCCTTGCATGTTCAGCTTCTCATATAAAAACAGCATTACATCTACCATTTTTATTGCACAAGCTACATATCAACATATTGACTACTCCACCCGAATAACTTATTCTTTTGGTAATATTGTACCGGGGTTCGCACCTTTGGTGCTTCTTTTTTAATTGAATAATTTACTTGTACTTTTCTGTGGTAAAATGAAGTGTATAGTCATGCAGACACACCAAACAAAAAGGACAGTGTGCTTGCAAAAAAAAAATTTTTTAATCTTTTTTTTTTTTTTGAAAGTTGCTCTACATCTGCTTGCTACATCTGGTAAAAGTAGAGAAATATCTATGACCCTGTTCACTTGATGGTGGGTGTGAGTTATTATCAGGGAGCGTCCGTTCGTCCAATATATTTACATAACATCCATTCCGAGATACGAGTGTATAATACAAGATTTTTTGGGGGGATTTTCAATCATTCATACACAACAACTGGGGATAAAGTTGGTTTCAGTGATTGAATTTTGGTCTCGATATGTAATATAAATGTGTATGCATGTGTTTGTGTGTGTGCGTACATGTTAGCCATATTGTCCCAATGTTAGGGTTGCTGTTGTAGAACACAAGGGAGTGTGTATGCACGTGCGTGTGTGTTTTGCAATTGACATTGAACAAGTTCATAAACATCCATTGATTTATAGTACCATTCTACAACCTTATTACAGCAATAGACACAAACATGTGCTTTGTTTTTAGATGTTGTCAACTTTTTTATAAGAAGCTAAGAAAAGAATTCCTCGTTTAATTCTTCCTACTGGACTAAGAAAAGCACCTTGTCTAATTCCTCCCACTTGCAGTCCTGGGAAGGTAGTACTGCTCTAAAAAAAACAAACAAAAAAAAACAAAAAAAAAACTTTGCTTTGCTGTGATTATTTTGTTGAGTAGTTCATTCTAAGTTGTACGTTACACTCAACTGTTGCTGCTGCCCACTCTATATTCAGTTAGGCTTGTGAATGTTATATTTCTTACTTTGACTTTTGCCACTTTCTAATAAGAACCTTTAAAATCAAGTTAGCACTCTGTGTTATTTTTCAGGTGTGCCATAGCAATTTCTTCCCAAACAAATTGAGCATTAAAGGGGTTCTTTGTTTTTGTTTGAGCAGTTTTCCCTTTGGTCTTCCTGGCCCCCACCTCTCTAGTAATGTCACCAAAACAGTAGCGTACTATTCTCTATGTTCAGTTTGCTAACTTCAGTCATTTCAGTTGTTTGCTTTTCTATTTTTTATTGTAACTCCATTTTCTATGTATACAGAAAACCAATTAGCGTCTGACATTCCAACAACAGTGGTTGCCGCAACAACTGGGGAAGACCTCATGTCTCACGTGACGGAGGCTGCAGATAGTCACATAAAGGAAGAGAGACAGGGAGACATCAAGAGAGGCAACTCACCTGAAGTTGAAAACAATCTTACCGAGGGTTTGTCTGATGGAAAGGTTCGGTCCGAGGACTTGCAGCCACAACATCATGATCAAAGCATGACATCTGCAGAGTGCTCTGTTATAAACTCCAGTCAGGAGGAAATTGAGATCAGTAGTGCAGCGCCACTGATAATGGAACCGTCAACAAATTCAGTATCCTTTGAAGACAATCAGGAGAAGGCTTCTCCTGTTCCAGAACCTTCTGCAGTATTAGAACGTGTAGTTAAAGAACCTTCTCGAGTGCCAGAGCCAGTGTCCAAAACAGAAGGACTTGGTTCAGTACCAGAACTAGAATTGGAGGAGCCTTCTTCAGTAGCTAAAATTGAAATAAAAGAAGCTTCTTCAATGCCAGAACCAGTGCAGAAAGAACCTTCTCCAGTACCACAGCCTGTGCAGAAAGAACCTTCTCCAGCACCACAGCCTGTGCAGAAAGAACCTTCTCCAGCACCACAGCCTATGCAGAAAGAACCTTCTCCAGTACCACAGCCTGTGCAGAAAGAACCTTCTCCAGCACCACAGCCTGTGCAGAAAGAACCTTCTCCAGCACCACAGCCTGTGCAGAAAGAACCTTCTCCAGTACCACAGCATGTGCTGAAAGAACCTTCTCCAGTACCACAGCCTGTGCAGAAAGAACCTTCTCCAGCACCACAGCCTATGCAGAAAGAACCTTCTCCAGCACCACAGCCTATGCAGAAAGAACCTTCTCCAGTACCGCAGCCTGTGCTGAAAGAACCTTCTCTAGTACCGCAGAAAGAATCTTCTCCAGTACCACAGCCTGTGCAGAAAGAACCTTCTCCAGCACCACAGCCTGTGCAGAAAGAACCTTCTCC
>WLWI01002550.1_pt1 | contig 15725 bp, 13 predicted proteins | sample 6701501 | NCBI WGS metagenome assembly WLWI01 (sample SAMN12718690, study PRJNA515312) | sponge metagenome | isolation source: marine sponge | host: Mycale hentscheli | place: New Zealand: South Island, Marlborough, Capsize Point | collected 2014-11-01
CCCAACAATTCCCTTCACACTGGCAAAGTTGACTTTTACAAAGTAACAATTAAACAGCACTTGATCATCGAAATGAAGGTACATCAACTGAAGTCTGGACATGTGCTCCAGCCATATATTTTAAACTCTTGCACATGCCCAGTGGGTGATACAAAAATAGCATGTCCTAAATATACATAGTTCTTAGAACAGATGTGGTGTCATGAAGTGACATGAATGACGTGTCAATTGTGTGACATTAGAAACAATAATAATAACTTGTGTTATATAATTGATAATGATTAAGTTACTTGTTCTGAATGTGTCATATAATTAAGTGTCATATAATTAAGTTACTTGTTCTGAATGTGGGTTTGGTTCCCACACTCATCTATAGTTGAGTTCGGTTCAGCTGGTATGAAATGCTTCAGTTGCAACTCCCAATGTTATGTACTCTATTATTTTTATAGCTACATTAAGTGTTGATATTTCTTTTAGATTCATGAATGTACTAGAGGTTGCAGAATTTGGTATATGCGGCATCAATCAGGGCAGCCATATACGTCTGAAATATTTTGCGCCTTTGATTGTGTAAGTTATATTTACTATCCTGTATGGGTATAGGAACTAGTATGGATCACAACTGAGAGATTAGCAAAGCTACATGCTATTAAGAATGAGCCAATTGACAGTATTACATGTAAGTATATATGTATATATGTATGTATGTATCAGAGTAGGGGTCAAATACATTGCAATTGTATTTAATTGCAATTAGATACATTAATTGCAGTAATTGCAATGTATATTTTGTACTTCAGTGAGTCTGAGCTCTAGGTATTTGCAATGTGTTTAAAATACAAGCAAAATTTATGATTTCAAAGTTTTCAACAAAGAAATGAGGAGAGGAAAGAGAAAAATTGGGCAAGTCTCTCAAAAAATTCCTTGGAGAAGGGAAAGGGGAAAATTCCGTTTGGATATTTCATTGGAGGCCACTTTGTGTGTACTGTGCATGGATGTGTATGTGTGTGTATGTGCATGCACATCAGCACAGCAGAGGACTAAGCTCATCAGTAGTGTCCAGGTGGCCAGCCAGTTTGGAATGGAGGCTTCCCTGGAAGATATAGTTATAGCGAGACGTCTGAGATAGCTGGGCCACCTGGCAAGAATAGATGACCACAGACTGCCCAAGAAGATACTGTTTGGTTGGCTGCCTCAGCGCCGCCCTGCACATGGGACCAGAATGAGATGGCGAGATCATGTCAGAAAAGATTTGAAAAAGTTTAATATTGATGAGAGGATGTGGTATCAGTTGGCACAGGACAGGAGTGGTTGGAGGAGAAGTTGCAAGACAGGACTCGAGGATGTGACTGAGGCTAGAGTGGCAGAGGATGAGAGGAGAAGGACGCGTGTGGAAGACAGTATTGAGAACAGTGGTAGTAGTACAGCTACAGATAAACCATACCAGTGTAGTGTGTGCAGAGAGAGCATTCAGACGAAAGCAAGACATGATAGACACAGATGTGCCACCACTTGTCAGAAACATGATTTAGTCTGTCAAGGTCAATGAATATACATACTGTTTCGGTTGTGGTCGTCGGTCACCATCATCATCGTTACTGACACACAAGCATATTATTATTATTATTATTATTATTCATATAGCAAGGTGAGTGCAGAAGCGAATGTGGTGGAGAGAACAGCTGCATTAATCCAGACACTATAGACTTGTGGATAGCAAGAACTGGCTGTTCTAATGACTGTAGAGAAGTAAGTGCTAAATTCCCTCCATTAGTTATCTCTTCTCACTATAACCTTTCCTTCATTTAGCTCCTTTTTTCTTTTCTTGTACTTCGGATGATCTTATACTTCATGTCCCTTTCATTAAGTACAGTGCAAGTGCCCAACCTGGGACTTTTACTTTACATGGCTGGTTATAATTAATTCTTATTTGCACTCATCAAGTGATGATGACTGTCATTTTGTGTTCAAATTTATTTTCAGTTTCCACCCTGTGTTGATGGTTGTACTGGAGGAAGGTTTATAACTGATGAATTCAACAAATCATTAGTTCCAATTCCTCCGCTCCGCCCACCATCTTTGAATAACCTCGAAAACTCATCCAATCTAAACAACAGGGCATTATTTAGAATCAACTTAACTGAAGCAATCGATGGAAGAACTTTAATGAACGTGGAAAACTTTACATGGTATGGGTTTCTCTTTCGAATCCATGACCTAGTAACAGATAATATTACTTTCATTTGGCAGGTATGCAGTTTTAAAATACTAGGATGGTATTGGTGTAGTTAGATGTTACATGTAAACAATATTATTATCAGCAGAATGTTTAAATTTGATATAAAATCATGAAGTCTTCCCCGCCTCGCCCCCCCCCACACTCACACACACATGCACACGCTATATACTAGTAAACTAACTTGAGACAAGAGCTAGAACGTTTTTCTTGAAGTGTTACAGAGAGAGTTTTCTATGAGTTTTTATTTTTTTATGTAGCCCAGCACTATGGTCAATACTGTTGTGTAGGGCGTATAACTATGACCAATAGCGCATTAGCCAAGACAACTTACCACTGCCACTAATTCTAATAGAAATGGAAATCCTAAGTTTGTATATCTTAACTATGTCCATACAAAATCAGATGGTCAGACACAACCTAATTCAAATGGGTAAACTGATGATACAGGTAAAGATCAATAAACCAAAGGATTCTCTTTAGTGGAGTAGGAAGGGGTCAATCACCAAGCAAACAAAAACACGATGACGTACTATGTACGTCCAAACATATATAAACAAACAAAATAATATCCCTGATTATTCATTGTATTTCCCCTGATAGTGTCTCACTCGCCAATTACTTTTATATCTCTGTGTAGCACAATCCACAGGAGCCGCTCGACCTTTCAAGTCATATTTGCCGCCCAGTAAGAGTTTCTTTTGCGGCAGTCAACAGACACGGGCCTTCAATTTTTTCTGACGAAGTGTATTTTTTCATTGGAGAAGGTATTCATAGAGTATAACGAATATATGATGCAGTGAAAAATTTTTATTACGTGAGACTTTGGGTAATAATGTCATGCTTGACTAAATATGTAAATTATCATGAACTTTATATTTGATTTGTTATTGCTTTGCTAAGGTGAAATATAATGTAAGGGAATTATGTACCTGAATGTTATGGTAACCCTAATCAATGTGGCAGCTCATTACAATTTAGCTTTAATTGTGAACGAAACTTTTGACTGTCAAGAAAACTTTTATTATAGAGCTTGTGAAATAAAAGGACTAATTAAAAGTTATTGGATGCCTATATAAAGGCTTGTGAAATTAATGACTGACAATTTAATTAGAGTCCGAATAACATTAAGCTTCAATAGCTATATCACTATATTATGAGAAAGAGAGCTTAAAATTTAAACCTATTCCTTCCTGTATAATTTCCCTCTTTTCTACAATTTATTGAACAGCATTTTAACTAGTTCTTTTAAAAAGTAAATACATACTTTAAATAATAAGACAGTAAATTTTTTTGTTGTATTTTTAGATTTCACCCGTATTCCTAATGCTCCGATCAATCTACAGGTATCGGACAGCCGAGACGAGCGACTTGAATTCTTTCCTTATGTTACTTTAAATGTGACATGGGAATCCCCAGAAGGTAGAAAACACTAACAATCATACTATCATCTTAAAAAACAAATCTACAAATGAAGTGTTTTTTTTTTGTTTTGTTTTTTAATTACTAACATCAGAAAGAATTTGATATTTGGAGGCGTAGGCAAGATAGCTTAAAATTGCAATCAAAAGAGCTTGCTGTTAAAATATTTATTTAGAAAAATTGCCACTGTATTGTTAATATTTATTTCAAATAATTTTTCAATACTGCCATTTGTAGTTGAAAGATATTTACTCTACTATGAAGTATATCTGGAAAAGATCACCACTAGTGGTGAAGTTGAAGGATGTGAAGTTAATGGCACAGTGATAACTTCCTTGATTCTTCCAGTGGTAAGAGTTTAAAAGTGTTTTTTTTATCATTACTATCCCATGAATGAAGCAAATTCTTCTGTGTCTGTCATCAAAGGAACCAGACAAAGTTCATTCTGTTGTAATTGAAGCTACAGAAGAATTGCAGGATCCAGTGATGGGACACACTTACAGAGTGAAGGTAAGTAATCATGTATTATACAAGTTATATATACAAAGTGGGAATGTCTGTGCCTAGGCTCGTAGGCACTTTTCATTGGGCAATAGGTATGGTCAGTGAGCATGATGGATATAAAGTTATCATTTATTATAGATTTATCATGAAATTCGTTTATCTTCTTAACTACGCTGTTCTTTGAATTATCATGTTTGTCCTGCACACTGTAGTGAGCAGCATTCTTCTTGTGTTTAGACATGCTAATGATTCTGTTCGTGTTACTAAACATAAATCGACTCAGACTGCAAGAGTTTAGCTAGATCATAAATTTTACTAGTCTGACCTTCATTTTTTTTAGTTTTTTTTGCATTGGTAAGCATTAGACCACAATAAGTATTTATGTGTGTGGTAGAGAGAGGCCGAGCTGTAGCACTCCCTCTAGCGTGTCTAGTCTTGACCTAACTGATTTTGGCTGAATTATTTGTATAATTAGCACATTCTTAGAATTCCAAGGAACAGAAGGATCAAATGATCATTACTCTGGCATGCCATTATATATTTGTTAACCCTTTCACCGGTATAACCGCCATATGGCGGTCGAGGTACCATCGACACAAAAAGAAGTATAAAAAACGAACCGCTCACGCCATCGACCTTGTTTTAAACACCAAAATAGAGCTTAAAAGGAAACCGTGACGTAACTATTCCGTGGAATTTTATTAGCCTACTCAGCGGTAGCATGGCTTCGTGGCTGAGTGCAGACGGTGTTGTTAGTTTGTTGTCTGAAGCGGAGAGCGATGAAAGGGACTTGCAAGAGCAGTATACAGATGTTTTTGCTTTGATTGGATCTCCAACAGTTACTTTTAGGGAAGTGGAAGCTTTAGAAGATGCTGTGCATTCTTCTGATTATAGCACTTGCAATGGGTCTGAATCTTCAGACGCTGAAGTTGAGTCATAAACACTGGGCATGTCTTGGATAGCTGTGCTTAGCAATGCAAGGATAGTTAGTTCTAGGTTTAGCTAATAGAGCATAGTAATCTCGTATTCAATGTTCCTTTTGCAAGGTCCATTTACGTGTTGCACCTGAATGTAACTGTTTTTTTTAATATACTCTTACAGATTTTTCATTATAAGCAACATTTTTGTAGAACTTTAGATTTTTCATTACAAATATATAATTCAATCATCTAGATGTAAATCTAATTGTACTAGAAAATGCTCGTGTAGCATTGGTTGGGCGAGCCAGCGAAGTTCTGGAATGCGCGCGCGCGTTTAAACGACGACGTATTCAAAACGATGACGTACGTATTCAAAACGACGACGTATTCAGGATTTCCATAGACTACATCTTAGAGTTGCTCGTTCGCTTCGCTCGCTCGCCAATAATCAACATATCACTTTTATATTAAAATAATTCAGTAAATATTATGAAACATTAATTAAATTTTTGTGGTTTGCTGCTAGGAAACGTACATGCAGTTTTTCAAAATCCCTAACTAGTGTGCTACATGAATATATATGGTTGCTAGGTACTTTTTCAATATTTAATTTGTTATGATTTTTAAAATCTATTTACATATTTTCTTTTTAAAAATCTACCGGTGAAAGGGTTAAGTACAAAATAAATGTAATTGAAAGTGAAACAGATTATAACTATAACTAGCTGTAACCTTATAATAGAACTGAAAGACAAAAATTGTACTGTAGTTGTATAGACCACACTACTGCGATTACTTGCCATTATATCTACTGTATTCTTTTTCTTTTTCTTTTTTAAATTTTCACTAGATTATATTCAGTATAATATGATGATGATGTATGTTTATATGATAGTGAAATGGTTTTAATTAGGTTATTTCAGTTGGGGAGGATAGAAACCAATCAGCTTGTGCCTTGCATACAACAAGAAGCTTGAATGGTAAGAACAAAAGTACATAGCAAAGACACACAAAAATGAAATTAATGTGTTATATGGTACAATAAGTTATTATTTAAAGAAATCTATGGTATCTGACCCAGCTATCTCATCCAGTTGTTTTTTATAGTAGATTCTTCCAGTAGTGCTTTGAATATTTTTTGACAAAGCAAATAAAGAAAAGGAAGACACTATCAATTTTGGATGTCCTTTTTGTATGTTTTAACTCATAATAGGTGTTCTCTTTCATAGGTTGAAAACTTGTTAAAATATAATGTACCCTACAGTTATCTTGCTCTTTTATGTTTAACTTGGTTATTAACTTTATTAGTTCCTCAATTCACGTAAAAGGTCACTCCTTTTAGGAGTTTGCTAGATTCTGCAAAAGATCACCTTACAAAAATTGAAATTTCAATTTTTGTAAAGTGATCTTTTGCAGAATCTCGCAAACTCCTATTGAAGCTCAAAACATTCTACATTGCCTTACAAGGATAGGAGCTATCCTCAATGGAGAACGAGAGGTTAACTATCATAAAGTTTATGACTTAGGAGGATTAAATTATTCCCGTGGAGTGTGTGTGTGTGTATCTAGTTCCTATTGAAATACCTGTGTAGTTGGATAAGTTCATTGATCTGGATGTAGTTCATTGATCTGCGAGTAAATTCTTCTAAAGTAATATTGACTCTGCTATGGCTCATTAGGCACGTGTAACTTCTAGTAGGAATCGAACGTCTAATCGTTTACACAGTCCCATATCCAGGAATTATACTCTGGAAATTGTAATTGAGGCAGGTTTAAGTCTGTGGTTCAGTCTTCCTTTGTGAACTTCCTTATGATCAGGAATTTCTGAGAAATTATCAGAAAATACATGTGTGGGTATTCATTTTAGCATACATAACAATATATGTATATTCATTAGATATATTCTCTCTTTCACAGGTCCTGGGTTTGATTCCCAGTGGCGACCAAATATTTTTAATTCTGTATTGTTAAAAAAAAACGCCTGTGAAAGGGAGAGAATACATCTAATGAGTAAAAGAAGGCTGAGAAAGAAATTTTGAAGTGATAGTCTTTATTGATAGTAATTTAATTGCTTTGGTAGCATTAGCCGGTGGTAGAATGTGGTAAAGTATTATACTTACATAAATGAGCTATGACATCATAGTCCATACTTATTGTACAATTCTTACAATAACTACGACAATTTTTAAAGCATGTATTTGTTACAGCTGTAATGTCCCTTAAAATATTATAATATACCAAATTTTCCGTGCTTTGTAGCTAACTCTAAAAACGTATTACTAATCTACATTGTAATGTAAACTGTTAATCGCTATACACCTGAAAAACTCTATCATTTATGTAAGGAAAAAAATGATTTAAGTTTATTTAACAGAGAACAGTCAGCCTTGCTGGGTCAGTCATGTTTGTTGTACATTTCATTTTAAGAATTTATAAGTTGAAATATAAATACATCCAATAATGTTTAGTAAATTTGGCTTTACTGATATTTTTTTAATAATCTGTGTTAATTATTTTGATAGATTATCAATTGCAAATTGTAAATTATGACTGCACGAGTGCTGTATTGGTACGTAACGGGAGTTCAAGTCGTTTTCCTTATTTCTCATTTGATTTAAATTGGACACTGGCTCCAAACGTGGCCTTTGGAAACTATATACATGGCTTCAATATCTCAGGATTTTCATTATTTGCTCTTCGTGTATCATTTCAACCACACAATCTGCACATGTTCGAATCTCCACTCACGATAGATAGTGTGGTGAGTTGTCTATTGGTGGGCTCTAAATGGAACTATCTAAATGATGAAAATTACTAATTAGACAAAATAAAGCATCAATTCAGCTGATTGTTTGTTGTTTGTAGCAAAACCTAATTATTGAGACGGAAAAAAAAAACTGATGGACTATTTTAAACAACAATTTCCAAAAAATCGTATTCCCTTGGAAATTTTGGAGATTTTGTTTTTGTTTTGTTTTTAGCGATTGTGGTCTTTTTTGTCCCCCATGGTATTTTGTTTACAGTTCATATACTCAAATGCTATACAGTGAGAAGATAATATTGCTTTGCATAAATTTATTGTTTCCATTGATTATACTAATTTAAGTATTCGCTATTGCTTATTTATGAGTACTAATAATTTTTATATTATTACAATACAATAAAAGAGAGATCTCGTTAAAAAAACATTAACTGCTGTTTAGAATAATAAGTGCTTATAATAAGGAATATGTCAATGGTTTGGAATTAAATTGTTTCTGATTAGGATAATAGTGGCAGAAATACATTGTTAGGATTCTATTTGATATGTTATAATATATTGTACTTAATTATATATTTAAGATAAATTAGTGGGTATGATACCATTGTTCAAATTTCCTGCAAGACTTGTAGCTAAAAATGAAACTAGATAGTGCTGCTGTAAAAGAGAACTTGGTAAATTAGATACGCTTATAGAAAGATAATGTACTTATAATTATTGTGATAAACATTCGCATTGATAGCTAGAAGATGTCAAGCGAATAGAAGCCATGTTCATCAGTTATAGTGCTCAGTTTACGAATTGCTGACATGAAGCTACTATTAATTTGAAAACCCTTTACCATATTGCATGTGATTACTCAGCTACTAAGTAAGTGAGCGCTCAAAGTCAAAATGGCATCACGAATATAGATATGATGATATGTATGTATTTTTAACTATCCATTCAGATTAACGAGACTAATTACAACTATGTTGAGAATAGATACTCTGATTCCGTCAGACTACCAGTCATGGAAAATTTCCCCAAATTCAGATTTACTGTAAGTTTACCATAGAGGGTATAAAACTATTACATTAATAGGTGATTGAGTGATAATTGAGGCACTATTATGGGTATTTGGGCCAATGTACTTGTGTGATGCAGATTAGTGAACACATCACAGAGGCTTTATAATTTTGCCATAAAACAGCTCTTCTTCTTGAGCATACTGTTAAGGAGAAATGCACTTCAACTGTATAATGCTGTACTAAACCACTTAGGCTAAAATATACATGGATGAATGCTAAAACTATTATAAAGCATGATGTTTCCTGCTACACACTGTAGTCTCAGGTTATAGTGACGGTATGTGTTGTGATAATTTTCTTGATAAAGATAATAGGAATTTGAATAAAAAAATTTCATAATCAAAAGGGTTGAAGGAAAAGCGAACAAAAAATTGGGGAAAATAATATCTGTTGTCACCAATTAATCAAACCCAGGACCCCTGCCAACTGTATTCTAGTCACGGGTCGTTGTACCTCAGCTGGACCACTGGTGGTTAAAGTCAGGGGTACTGGGTTCAATTTCCCACCCCCACCCCCCACCACCAGACCCCCTATTAGCATCAGTGACTAATTATTGTCGCTGTGTACTCAGCCAGATTTTTTAAGAAGGATTCATGTAGCATAAAAAGAATACCAGATTGGATTTGTGCAATATCTATGCAATGAGACAGATACCAAAAAGACTAATCCTAATAATCAGATATTTTATCATTTTGTAGCTTTCTGTTATTTGGAATACACTTGAATTGGATTCCATGACGACGGGTCCTTTGATGTGTGAACTGAACTCTACAAGCCCACGCCCCTCTGATGTTAATAATTTCTCAGTGATTTCTACAGCTCAGCTAAGTCCTGGAGTTATCATTGTAGAGGCCAGTTGGATTGCTCCATTGGATGCCAATGGAATACTATCAAATTACACACTTTGCCTAACGAAAGACCCTCTGGTTGGTTCTTCAGCCGTGGCATCAAATGGATGCGAAAGTATTGAAGTGAGTACCAAAGAAAAAAGATACCTTTGATTTATTGATAAGTGTTCTTCATTTAATCAGCAAGCAAATGAAGGGAGTGAGACAGTAATGGGTACATAATTATGAGTATGTACAAAGTGTATATGTATATATATGGTTTGTGGTATCTGCCGTACAACTCTTTCACTCAGTCCCAGATACAGCATCTGTAAGTGAGTTGAGCCATTAGACTTAAAATTGTACAATTATTGCTTAATTTTTTCAATTACAAAACTTTCCGATGAATGGTTGATATGGCATTGAAAATCCTTTATCAGATTTTGTTTTCAAAAAATCTGCCAGGTTATAAGCTGAGAGTTTATTGTCAAGCATTACTAGTAATTAAAGTTCATAGCATCATTATATTAATGCATGAATTTCAATAATTATTTTTTAGCTTATCTATATAAATAATACGTTTTTCTGCCAGTAACGACAACAATCAATGACAACCGTGTGTGTATTCAGGAATAATTCCTGAGCTGAGCGAGTTGTTAAAACATCATCAGGATGTTGGTAAAGCATCGTCGGTATTAACAACCACGGTGGTGTGTGAAATGAGAGTGTGCCCAGCGCAATAAGTGAGCCTGTCCCAGAGGAGGATGGGAAAAATTCATGAAGTGTTCGAAGGCAACGGTTCACAAAGCCTACATCTGTAATCATGAATAGAAGGACAGAGAGGAACTGATAAGCAGGAAGAGGTTGATAAAGAAAAGGTAATCCCTGACTCAAAAAGAGAGCTAAAGAGAGGAAGTGTTTAGGAAGAAAGAGAGCAGAAGAAAAAATGACTAAGCCAAGTGGTAGAGGTTAAACAAATAAATGAAGATGTTATGCTGCTGCATTCACAAGAGGTAGTACACAAAGCCCACTCACCAAACGCCACAGTGTGGCAGAGTACTTGCTAGCATATACATATGCAACAAACTCACACTACTAATTGCTGAAATAATACTACAGATATTAATAATGAGCAAATTTTATTTTTGAGCATATATATATTACAGAGTGATGCTACTTCAGTCAATACTACACTCACCTATGAACCCACTTCTTTCCATGGAACCATGTATATTCAGGTTCGGTCTTATTCTCTTTACACTAGCTACACACTTTATTAAACAAGTCTTTGTGGTCTCTCCCTTTAGATTCAGCCAAGTAACTCCATTACTTCAGGAAGATGGTCTGATCCTTATAGTATAGACATCATGGAAAGTACATATTATACATCACAGACTATTTACGCACCAGCTTATGTAAATTATTCTTTATTTACTTTGTTTTAGTTTTGAATACTGGTCCTACCTTCAGATTGCACAGTGGTGAAATAGCCGCCATAGTACTCTGCCTTCTAGTGCCTATCGTAGTGGCACTGTGTATTTTCTTTCTAATCTATTTCTTAAGGAATCAACATAGAAAGAAACACTTAATGGGATCTGAAGTAAGACATTTTTGTTTTGATACTTTCAAAAGTAACAATTTTATTTGGTTAATTTAAATAGGCAAAGATAACTCTAAAGCAGCCAAACACAGCAGAGATAAGACATAGAATAACCCTGTGTAGAGAGACTTCACTGTGCTTATATTCACATGATTTAGTATCTAGCTACTAAGTAAATTTTACTTTGAGTGAAATAATCTGTTATAATGTTTTAGCAAATATTTGTAATAATGTATAAGCATGAATTAGCTTCCTATCATGTCTTAACTCCTCATTATTCTAGTTATATTAAAGGAAAATCTTAATAAATCTCATTACTAATTAATCTCAATTTTTTAAAACATAAATCCAGTTACTCTCTGCACTTTATGTGTACTAAACCTTCCCTTTTTGCCATTGATATCTAATATTGATATCATATATTGAAATCTAATATTGATATCTAATATTTCATTATAATATTAAAAAATTTGACCTCAATGCAGGCCATGCCGCATTTTTTGCCGATGTTAAGAATGTCTGACACAAGCTCCGCGAGTATGGAGAAGACGTTTGCATCAGACTTGGAGTTCTTGAACAAAGTCATGAAGGATGAATGGGAGCTCTGCCCCACAGATATCACCATTAGCGACATGCTTGGGGAAGGAGCATTTGGAGAAGTTTATAAAGGTCACTTGAAAGGTCCCATTGCGAATCCTAGGATCAAGCCGGAGTATCGGAACAGCCTGCACATTCCAGTGGCTATTAAATTGCTCAAAGGTATGATTTCTAGTTAACACATTCAAGTTAGCATGCTTTTAGTTTGTTAAAAAGAAACTGGTTTGAATGAAAATTGAGTGGGATTACAAGTGTGATTTACGTGACCTTGTATAATATTATATCGTTACAGTCTAATGTCATTTTATATTTTTTAATAAGATCTCACCGAATACCAAAGAGTGATATCAGAATATTAGCGAAGAAATAATAGTATCAGCAAAAACGTGTAGCTAGTGAGTTCAAAAACAAGATTCATCAGTTTACTTAGCACTACTTGAACACAAAGTTTTGTCTTCCACGATACAATGTATACCCGTACATTTTTTTCAGATACTACAAAAGGTAGTGAACGCAGAGACTTTATTTCTGAGATGGATATGATGAAGAAAGTATCTGAAGGTCACAACCCACATGTGGTTAGCATGCTGGGTTGTGTGGCTACTCAAGAGCCTCTTTGTCTAGTCACAGAATTTGTGGAATATGGAGATCTCCTCACATATCTAAGAAGCAGTAGACAAATGGTAAGTACATTGTTTTGGATCTATTTAGCTAGATTTTTTAATGTATCCTATGAGTTTATACAATCAATTTGTCATCTTAAAATTGGACAGTGTATTTCGCTTGTTTTAATTTTTGTTTGGTTTACATTGAATTAATTGAAGCACCAAATATATTGTGCTAGCTATGTATCATCATATAATTTCATTACTACATCTCATTAACTTAGATTAAACAATTTTAATTGAAGTAGTAAATAACTCTCAAATGTTTCAACTCTGTCAATTTTTATCAGAGAATTTTTGACGTTTAAAAGTTGGCTTTCAAATATTTTTCTTATATGGGTAAACAATTAAAAAAAATTTGTGTTGGTCACTGCATTCCATTTAATAATCAAAAAAGCGAGTCCATTTGTTGGTAAATGAGCAAAGTGAGTGAGTATCTTTGTATGTACGTATGTCATTCGGTACTTTGACTCTCACAATTTACTATTCACTTAGTGGTCAACCCCAAAAATTATATCATGAAATGTATGCATAATATGCTATGAATTTTGTGGTTATCTTGTGTTTATATAACTGCACTTAGGAAAATCACAATACAAAATTAAATCTTAGTGAAACCTGAGTAGAAGGCATTATGGTTTAATAGATATAATTAAGTTATGAAGATTACAAGTAAAGTCAATAATTAACATTAGGAGCCATGATTACTTGACATTAATTACTAAACTAATTTCACGCTAGATGATATCTAATGCTTCTTATCTATTTCAGTATGTGACAGGAATAGCTGGAAATGGATCAGATCCATACGTTCAACTAGGCAAACTGAAGCCAATGGACCTCCCTTCTTTCTCCTACCAGATTGCAGCAGGCATGGCTTATCTATCAGACATTGGAATAGTCCACAGAGACTTGGCCTGTCGAAATGTGTTGGTGGGTATAGACAAGGCTTTAAAAATCACAGATTTTGGACTATCACGCGAGACTGAAGACATGTACATCCAGAAAAGTAACGGACGAGTTCCTTACAAGTGGATGGCCCTAGAGTCCATACTGGCAAGGGAGTTTACATCTGCCTCTGATGTGTGGTCATATGGAATTGTGCTCTGGGAAATTGGAACTATTGGTGAGCACAGTGGCTAAGTTTTAAAAAATTCAGTAATAAAGATATCACGCTAAGCTTAACAAACCAACTATATATTTTTTTATAACAAATATACATATATAGGGGGAGTTCCCTACCCGTTAGTGAACAATGCAGATCTTGTGCCATATTTGAAAGCTGGAAACAGGATGAAGATTCCTGATGGTTGCCCTAACAATATGTGAGCAATAAATACAAAAATAAATTTTGTGCTCAACTGTAATTTTACTCGTAGATATGACATAATGCAGTCATGTTGGACGGAAGATCCATCTAAGAGGCCTTCATTCAGTGATCTAACGACAAAATTTAATGACATTTTACTTTCATTAAAGCCAGAATCATATGTTGACTTCAAAAATATTAATCTTGAACAGTCATGCTATCAAGACGACGATTTTAACTTGGATTTCACGGAAGAAGAGAATGATCTACCCATGGAAAAAAATTTCTTAGACGTTTTAGGTGTCACTGACCGACGAATCAGTCTTCCGGTCCCAACTACCCAAAACTTGCTGGATCACCGACGAGCATCCTCGCCCACAACAAAGACCGAAATTACTGAACCAAAACGATTTAACTTATTGGACAAAATCAAGAAGAGCAAATGGTTTTCCTTTGAGGAAGACAACCAAGCATCTTCAAATGCTGAAGATGTCAGCATTTCCAACCTCAATCTCTCATTGGAGAGCTTAAATAGATATGTGACTAGCCCAACTTCAGTGATAATGGATGAAAAATTATTTACTTTTGGTAAAGAAGCATGCAATAATCCTTAGAGACCAATTCCATGCATCCAACTTGTACACTATGTTCCTTTATCACTCAATGAAAATCACTCACTAATACTTTATATTCTATAAATTAGAATCAAATAGCAATTTGTGATAATGTTGTGATGACTAGACAAAGGAGACTTATGAATTTATTCGATTTAAGTGACTTCACAACATAATTCATTTTCTCTTTTCTCCTAAAGACTAAATATAATTAATAATCGGGAGAGTAGAACAAAAGAATTGAGCTCCTCCCCCCCACACACACCACACTTCATCATATACTCTGGTATACAGCAGTCAAATTTGGCAACTGGCTTAGAGAATGGGGGGAGGGGGAGAGAAATTGAGCTTAAAATTAAACATTAAGAGTAGCTAAGTAAATTCTAAGCTAAAATTGGAGCAAACATTTTTTTTTCTAAGCCAATGGCCACTTTCAACTATTGTAGCTATACCATAAAGTGTAGAAAAGTGGGGGATTGAACCCCTCCTCTTTTTACATCTTTTATTACATTTAGTTACATTATATGGAGGTATAGTTCTTCTCCAAAAAATTAAATATACATGTACCTATATAGTTTTATGGGATGCTATATTCTGTTGTTCAATGCAGAAATTAGTGCAGCTGAGAGTTGGAGTTACAATACAACTTAAGTACCAGTGGTTAAATGCTGAACTGGTTTAATCGATCCCACAGGTGTCTGTCACTAGTGACATCTGTTTTGAGTCTAATCCCTGGGAATCAACTCTGTCTGTATTGTGTTTTATTATCAAGTCATCTCGCCATGTGCTCAAATCGCCACTATGCTTTGTATAAGTCTTTAGCTAGCTTTATTCACCTGGCATATACACTATTATGTACTTAGTACGGCGCGTAAGTTGCCCATTCAAAAATGAATGGGAAAATTCGCTGTTCAATTGTAATCGCATGGGGAAAGTGATTCACCTCCAAAGGAAGCATGTCTTCAAATAAGACAAGTTGTTTTTCTTTGTTTTCTGTTTTGAAAGATAACTAAAAACTGGTTATGTAACTTGATTTTCCTAGTCAGCATTTGAGCACCTGGTGTATGTTGGTCATTAAGGACAAGCTCATATGTACATTTTAATGAGCAGTTTCTGTAATGAAAACAGAACACATTAAAGTCAATCAATCTAGTTCAGCACTTTTGTGGCTTTATAAATAGTCTATTCCTTTTTGTAATT
>WLWI01002551.1_pt1 | contig 15721 bp, 23 predicted proteins | sample 6701501 | NCBI WGS metagenome assembly WLWI01 (sample SAMN12718690, study PRJNA515312) | sponge metagenome | isolation source: marine sponge | host: Mycale hentscheli | place: New Zealand: South Island, Marlborough, Capsize Point | collected 2014-11-01
CATATACTTAATTTAAAAACTCGACTTTATTTTAGTAGCTTGAGTGTTAGTTGTTAAAATCAATCATTTAACAATAGTGTAGTTTAAGGCTCGCTCGCCATTTGTGCTCAAGCACACCACTAGTATAATTACCAAACAAAATCATTTCAACTTTTTAATTAAAATGTGTGAATAGAAGTACTTGTATTAGTGGCGGTGTTGATGTATGTTGTGTTATAGCTGGTCAGGTGTTTGATGCTTCTCTTGGGTGCTCAGCCAGCCTCAGTGTGGAGTGATAGCTACACTCAGAGGGTGTTCCAGCTACTCCTCAATTACACCATTCACCCAAAACCAAAGGTAAAAATAAGAAGAATTTTTTATTTTTGCTAAGTGTTTAATCTTGTTTGTGTGAAGCTTCGCAAGGCTGCTCAAGGAGGCGTGGTATCGATGCTTCGAGAGGGAACAGCCAGTGGAGAGTTTCACTACGCTGTCGATCTTGTATCTAATCACTGTGTGTACCTTCTGGAGAAAGGAAGCTCAGAGACTTCAACTTTGCACATTCTGGGCATGCTCAAAGACTGCCTGGCTAATTTGAAACCAGCAGTGAGTTAATGAATCAGGAAAAAAAGTTAATTGTATAATTTAATGTTCTCCAGCATGTCAAGCAAGTGTGTGAGCTGATTTTGAAGCTTGTGTCCATCGGAAATTCGGTACGTTAGTTGTGGAACAGCTGCATATGTTTTGTTGTTTTATGTATTTATTATAAATTATCCTCCCATTTAACACATACACTCACATACACAAACACTCATGCACACACATGCATGCACACGTAAACACACAGGTAGTGCGAACCACAGCCTTCAAGACACTCCATGGACTCTTCTCTTCAGTGGCTGGTCCTCAAGGACTTTCTGTACAGCTCAATGCTAAACTTATCACCGTAAGAAATCCCTAGATAAGCTCTTTGTGCAGTGCCTGCATACCTTTATCTATGTACTTCATCAGAACATCTTTGGTGGAAAGATGGTTGTCTATGTTTGTGGGTTTTACTCACATCACATTCAGAGGACTTGAATATGTTTCTCTTGAGTTATTAGAGAAGGAATGCGAAGTTCTAATTTGATCAGGGTCCTCTGTTAGAAGTTACTTATGCTCCACAAAAAAATGAGGTTGATACTGTCTGTACTGTAGGACCTCAGAGTTCAAAACTTCAGAGTTCTGGAGTTACTAGTTAACCTAACAGACCGTGCATTAATTGGTACTGATCGCCGTTGAGCGGGAATTTCCTAGGCGTCCGGTAAGAATCATTAATAATAGCGGGTAGGCGACACTCGCCCATTGCTTGTGCACTTGGCTGGATAGTTAGCAGCTGCTTCTCCTTTACTTCAATCAAACGAAAGAGAATGGTCTTGTCTATGAAAGAAAAAGTAAATATACTTAAAAAAACATTTTACCAACAGCTATAGCGGAAGAACTTGGAGCATTATTTATGATTTTGAAGGCTTTCAGGCCTAATTTAATGAAGCTAGTGATTAGACTTGGGATGAAAATTGGATAACTGAAAATTTCAAACAGCATCAACTTATTCATGCAGTAATTTAGTACACATTTAAGAATAAATACACATTTTGTTATTGAATAAAAATGCCGAGATGTTTTTAAGTAAAAGGAGGGGTTTCAGAATTACGGAAAATTCAGAGAGTTAGGGATACTTCCATTTACCGAAGGGGTAGAGGGTCTGTACTGAAGTCCAATTGTACTGGCAAGAAATAGATTTCATTCATTCATTCATTCATTCATTTTTAATGTCAATTATGGATAATCCATGAGGGGTGCTCCATATAGAAGTGTAATAGTCTATGTTCTTGTCCAGGCGCTCTATGACTTCCAAGCCAGCCATGAAGATGTGCAGCTACTCAATGCCTGGCTGGTTGTCATGGAGGCAGCTCATCACAGGCTCCTGGATTTCGATTTTGACGTGGGTGTGGCACACCTTCCGAAACTCTTCTCCTGTTCTGTCAGCTGCTTCATGACTACAGCATCGTTTGTCAAAGAAACGGCCGCATCTTTACTTGAAGTAAGAGATAGAGCTATACTAATGTGTGTTTATAAGACTAGAAGTAAATAAATGAAATTATTTTGTTGTTGCATTTGAAGAAAACTTTAAAAAGAGTGAGTAGCCGCTTCAGTGTTTCTGATGTGGGAGGAGACTGCAGTGAAGGTATGGAATTGCTTATCTATTCAATAGATTAAGTAAAAGTTAAATTAATTAATCTATTTTATGCTCTTGATTTCTAATCTTCAGCCCCTCCCACACTAGTGGAAGCCTTCAGCCTGTCCGTTACATCAGGAGATTTGAGTGGAAGTTTATTTCAGGTGCTTGCCCCCCACTGTGATTCACTGGCAGCTGGTCTGTTTGGGGAGGAAGAAGGATCTTCTAAGTTAGAATCTCTTGAAGAGAGGTTGGGCGAAGGCAGGCCTAGGGAAGATGTCTGCTGTGATTTGTTTCAAGCATGGCTAGCTGGCGAAGGGAAGAAGCCAGTAGCATGGAACACATTGGTTACTGTCTTGCAGGAGATGGACTTGGAGTCTGTAGCGAAGAAAGTCAGGAAGCTCAAGTGTGAGGCCAAGACCAGGGACAAGGCTGCTTCAAATCGTGTGGCTGTTTTGGAGCAAATGTTTAGGTAAGGTGAGGTTACAACAATGCTCTGTTTAGGTAAGGTGGCATTATGTTACAAAACTCTGTTTTGTGCATTGGCAAGTGATATGATGAGTCAGGATAGATGTAGACATCCAACGCTTCATCTCATAAGTTGCTATTTTGTTGCCGTTGTTGTTGTTGTTGTTGTTGTTGTTGTTGTTGTTATTGTTGTTGTTATGTTAGAGCTGTGGAGTCAGGCCTGAAGTACAAGTTCTTGTCGTCGTGGAAATTTGTCTTTCGTGTTCTCAGAGTCTTCTATGAAGTTGTGGGGAAAAACGAAGTCTGCACTAAATTTATGACCAAGGTTATAAATATATAGAATAGTTAAAAAAGAATAACTCAACTGTGACAACCCATATACACTTAAGGAGACTTTTCTTTAAGCTGAGCAAGAAACTGTAAAAACCCTTCAGTAATACTTTCAATTTCTGGAATCTTTAAATATCAATCGTTTGCTTTCTTTTAGTATTATATTATATAAATCATCAAGTGCCTATGTGGTACCTGGATTTATTATTATGGCTAAACCAGACCATCTAATTCATTACACTCCTGTACACGGCTTTCAAGAGTAACTCATGGCTCACTCTATTTCATTATCATTTTAGTTTCTTGTTTTGTTCTTCCAGTCCCTCCAGACTCTTTGTGAGTTGAGGTCTTCTCCTGACTTCCCCTATCGCAGTGAGGTAGATGCAGCCTTCGGCTCTGCCATCAGGTTCATGGGGCCAAGGTGAGAATGGGTGGGTGGATGGATGGGCGGGATAAAGGATCGGCCATGCCCACTCAGTTGTGATGAGGAGGGAATAAGCAAGTGGGGTTTCATGACCTTTCAGTCATATGGAGATACTCTCGGTTTGCTAATGGTTGAAGGAGGAATGGTCTGCTTGGTTTGAGTGAAGAAGTATAGAGCCTTGGCTAGGGCTTCATACAGAAAATGACAGTAGGCTGATTCCATGCTGCATAGTCAAAATGTTAGTACTAAAATATTTTAGGTGGGGGGATGGTGGGTGGGGGGGGGGGGGGTGAATGCCCCCTTTGCCCCCCCTCCCCCTTCCCTTAATGAAGCCCCATTGGCCACTCGTGCAGTCTGGTTGATCTTCTCACATCTCTTATTGATGTAGGGTAGTTCTGTCGGCTGTGCCTCTTGATTTGGGGGCAGGAAGTCTGTCTGGAGAGTTTCCTCGCAGTTGGATTCTTCCGTTGATGAAGGAACAGGTGCAGAACACAGAGTTGGGATACTTCACTGAGCACATGTTGCCCCTGGCAGCAGCACTCAAGGGGCAAGGTGAGAACATTGGGGGGGGGGGGTAGTGGTGAGGGGGCAACAATATATTTGGCGTGCCCTTTAGTTCAATTTATCGAATTACCCGATGAGTTTTGTACATCTTTAAACTGAAGTCCTTGTAGTATCTTCCTGCCCTCTTCTCACGTGTGTTTCTTTAATGATTCATTGCAGGTGTGCATTATCTCAGGAATGGGCGTGCAGTGGAGGCTAAGCTCTACAGCACCTTGCAGTTTCAGGTAGGCAATGTTCACTCTCATACCATCTCATCAAATCTTGTAAAGGGATCTCATTATTGTTTTTTTTAATATGGTAAGGTGTGGTCACTTTTGCCAAGCTTCTGTACCAATGCCACAGATATTGCAAAAAACTTTCGTGGTTTGGCTCGCATCCTTGGCACTGCTCTAAAGGAGAGGGTGGAACTTAGACCTCTCATTTATGGTGCTTTGCAGCAACTTATTTGTAAAGCCGACCAATGTGGTTAGTTGTAATGATGACCTTTACCAGAGTAATTTATTAACAATAAAATTTTTGCAATTTTTTTCAGATGATGATAAAATTGTGTTGGCTTCTTTTTCAAAGAACTTCCTTCCCATTTTATTTAACCTATACACCACACCTCCAACAGAAGAGGAGTGTAAAGAAAGAGCAGACAAGCAGAGTTTGCTCTTGGACTGTATCAAAGCTTATATCTTCATCACTGGTAAGAAATATTGTCATAGCTACCACAAAACTTCTGATCTGGGCAATCTCTAGTACACTTGAATCATCTTTTGTCTTCGTGTGTGTGTTTTGTTTGTTTGTTTGTTTGTTTTTGGTAGATCAAGAATTGCTAGACACATTTTTTTCTCGTTTGATGAACAAGCTTAATGATGAAGCCAATTCTTCTATTCGGCCGCTCCTCCTGGACGTGGCTGCTGCTTTGTCTCGAGGTCTCCGACAACCTTCACTCGTGCATCTCCTCCACTACATCTCCCCTCTCCTGGATGTGAGATATTCATACTCTGTTGTTATTGAACTGCTTAGTAGACATTCCAATAGAGTATAGGGGACCAGTTTGGGTGTAGGATATATAATGATGTCATAGATTATATAATGATGTCATAGTTGGTGTTTAGTACTCAGTGCTTTTCTCATTAATTAAACTTGGTGGTTTCATATGCTGGTACGAACAATCCATGCTGTGTGTGTGTGCATGTGTGCGTCTTTATCTCTGTGTTTGTGCGTATGGTAGAGTGGCAGTAGTTCTCTGCAGAAGAAGTCTTACAACTGTCTAGAAGCCATGCTGTCTTTATCCTCAAGTGAACATCAGGCATTCGTGAAGGAGAATCTTGAAGGCTTGCGAAAAGTTCTAGTGGAGTCTCTTTCTACAGCTACTATAGCATCAAAGAAGGTGGGGAGTGTTTCTGTTCTTTTATTAGTTCAAACTTAACTCTGTGTGTGTAGCCACGGCTTCGATGTCTTCTCCACTTAGTGGACAGTCTCACGGGAGATTGTGAAGATTTCATTACTTATATATTGCCTGAGGTGCGTGTTCTTGTGTGTGTGTGTGTGTGTGTGTGTGTTTGTTAATGACGGGAAGTTCCTGAAAGATAGAGATAATGCTGTTTGTTTCTTGACTGACATTAGCGTATTTATTTATTATTATTACTATTATTATATTATATTATTATTTCCTTGCTGTTTCCAGGTGATTCTGTCGACCAAAGAAGTGAATGAGAAAGCTCGCATGCTAGCCTTCAAACTCATCGTCAACATGGGTCGGAATAGCCAGTGCTACTTCGGGGGCACACCAGAAGGCAAGATACATAACCACATTTCTTCCTCCTTCTATAACGTTTGTTTGTTCATTTTGTGTACAGAATCAGTCATCAAGTTTTTTTCCCTGGTATTTGGCGGCCTGGCAGGATCTCCTCGCATGACATCTTGCACGCTCCTTTCCTTATCCAAGCTAGTGTTTGAATTTCATGGTACGTACATCATAGTGGTTACATCATCCTGACCACCCCTTACCCAATTTCTCCACCTTAGACCTGCTGGGCGGGACCTTGCTGCAAGACCTGTTTGCCAGCAGTCTGAAGTTTCTCTTGTCGAGTCACAGGGAGGTGGTGAGAGCAGCTCTGTCGCTCATTCGCATTGCTGTGGGGATACTGCCCGTTCAGGAGCTGCAGCCGCACGCAGAGACTCTGGTAATCCAATGAACGTAATGTCAACTTCATTTGTCCCAGGGAAATGTTGAGAGGAGTGTGTTAATTATCCTTCCATGTCAATGGTGACAGATTCGTACAGAGTGATCTGGGGTACAATTTGCTTGAGAGGGGAAGTGGAGGACAGAGGGGAAGTGGAGGATAGAGGGGAAGTGGAGGATAGAGGGGAAGTGGAGGATAGAGGGGAAGTGGAGGATAGAGGGGAGACTTGACTCAATGGATGTTGGTTATTATAATTCACTTGTCACCTAATTGTTTTGGCAGTTGTGGGGGCACAGAGCTGGTGTTATAAATGGGAGTGGCTTAAACAGCAAAGCCACTCCCCTGACTGAAAAGGTCGCTCGACCTTTTTCCAGAGTTGCTAGACCCTTTTCTACAGCTTCTCTGGGTCGCTTGACCACTTTCCTCAAGTCTTTTACGGGTCGCTCAACCCATTTTTTTCTAAGGCCTTCCGTGGATTGCTTGACCCTGTGCTGTGCTTGATGACCTCAGAGTTCTCTCAGTGTTATGGCTGTTGCATGCCCGCAGCGAATGTAGCATTGAGGTGCTTACCCCTGTTGGCTCTGGCTCCTTGGGAGGTTAAGTGATTTTCCCTTAAGGTACTTATTTCTCGTTTTGGGGGTGTCCTCCCAAATTTAAATCTTGAAGAGATACCACTCCAAAACCTTATTTTTCACTTTAATTTAATCCCAAGGTGTTTACTGTTTGTGGAGGTGATGTAGTGTTAGGTTCGTGTGCAAGTGGTAACCGTGGAACCGAATGTATCCCTATGATGCTAGTAACTGTGGCATATGTGCTAATGAGTGTGTGGGTGTTCTGTTGAATGAGTCGCTCTTCCATCTTCCTGACGGTTGAGTGACTGCATTGCTGACACCCTTGGACACCGCTGTGGTCGCTGCCTCGATGCGAAATGAGTGCCCTGTACAATTCAATGGATCAATTTCTGCTCGCTTCAAGGTTTTCTTTACCTGTGTAACTAGCCTGCCCTTGGTAAGGGGTTGCCCTGTTCTGCTCTCTTAACAATGGCCCATCATCTATTCCCCTCATATCCAAAAACCGTAGCATTGCCATCACAGGGCAAAGGGAGTTTCCAGCTCTTCCATTAAACAAGTCCATACCTCTTCTCTCTTCGTCCGTCTTTGATGACTTGAGATGGATTCTTAGCATTGTTGAATTCTGTAGGTTGTCTACCTGAATGTCCTTGGGTGTGAGATGTAGCTCTGGATTGAAAGATGATCCCGCTGTAATGTGAATTCACATGACCTCAAAAAACCGAGAAAAAAACCCTAGGCAGCATGCTGCCCTTAGCAGTAGCTGTTCGTACTCGTTTCTGTTACAGTTCTTGCCACCATCACTTTCCAATTTGATCTTTTGTACAAGCAAAAATTATAGTAGCAATTCTGCTTTACAGATTTTCAAAGAACTTGGCAGAATGATTGTTTAAGATGTCCATCACAACATGCTGGATTTTGGTTACCATAGCAACCAAATTGCTTTTTTTTTTTTTTTTTTTGTAAAGGCAGATTTATGTTAAGAGGTTTAAAAAAAAAACATTTAAAAATCTATTAAAATTTACTGGATTCATTTTTGACCATTTCAGCATTATATATTGTATCATAATATATGACTATACTACATTTCTGTAAGACAGGTTCTCAAAATTTTAATAATTTTTGCTTCCGAAAACTTCAAAATTCTATTAAAAATTATGATGTCAAAGAATTTTTTTTTTTTTAATCACTAAAATGATTAATGAGTTAATGTTGAGAGTTCTGCGGTGAGATTTATACTTCTTTACTGCCAGCAGTATGTCCTTCCTGATAAGCTTTCGCATAATCCCTGGCTTTACGAAAACAATTTCTGATATTATCCAGTGTGACTGAATTAAGACCAGGCCCGATCACAATCCAGGCAATGTAGAGTTGGTATACATTCTTGTGTATCTCTTTGCCTGACCCCAGACACTTTCTATTGGGTTCATTTCACAATGAAGCTTAGGGATAACATGTATGTAGTGACCGCGATTAATGATGTAATTTTCCACGATGGTCTTCTCAGATTTGAAATCGTCATGATTGGCCAAGATGATTTTCATGTCTGGACCTAACAATGTGGCCGTGTTGATTCCTCTTTCCTCCAGTACTTGTTTCATTCCTTTAGGAATGCCATTAGTAGCAACCATTGTTTGTACTTTGCCAGTCCACACAGTGTCTCTCATTACAGCTTGAGCACCACCGGGTTTAACATTCATGTTGTTAATATTGAGAGCATCAGGAGCATAAGCTTTGTGGCAACTGCTTTGGTCAAAAAGCCATACCAGAGTGTGTGTTGATGACGGGTATTTATATTCAGCTAACTTGCATTCTGTTTCAATTTGTCTCATGAATTTCTCTCCAGTCCAATATCCCGCCCTTGCTGCACCATACTCAAATAATTCCCTCGCCTCTTGTGGAAATTTACGATCTGTTTTTCTCGCACCTTCAAGTTCTTCAGACGGAAGTCTTAAAAAGCCATTGTGCTCATCGATAAAATCACTAACCATAATTCCACTTCCTTTAGTTTTCGTAAGAATAGCTGGTGTATCTTCAGTCCCCCACATCCCATGTTTGGGCCTCATTTACACTGAAAATAGACTCATCATGATAGATCATGACCAACTTTCCTGTGCAGCATCCATCTTGCTCATCTTTTGACGGCCTCTAAAGCTTTCATAGAGAAGAACAGATAGCATCTTGCGCTGATCCCGAGTCAGAGTCAGCACAAAATTATCAAATGCGTCTTGTGGACTACTATACTTCTATTCTTCTTCAGTATCTCCGTCAGGGTCTTCCTCCAAGTCTCTGTCTTCATGAACAGAATATGAAGTCGATAGTGCATGCTGCTCACCCTCTCCCATAGTCACTGATGCAGGCTCCTCATGCTCAGCTACTTGTGCAGGCTCTTCTGCTGGAAGCTGTACTGGCTCACAATCTAGCCTTTCCATGCTATCACCTTCCCTCTTCAGTTTCTTAGCTTCCCTCATGAACCCTTCTTCTTCTTCCCCCACCTACCAGTACTTGTGGGACCTTCACTCATCACAGAACAGCAACAAAAAAAAAACCTCCAGGAGAAACAAACAGCGTAGAATCACCAGCGCAAACGAACACAATCAAATCGACGAGTTTTTTTTTTCCTTGCGTGCGGCAAGTGCTCCATAGACACATAATGCAAACAATCACAATTTTTTTCCCTCTCAAATTTTAGTTAGCTGAGTCAGTTAATAGAGTGTCGCTTTACCAGCATTTTGATATAATTTTTTTGGAAATCGAACCAGCTACGGCGGAGTTATGATTTTTTGAAAAATTGGAAAGTTATGGTGGCAGGCACTGTATGCATCAGAGCGTGGCCATCTCTCAATATCATGGGCTCTATATGCTGCTTCTGGTCTCCCGTTCGAGGCCTCTGTCTTTTACCTTTCAGAGTCTATTCCAACCTGCTCTTTCCTGCCATTGGATCCTGAGAACCTCACTTCAAGTGGGCATGGCTGATTGCTGGCAGGTAGGAGTGAATAGTGCTGTGACACACCCTCTGTGTCAGGTCTGCCACATACAATACCAGCACATCTTCTGACGCCAGGTAGCTCTGCAGAAGCAGCTGCACACCAATTGGGCAGAGGCGTATGCCCATCGTGATGACGGTGCTAAACTGTCCTTGATGAGACCCTGAGCGATTCTATCCAGGTCAATGAGAGCCACACTTTGTCCTTTAATCCTAACTATAGAGCCATACATAAGCTGACCGGGTCCTAGAGTGGGCATCTTCTGGATACTGGTGGACGAAGCTGGACAAACACATGCAATTGGTTGCGAGATAAGACATCAGCTAGTGTTTTATATGTCCCTGGAATAGGCTTCACCTCTAGTTGGATTCTGTGTATGGATAGGAAAAATAAAAAGTCGAAGCAAGTGCATTAGTACTCGGTCTCTGCTGGAAGGTCTGTGAGGACCTGAACTCCTGCCACTGTGGACCCCATACCGCACGTGCTAAAACTATTGGAATTAGTTCTTTTGCCACAATTGATACTGACACCCATTCCTCATTCCATTCTGCCTGGAACCAAGCACTGTTCCACCACACTCCACACCCCCAAGAGCCAGCTGCATCTGACGCTATTGTGACTGTGAGCCTGCCCTCCACTTGTGCTCTAGTTCACTTTGTGGCGCCACACTGGCGGGAAAACTATCCACCCAGAGATATAATATGCAGCCAGTGGTAAAGTTGGTTGGCATTGGTAGATGGTGTTAGTAGCCATCGCAAGAAGACATGTCTGGTTCTAACAATCTTACAGGCGTGGATCTCTCTTCCAGCATCGTCTTCGCACCTGCCACTTGTCTGATGCAGACACGAGTGCTCGCACCTTCTCCTCTGACAGTCTTGCCTCCATCTGACTGGTGTGTAGCGTGACACCCAAGAACTCCAGGAATGTTGCAGGGCTTTCTACCTTCTTCTTCAAGGAGACACCTAGTCTGCTACAGTACTCTGACAGACTTGACTGCCATGTTGTGCAAACATTCGTTGGACCTTGGGCTGCAGATTGTGATGCAATCATCAAGATAGTGCCTGGTCCATTTCACTCCATCATCTTTCAGCACCCACTCCAGGACATATGCAACAGCTGTGAGGATATTTGGAGCTGATCTGAGTCCAAATGGCAATGTGGTGTCCAGAAAAACTTGCCCTTCAAACTACATTCCAACTAATGCCTGTCCTGTCGGTGGACTGGTATATTGCACACGTTGGATGGCAATTTTTGCCAACGATGCCCCTTGGCCTAACTTGGTGATCTGCTGTATTGCCATGGCAACAGTCACGTAGGCTAGAGAGCACAGGTCCTACTGATCCCATCATTGATTCTTTGCCCTGGTGGATATGACCAATCCTGGATTAGTGTCCACTAACCTTTCTGCCCTCTTTTCACCATCAGCCCCAATCTACTGATTGTTGCCAATGGTATATCCTTCCCTTCTAATCCCACGATGCGATTGGCGGCCAGTTCTGTTGACAGGTACTCACAAACTGGTGTGGGATGCTGGAGTGTGGATGGTGTATTCTGAGATGTGCTCGCTGGTGATACCTAGTCTATAAGACCTGCGGAATCCATGGTGAATGCCGGTAGTGATGTAGATCACAAATTTCTTGTCAGGATGCGTTGAGAGAGGACTTTCTGCCATTCTTCTATAGGTGGGGTGGTTGGTGGTAATGGTTGCTGTAATAGGACTTTGGGGGAGGGGGTGAGTACACTCACTGCACTGGTGGTAGTGCCATACAGCTGCTGGTGTGACATGGATATGGCTATCGAGTAGTGCATCCTGTCCTGCCCCCTGATACTGGCTCTCCCTGCATTGGAAGGTTAGGGTTAAAGTTAACCCCTCCATCCTCCCGCCAACAGCATAGAGCCATCTCCTCTGAGGGAGTGGCCTCGCTCCTGCTGCTAGCCGGAGCCATGCTGCTAAGTCCTACCCCACTGGACATACATACCTGTCTCCTCCTCCCAACTCAGATCTCTGTCTGAACTGGTTGCTGGAGTCTTTTCTTTTTGAGTGTCTGCTTAGGTCTGCCCAAGTGTGGAGGCCATGGCTGGGTTCCTGCTGGGGATGTTCTAGCTGAGCAAGTCTTGCTATGAATGGTCCAGTGGCCCCTCCCAGAGATGCAGGCTAAACTCACCACATTTAATATTTCAATGCAGAGAAATTTGGTGGCTTTTGTTGATTTCTTTGTTGTTGTTGTTGTTGTTGCTGTTGTTTGCTTCCTTATAAATTTGCTGCCATCTATTCAATAAGTAGCTATGCACATTATTCATTGGTAGTTGAGCAATGATGGTTAATATTATACTGAATTTTTCACTCTACATTTTGGATCCAGGTGAAGAGTATTTTGTGCTGGGGAGAAAACAAGAGGAACCATTTCCGTCTGAAGCATCGAGCTCTACTGGAGAGACTGGTGCGGAGGTTAGACTACGAGATGGTCGCTAGCTTCGTGCCCAAGAAGCACCAGAAACTTATGGTTCACATACGGAAGATGACATTCAGGCAAAAGCGCAGGAAGATGGAGAGGCAGCTAGCGCGTGATGGTGAGGAAGAAGAAGAGGTGTGTCCCAGGAGAGGTGCTAGTCACAAGCCCAGGTGAGGAGACCCACCAAGGGTTGTTACTGCAGTGATTCAGTGAAGGATAGTTTCAGCTTAAGAAGAGCTTTATTTGATGTGTCTGGTTTGATACTTCGTGACAGTGACTGGGGACAGTCACGTTCTGTCAGGGAGCCGTCTTTCCCACGATTGTGAGGTTGTAAATCACACTGATGTTCTGGACTTAGTAATAGATAATAAACAGATCACAATACATAATGAATATGATTCAAAATGTGTAACTAAGGAAAAATAAAAAGTGTATGTGTTCTAAGTTGGTCACAGTAGACATTGACGAACATGGATGATGACCCAAGTGAGCATGTGTGTGCTGTACCTTCAGGCATCCTTGCAGGCCTATTAGTGACATTATTAGAAACTTGTTTTCTTCTTTCTTTTTCTTTTTCTTTTTTTTTTTTCTTTGCTTTTTTTAATTTATTATAAATAAAACAATTAGAAATATAATTTAATTTGTTTCCAGCTATGAAGAGCTGCTTCAGTCTAGTGATGAAGAAGATGATGGGGAAACAGAAGGGATGACCAAGAAAGAAAGAGGCAAGATGTACTGGAAGAACAAGCGAGAAGGGAACAAGAGAGGGACCAGCCATGGCACCAAGAAGGAGGAAGGGAAGGCTTGGATCAAGGAAGGGCCTGAGGACGAGCCCGTGAACTTCATGGATCCGGTGGTAGCAAGGAAGGTTGTCAGTGAGTGTGCAGTCTGAGGTCATGTGACTGTAGTGAGTTGTACCATGTAAACATTTCTATACCGTATCTGTCGTAATGACAGACTTGAGCCTTGGGTGTGTGTGTGTGTGTGTACACATGCGTGTGTGTGTGTGTGACTGTTATCTTGTCTTCCAATAGCCACTGATCCCTCCAAGATGAAGCGTGCCACTAAAACAAAGGTGACCTTTAAGACTGACGAACAAGGCAAGCTAATCATAGAGGATGCGTCAGAGGATATTGGCGAGCAGCATGATGTAAGTTTGTCCTTCTTCATTGTCTTAAATTTTAATACAAGTTGTCATGTTTATTTCCTAGGGTTTGGATGGACTGGGTAAGAAGAGGAAAAGAAGTGAAGACGAGGATGAGGAGATAAGCCATTCAGGTGTTTCTTTTGGACAGGGTATTCGTAGAAATGATGCAAAAAGTAAAGACTTTGGGACTTACGGAGCAGAGTACAAGGCAAAGGTAGTCAGCTGTGAAGAATTGCTTGCTAGTGTTTTAAATGTTCTTTGCTCTTATTTTAGTCTGCTAAAGGTGATGTGAAGAAGAAAGGTGCTCCAGACCCTTATGCTTACATACCTCTGAACAGACAGAAGTTAAACAGGAGAAAGAAAGCCAAGCTTTCTGGGCAGTTCAAGAACATGGTGGGCAAGGCAGTTAAAGGTTCATCAGTTGGAGTGAAAAAGAGGCACAAGAAATGAAAACCTTTTGAACCTCTGTGTAATGTTTCAGTTTTACATGAGTTCAATCCATTGTATTTCATATTTAATAAGGTGTATTGCTGACATTTTTGATAAACAGTTCTTTCACTGTCACTTGTGCTTGTGAAGGCTAGGGAGAGAGGAAGGCGATGAGACGCCGTTATGGCTGTACTTTACCATTTTAAGTTGAGTGGAGCGACCATTACCGGAATCAGCATGTTAAAATGTGCATTATTTAGAATTCCAATCCAGTTTCAACTGGTAGCATTAACATCGAGTTATTCTCTGCATTTCCAACGCTGTAGACTCGGTCATGGTTGATGAAGTGGAGCCTAAGGCGAGTGAGAATTTTGTAGTACTTTTCGCCCATGATACGTGGTCTAATCGTGGTGTAGGATTTTAAGTTCAGGCAGTTGAGCAGCGTAAGCGTGGGGGCTCTTGCCGACGGCCTGAACGAAAGGTGTTCCTTACTGTGCGTTTCCAATGAGTTTGGGTACACATTCGTTGGCTGCAAAGAAGGTGAGAAGAATCTGTTAGTAGCCTGTAATTTCAAGTTAGATTGGTTGTGCAGGTGTGTATGTCTTCAAAACTCGCCAGCTTTTTGCTCTACATAAAGATGATTCTGTGAAGAAAAAAGGCAAGCTTCTGGTCTGCATAGTTAGCTATGGATTTTGATCATTGCTGGTGCATTGTGTCATTTATAGATGTCAGTATGTTGAAGGCGGAGTTGTTTCCCACTCCAGCCCCACCCACTGATGTGGCCCTCTCGAGCAATAACTTGACTCTTTCGGTGTGTGTTCGTGAAGGCGTTGTTGTCAAGTGTCTCTTCTATGACATTAGGATTTTATCCTCTAAAGTGAGTTGGTAGAAGATTTGAGGATATTACAAATAATCTATTCAGCTGCACTCAGTTTTAAAGAGTTGACGTAACTGATATCGTAGTCAGGGCTTCAATTCCTATTAATGCACTCCTTGTCAGAAAATTTGTAAATGGGTTGCTGTGGGATTTTTCTTAAACCATTCCCTTTTTTTTTCTTTTTTCCTTCTCTTTCTCTCTCTCTCTCTCTCTCTCTCTCTCTCTCTCCTTTATAGGGTTCGAAAAAAGCACCATTTTGGACTTTTGCACTGCCGGCTCAAGCAGGTATGTGAATTAGTGAACTGAAAAAGAATTCTCTTGTTACTGAGCATGCCTGTGGCAGGTGTGTCTGTCTCTTGCCTTCAATGGAATCCCAATTTGCAGCAGTCAAACTTGTTGGTGGTCTCTCTCTCTGACGGGTCCTTACATCTTATCTCTGTCAAGGACGATGTCACTGTTGTGTTCACCAAGTCTGACATCCATGCTACGTCGTGTGAGTCTCGTAATAATTTGTGTTCTGTTTCGTGTGTGCTCAGCAAGAGTCGTTGTAATTTTGTTGACCATTATATCAGCAAATAGACAGAATAAATATTCTAATAACACTCGTGCACAAATATCCAGCTAGCTAGTCAGCTTAATTTCTCCTAGTACTCAACAAGCAAACTGACGTTTTTAAAAAATTGTTATTTCTGGTAAAGGGTTAAACTGTGGCTATGGAAATATAATTACCTACTCTATGTTATAAACTCCGGCATAAAATTTGTATATTTTTTTTACCCAAGCTTACTTGTTGCTGGCTTTTGTGACTATCTTACATTCTTACTCTCGTAGTCCAACCAGTAGTGCTGCCCCCAGGGATAATGGTCAGGAAAGATGTATAAGTATGAAATCGTTATTATGAACGCAAGAATATACTATACAAGATTACATTCACTAAATTCGGTAACTTAACAATGCTGGCTCCTTTGTATTGGTAACCAGTGTTGCCGTTGGCAAATAGCGTAACGTCCAGTAATAAAAATATTACGATGTGGGTGGGGGGGGGGGGGGGGGGGGGGCGGGCAGGAAAAAAAAAAAAAAAAGTTGTTTGGTGTTTTTGATTTTA
>WLWI01002553.1_pt1 | contig 15716 bp, 11 predicted proteins | sample 6701501 | NCBI WGS metagenome assembly WLWI01 (sample SAMN12718690, study PRJNA515312) | sponge metagenome | isolation source: marine sponge | host: Mycale hentscheli | place: New Zealand: South Island, Marlborough, Capsize Point | collected 2014-11-01
GGACATCAAATATACATATATGTATTATTTGTTTCAAAATTTCCTTAGCTAAGCAGCGGATGTAACACATAACACTCACACACACACATACTTGTTCATTGGATACACCGACACAAGCCGTATATTCATTAGATGTATTTTCTCTCTTTCACAGGCTTTTTAAACAATACAGGATTAAAAATATTTGGTAGCTACCTACCGGGAATCAAACCCAGGACCACTTGCTTAACGCACAAGCAAGTGGTTTACAAAAAGCCTGTGGAAGAGAAAAAAATACATCTAATGCGTAAAAAAAAAAAAAAAAAAGCTGAGAAAACAATTGTGAAATCTTATATTGCATTCTCATTGTCAGACTTGACATGTTGGGCAATGGATATAAGTAATAACGGCAATGACAAACAGCTCATTCACCAAGATAACTTAACCACTGCCACTAATTCTAGACAATGAACTCTAGTAAGTTTGTGAGACCTAACTGTGCCCCACAACATTCAGATCATACTAGAAACAGTCTAATTCCAGTTATATGTCCTTGGATAATATGGGTAAAGATTGTTAACAAAAAATTCTGTTTAGTGAAGTTTGATATGGATTGATCACCTAGCTATGCGAGAATCAAAATACAAAAATGACTTGCCTACATCCAAACGTATTTCTATAAAAAAAATATCCCCGATTTTCGATTCTGTTACCCTAATAGTGTCTCACTGGCTCACCAATATAGTATATTTAAGTTAGATTAGGGTATTGTGAATCTGTTGCATTGAAATCTGAGGCCTCAACCAGTGGTGTCTTGGCAAGATTTTTTAAACATTGTCAAAACTGGTATTGGTTGGTTTTTTTCAAGTAGCGGTTTTTGGTTTCATGGTCAATGTTGAATTTTTCTTTTTATGTTTCTGTATTTTTTTTTTTTTTTTTGTATGAAATTAAGGGTGCCTTGTTACCGGAAACTGAGGCGCTTAACCGCAAATTGACTGTTTTTGCTGTGTCTTTATTTTTCTTCTTCTGTGTACTGTGGGCTTACTTCGTTGCTACAGGTGGAATGGGCACTAACAGAGGACTCCAGCAAACCAAATTTGAAGAATGAAAACCCGTCTGGGACGGAGATCTATATTCTTTTTATGTAAACAGTAAAATGTTCATGCCGTTTAACTTGTGCGTTATTCTAAAAAAAAACTCTATGTAACTTTATTCTAAGTGGGGTATGTTGCTTGTGCGCAAATTTTGGATTCAATTCAGTGATCCAGTTCCACGAAATATCAATTTTTATTATCAAGTTGACAACTGATTCGCAATTTCACCCTGCCCTTATATCTTACCAATAAATTGCGCGTTCGCGGAGCTCAACGCTATAGAGGCCTAGTCCGGCGTAGCCAGACCCTTTACTGAACCGCTACGCTGGGAATGGGTCTGCCGCACATACATATATTGCGGCGGTCAATTATTGCTAGCAAATTACCAGGAATAGCTCTCCTCAAGCACAAATAGAAATTCCTGTGCATATCGCCACCCTTTCCAAGGCTAGGTTTAGCAATCATGGCTAATTTGCGGTAGAAATTCAGGTATAAAGGAGGTGGGGCACTCACCACTTCCACATTCCTCCGGAACAAATTTGGTATGGCCATGTCCCTAGACGGAATAGAAGGTTGGTGGAATAGTAGGAGCTGGTACCAGTCAGGATGGAGTTGGCCACGGTTGAGACAGAGTTTTAAGCTGCTCCAATGGCTTCACAAGTGCAGCTTCATTCCTTACCCTGCAAGTATAATAGAAGGATGTTAATTGAAGTGACTGCCTCCAGCTTCCGGTAACTGGCTGCTTTTTTTTTGGCGCCAAAGTTAATTGATCCGTCTACAGGGCAGTTCTGCGGAAAAAATATTAACTGTTAGAATTATATGTTTACAATCTGAATTTCCTGGTCACCCAGCTTATGACATTTGCCTGGTCACTGTCATAAGCTGGGTGACCAGTCAAATGTCATCCAGATTACCAGATCTATCCAGCTTTTTCATATCTCTCTGTTCCTTTCTTTTTGTGTTACCTGGGTGACCAGCTTTTTCATTCCTGTCTGGGTGACCAGGCAGGATTCTTAGTTGAACTACATTCATGACACCCACTCTGAACTACATGCAGTTCTCAGATGACACCCACTCTATTCATGACCTAGATTCTCAGATGACACCCACTCTATTCATGACCTAGATTCTCAGATGACACCCACTCTGTTTACATTCATGACCTAATAATGTCTATTACACAATGCTTATGACCTAAAATGTACATTACCACAATGCTTGGAGTCCTCTCAACATAGCATGTTTATTTTTATGATTTGGTACCACATATTGGGAGAATTTTTTTTTTTTGCTGTTTTTTCTAACTCTTCCTGTTTTTTTTGTTTTTTTTTCTTTTTAGTTGTTGTTTGTTTGTTGTTGTCTTTTTGGTTGTTTTTTGTTTTTGTTTTACCATTTTCATGAAACTACAATATTAACTGTTCTAATTAAGTATGTTTACTATCTGAATTTCCTTGTGCGAATTCCTTTGTTGATGTGTAGCTTTTGGTGTCCAGTTGATGTACTGACAGTGGATTACTGTTTGCTGCATATATATTTTTTTTTTCCATTGGGCTTGTCACCCATCCAGTTAGCTACTTGTCTCTTCCAACATTGCTTAACCAGTCCAGGTGAAATGTTAAAGTTCCACTCTGCTGTCACACACTTTGCACTTGTCACTTCTAAATAAATGCATTTCATCCATCTCATTCTGTGTAAACTTAACGTGCAGCAATTTTTTTTTTACAAAACATGATCATACATTTACAGTATAAAATGCACAATACAAATAAATTGCTGAATTAAATGAAGTTTCTTTTTTTTTAGCATAAAGATGACAATAAGACATAATGGGTTGACAGAGTGCATAGGACAATTTGAGAACTTCAAAGTCTGCTTTATAAAGACATGTTAAAGCTGGACTGAACAGTGGGATAGGTTGAAGACCTCAATATCTGTTCCACACTCACTCTGTCTGATAGACTGAAACACAGGGTGCTCTGAAATTAATTACATTTTTGGGGTTATTGTTGCGAGTTTCTGTTTATTGCATCTCTGGCTTACCTTTGGTGGAGTGTTTACCATGATAATGTTATATATGTCTTTTTGGGGTGACTGGACTGTTTCATGCTCTATAATTTAATTATTACATTTTGTACAAGTAGTGGGTATGATTTTCTTTTTTAGCTTACCTTTAAAAGAGTTTCTTGAGGTTTCTATCACGTGGAACTGGCCGAAAAGTAGAATCCAAAAACTTAGAAAACTCTTGAAATCCATCTTCTTTTTTAGTTAGTATCGATTGACCTCAAAGAATTGTAAATGCGGTGGCTAATGAGAAGACTTTATAAGTCTGCCGGACAAAGATATTCATACATCATGAATATATCATAATCACTGGGCATGCACTTAAACCAGAGTGTTCTACTCACATTCGTATGTCACCTGTAGTAGCCCTACAAAGTGATATAAAATTTATTATTATTATTATTGTTGTTGTTGTTGTTGTTCTTGGTGTTACTAGTGATGTGATTCAGCACAAATGGCAAGTGATGCACAAACAGTTCAGACAACATGGTAGCTATGTAAAATATTTAAATTTATGTATTAAATCTGATAGAAGTTGATTTTTGCCATTGCCACTTCAGAATCTGTATGCAAAACTAGAAAGAAAAAAAGGCTACATTCATTTAGTTTACCTGACATTGTGTTCTAGTATATTATTCAGTAAAAGTAGCTACGACTATGTAGCCGTTGACAGTTGTTGTTGTTTTTGTTTTTGTTTTTATAACATAGTTTTCCCGAGTAGTGGTAGATTCTGTAGTATCTATTTATCAACAGAGTAAGCCATTCTGACTATATAAATGACTAGTCAAAGCACTTCAGCCACTAAAAACGGCAAATTTTAAATTATGTATGGTAAAGGGTTTTCAATGCCATGCAAACAGTTCTTAGGATAATTGATCTAGTCTCAAATTCCAAGTTATTGATCAGTCTGCATCATTCTTGGCCAGCTAAATATGTGTTCAGTATTTAGCAAGATATAGCATAATAGTATTAAAGTTGCCTAGCGGCCAATGTGGTTTCCCATCTGTCAGACAAATCTTACTTTGAAAGTCACACTCTACAGCTGCAATATTGGACCTATCCATGCAGAAAGCATTGATATTTCTCTCTGACTGACAGTCTTGAATGGTCACTCAGTGCCACTGCAATTCAGTTCTTGTACAACCATATTCCCATCAGTGAAATTAAACACTCCATTTACAGCTCTTCCACCTAAACTAACGAATATCAAAAGGTGACAGCTGCAAGTATATTATAAATATAAGTATTTAATAGAAATTTAAACCATTATTACGATTCTCTTTCTGGAGCTAAAATGATTGAAGTATTATTATACACTGTAAAAATTATAGCGTGAAAACCCACCAAATTCACACCAAACTGGTGGTGTGAATGCCCACCATCTATGCATAGTGTATCCTTCACACTTTCTGCCTAGTGTGAATGCACACTTAGTGTGAAATTCACACTCAAGGGAATATCATGGACCCTTTACCAAACATTAATTATATTCATGTGCAGGCAAAAACCAATGCTATTATCATTGTAACCAGCCTTATAAATGTTTTGTACACTTGAATGCTAGATAAGAGCAGGCAAAAACCAATGCTATTATCATTGTAACCAGCCTTATAAATGTTTTGTACACTTGAATGCTAGATAAGAGAGTTGACTAAGATTATAGTCCTCTGATTAATGAGATCTGGGATTACAATATCTTTTTGGAAAATAATGTTGATATGTTATATTAGAATCAATGTAACTTAAAATAATTCAGCATTAATGTAAGTACATTGTATGAGTTCATACTGATTATGGTGTGAATTCACACTGAATTTGGCGTGCACTTCACACCCAAACTATGAGGTGTGCGCATAACACCATATTTTGGTGTGACTATTGTTACAAGTGATTCACGCTTAATTTGGTGTGAACTACACACCTTTTGGTTTACAGTGTACTTTACAAAAATAACTAAGTACCAAGGTTTTACACGCGGTTATTCCTTTGTTGTTTGAAATTTTAAACCAATTTTCATATAAAAATAATCTATTCTTTTTTCTTTTCCAATCATATTTATATATGAATAAAGTATTTTAATGTATAATATGGAATAATAAAATCCAACTTCTTTATACGGGAAGTGGTTTTAACACCAAGTAGTATGACATTCACTTTTAATATTCCAATAAACTGGATCAAACCTTCTCTTGCTTGCTGCTCCCACACTCCTAGCACTTGTTTCCACTACTACAGATTCATCACCCCTTCCTACTATTACCTGTAATAGGTAGACTTCCATTCCTATTGAACTTCGTACTGCTAGATTATACAGGCTTCCCTGAGGCTTCATCATTACTTTCTACAGCTCTCATCCTAAGGAAAATGGCTGCATGGGTAGCTAACTATAATGTCCTTACTTTCTTCTTCTCCAGAAGCTCAGTAGCCTCCAAGGTTGTAAAACAAGAAACCATAAGCTCCTAACCAAACGGTCCAAAAAATCGGTAAAGGGTACACAAATGAACTTAGTTGCTAGTCTGCTGACACTGGCTGAAATTTTTTTTTGCTCAATTAGCTCTTTGTAGGTGGAGGTAGTAAATAAAATTGGTGTAGTAGGAGGGTTTGTTGAAGGACAGCCCCCTGACGGTCCCCCTGAGCTTACAACTTGCAATTCTCAGCAGGAAAGAGGGAAATAGTATGCCCAGAATGGCTGATCCACAACAATCCACTGGCTCTATTCTCTATTAGCTCTCTCAGGGTGGCTACTCATCAGTAGTGGTATGAATAGTAAGGGGCTGGAGATATATTATTGTACTCTAAATAATTAGTTTTTCTCTAGGTCAGGTTGGATATATAAGATCTAAATCATCAATCAGTGGTGAATGGCCTTCATTGATACTTACACGTGCAATCAGCCGAAAACAGGTATTCTATGGCTTGATAATAACACAAGGGCATGCGGCCAGTTCATTTGCCTTGCTTAACTAGTGCATTGGGTTAAGAGTTGGACTCTAGTCCTGATGCTGTTACTTGCCCTGCATGTGTGGGGTGCGTTGCCGGCTCCCACTCTCTGCTTTATAACCTTCATTCGAAAAAAAAAATTTATGATCATCATTGTCCAGTGCATGTTAGTAATTATCTGTAGTATGTGGCCTAACCCTCTCATGGTGTTGCTAAGGTTGACTCTGTCAAAGTGAGCGGTATTCTCGAAGCATAGGAACTCCTGAATCAGTCTGGTTGCATGCTGTAATTAATATTTATGCTGACATGAGAGTATTACATGAGAAGGGAGCAAATAGGGGTTACATAATGAGTGAGACTAGAGAATGAACAGTAGTGCTGGATGTGTCTTAGGACTCATAAGCTACACTACACTATTGTCAGTGTGGCATTATATGTAGTTAAAAGTGTCTATGCAGGGCACGCTGCCCTTCACTCTATTGGTACTGGACTTATTCTCACACTATTGCACTCACTGCCTGTCTATTCTCACATGATCAGGCTCTCTGCCTGTCTATTCTGGCTCACGGCCGTCTATTCTCTCACTTTCAGGCTCGCTGCCTGTCTAGTCTTACACTATCAGCCTATCAGGCTCATATTCTCTCACTATCAGGCTTACTGCATGTCTACTCTCACTCGCAGGCTTGCTGCCTATCTATTCTGTCACTCTCACTCAGGCTCGCTGCCTATCTATTCTCACACTATCAGACTCGCTGCCTATCTATTCTCACACTATCAGACTCGCTGCTTGTCTATTCTCACACTGTCAGGCTTACTGCCTACCTATTCTCACTAGCTGGCTTACTGCCTATCTATTCTCTCACTCAGCTTTGCTGCCTATCTATTCTCTTGCGCTCACTCAAGCTCGCTGCCTGTTTATTCTCACACCAGCAGACTCACTGACTACCCATTCTCACACTATCAGACTCACTGCCATCTATTCTCACTCCATTAGGCTCGCTGCCTATGTATTTCACACACTATCAGGTTCGCTGCCTATGTATTTCACACACTATCAGGTTCGCTGCCTATGTATTTCACACACTATCAGGTTCGCTGCCTATGTAATTCACACACTGTCAGGCTCGCTGCCATCTATTCTCACAGTATCAGGCTCACTCTCTATCTATTCTCACACTCATGTTACTGTCTATCTGTCCTCACACCCAATGCTATTAAGGCTTTCTTGTACGCTAGCTCACCACTCTATACGTGCACTCTCGGGCTCACTGCCTATCTATTCTTGTACTCAACTAGCCACCTGTCTGATCCCACACCCAGATATCCAGTTCCAACTATCAGGCTTGCCGCCTATCTCACACTCGTATACTGCCTTGCCACAGCCAGACTCACCACCAATGTATTATCACACTTAAGTATTTGTTCTTGTTCTTATCCATTCTCACACTCAGACTTGCTGCATATCTAGTTGCACATTGTCATACTTTATTCGTGCACTCTCAGACTCGCTGCCATCTGTTCTTGCACTATCAGACTTGCCTACCTACTCTCACACACTAGGGCCTATCTGTTCTTGCATGCACTATCAGGCTTGCTGCCTGCATATTCTCAGGCTGACTGCCTATCTAGTCACAGGCTCACTGCCTATGTATTCTCAGGCTCACTGCCTATCTGGTCACAGGCTGACTGCCTATGGATTCTCAGGCTCACTGCCTATCTATTCTCAGGCTCACTACCTATGTATTCTTAGGCTCACTGACTATCTAGTCACAGGCTCACTACCTATGTATTCTCAGGCTCACTGCTCACTGCCTATCTAGTCACAGGCTCACTGCCTATGTATTCTTAGGCTCACTGCCTATCTAATCACAGACTCACTACCTATGTATTCTAACTTAGGCTCACTGCCTATCTATTCCTAGACTTACTGCCTATCTAGTCACAGGCTCACTGCGTATGTATTCTCAACTTGCTGCCTGTCTAGTCACAGGCTCACTGCCTATGTATTCTCAGGCTCACTTCCTATCTAGTCTCAGGCTCACTGCCTATCTATTCTCAGGCTCACTGCCTATGTATTCTTAGGCTCACTGCCTATCTAGTCTCAGAGTATCTATCTAGTCACAGGCTCACTACCTATGTATTCTCAGGCTTGCTGCCCATCTAGTCACAGGCTCACTACCTATGTATTCTTAGGCTCATTGCCTGTCTAGTCACAGGCTCACTACCTATGTATTCTCAGGCTTGCTGCCCATCTAGTCACAGGCTCACTACCTATGTATTCTTAGGCTCATTGCCTGTCTAGTCACAGGCTCACTGCCTATGTATTCTTAGGTTCACTGCCTATCTAGTCACAGGCTTGCTGCCTATCTAGTCACAGGCTCACTACCTATCTATTCTCAGGCTCACTGCCTATCTAGTCTCAGACTTGCTGCCTATCTATTCTCAGGCTCACTGCCCATGTATTCTTAGGCTCACTGCATATCTAGTCAGAGGCTCACTGGCTAGGTATTCTCAGGCTCGCTGCCTATCTATTCTCAGGCTTACGGCCTATCTAGTCACAGGCTCACTGCCTATGTATTCTCAGGCTCACTGCCTAACTGTTCATAGGCTCGCTGCCTATCTGTTCTCGGGATCACTGCCTATCTGTTCTCGGGATCATCACTGCCTATATATTCTCAGGCTGACTGCCTATGTATTCTCAGGCTCACTGCCTCTATATTCCAAGGCTCGCTGCCTATGTATTCTCAGGCTCACTGCCTATATATTGTCAGGCTTGCTGCCTATCTGTTCTCAGGCTCTCGTATGCATCGGCATGGCACTCACTCAATTACCCCATCATGCAATCAGGACATGCTCCTTCTCACTTGTGTCTGTTGCTGCCTCCACCAGGCACACCGACTGTTACTACTAAGGCACTGTCACTTGACTGAATAGCTAATGCCGGCTTAAAGTTCTATGTGAATTGCACGTGTGGAACAAATAATACAACCAGGAGAGGGTTGAACAGTAGTACTAGTATATAGGAGTAAGTCTTGGAGTCACAAGCCACTTGACAATGGCAAGAGAGTAGTTATGATACTGTTAGCATGTAAGGTTAAATTCTCCACCCAGTACGGGTTTGACAGTCAGACAGACCACTTTAAAGTATCTGTACAGGGCAGGCTGCCCTTCATTCAACATCGAATACTACTGCGTACTGCCCCTCACTGCTGCTAGGGCAAGCAGCCCTTCTGCTAATCACTAACTGCGATGACTCCAGTGTGCAGTGAAAGCAGGTGAGATGGGAGTATACAGGGGTCACCTGTCCTGGTTTACTGGAGCTGTGCCCATTTGGGTTACCCAAGACAGACATGGTGGCTGGAGTCATCCAGGTACCAGGCGCTGATCACAGCTCCAAGGTCAGTGGCACCACTCCCTTCTCCGAGGAACCAATATGTAGTCACTGGACGGCCACACCACAAAGCCCATGAGAGGGAGAAGGTTGGGGGTCAAGGGTAGTTCAGCATTACTGTTGTCATAATGCTCAGTTCTAACTGTGTATGCTTGTCTGTACTTACTTTTCAGGTATACAGCCTACTACCATTGGTAAGAGAACTGTCAACCCCCTCTCCTAACTTATTACTTCTAGCCTTGGGGGTGTGAGCCGCCTCCTGCGGCCCCTTTGGGGGACTCCGGTGATGCAGGTCAATTAACGCTAATTGCCACTGACCTGCCGAGTCTCTCACCCCCAAGGCCACACAGGGGGGTGGGTCCAAGGTCATACCGCTGCCTCGCACACATGACCACAGGCTCACGTCAGCTCAGACTGCCAATCTGTAGTTTAGGAGGATGACAGCAGGTAACCATACCAATAAGGCGAATTGTAGTTAAATGAATATTTAACATGTTCAATATGGTGGATCCTACATCCTTCTACTGGGACTATAACACTCTCTTACTTTGTACAGTGCACTCCACGATAGCAATGTTGGACACATTGCTACAGAAGTCATCCTCATCAGCACGATACTGGCACTCCTTTAGCCCCAGCTCACTACCAGTGCAGTTCACATCCTACACAGTGAGAACACCCACACTCGAATTAAACACACCACTCACAGCTCTACCACCTGAACAGAAGGACGATATCATAGTGTAGCATTTAATAATTAAAAAGAAGGAAAGAAAATGAGTACACTTACCACTAAACTGGAGGCTGATAGATTGCCCTATTGACCTACACACTACGGCTGCATCCTGGTCATCAAATCCTCGGTTACATATGGTCACTGGAAACCCATTGGTACATACAACTGGCACCATTCTAAAAACACTTGGTGATACTTGATTGGATTCAATTGGAAGTACTTGGCAGTCAAAACATGAACTATTCCCTAAAGCAAGAAAATTACAATTTAGCAACACACTCAAAAATTACTAGCCCCGTAACCATCGTCAATAAACTACCTTGCTGTTAAGATCGCAACTCACTACTGAATGGTCGACAGGTTTATTACTTTGTTATTTTATCAAGACACTTTACCAACTTACCTGTATGTAATTAGTGGCACGGGTAAAAAAGCGATCCATGTACCATATAAATAAGCAAACAAAGTAAACACCACGGAATCTCTATTGTGTAACCCTTCGCTCGCTTACCAAAACAACTAAAATCTTACATTGGTTTATAGTGATCATGCATACTGTGTATGATTAAGTAATACACTGATTAAGCCAGTTGCTATAATTTTCTCGTAAAGTGGCCATCACTAACTTGGAAGTGCATAGTTTAAGGTCATACTAGAGCGATGGCATGGAGTATAAGGACACCAGCCCTTGCTCTCTTGTACATGGTACTACACTGTCGGTACAACTGCAAGCTACTCGAATAACGAGTGCAATACAATAATAAGATACATAATCTTACCAAATTGGCCATTTGAGAAAGATGTAATTTCTGGAGCCAACAGGATCAGTGAAAGCAACCAGCACAAAGCTGGAAGCTTGGTGGTCATCCTTTTCTCTAGAAATAGGAAGGAAATGATACAACCTGATCATACGCAACTGACGGGACTGTCACAATGATACAATTGCAAACTTATTCAATACATCTGACTATTATTACCCCTTAGACTATCAATTATTGGTTAATATACAAGTCTCTAGCATGAGTATTACCTAGTTAATAATTAACACTTAAGAAGAAATATAGTGATATTTACTCTTCATCACCACAATGCATTACAGGTATTCATGCCATGTGACATTTACATTTGCTGACAAGCTCACCATTGGACTAAGTGGTCATTAATATAAAGATAATTCCTAGCAGGAAGTGGTTAAAAATTATCATTAACCCCAAAATTAGTTCCTTCCGCCCGTTTATGTTTTCAGTATTTATGATTATTTTATTGACTCTCAGCACACGTGTTTGTGTGCAAGTTCTAATTGTGCTCAGTTTGTTTGTCTGTCAATATGTCTGATCAATGGTGAATCCAGTGTCGTCATAGGCTATATATAATATTTGAACCACTGCACATTCAAACAGTCCAATCAGATTGCTCAATTCGTGATGACTATAATTCTTACCCACTCCTAAGAAGTGAATAGGTGAACAATCCAATCAAAGATTAGTTTTTATGCACTCTATTCAGTTCCTTACAAAATCCTTGGGCCTTCGATCATGTAAATCCTACACTAACCTCCACCTCGTGATGTCTCCTATACTTGTACCACAGTTTGCTCAAACTATCCAACGAGATTATTCAATTCATTGTGAATATATTTCATTACCACATCCTAAAAAGTGACTACTTATTGCTTAAGGTCTAGCCCCTGAGAGTGATCAAGCAAGCTTTGGTAGCAAACCATTACTTGGTACACTAGCAAAAAGTTTGTGTCTCTATAGCCTAGAGCCATGGTGACAAGTCTGTTGCACAACTCCATTTGGTCAGTATGAGATTTATACAATCCCCGGGCCTTCACCCCTTATTCTAGCCACTGTCTCTATCATTTTCCCCCAGTATTGTGAAAGAAAGCCTATGGCTGTTGTTAGGCAAATGGTGTTAGCTACCATAAACAAAGAATGAAGCATTTGTGGCATGAGGGTGTGATGAGATGGTGTGAAGTACAATTATTCTGTTAAAATGCAGATTTGTATATGTATAGGCTGCGTCACGAGGTTGGTATGGATTTACACAACTGATATAAATTGTATTTTTCAAGTCAAAAACAGTTGTTGCGAATGGTTGCCATGACATTGAAGACCGTTTCCAGACATAATTTAATTTTAAATTAATAACCGGCCGGTCTTTGCAGTTAAAGCTGATTTGGTGTCCAGAGATACCTGGTACTTGAAGTAATTATGCTGAGGTTTTGCATGAGCTCCCATTATTAATAAATACCATATTGTTGGCTATACTGGCTTTCTAAGAACAGCAGAACAATTTTAAAGTATTTGGAGAGAGAATTATAGTTTTGGGCAATAAAATCATAATGACTGAACTCTTTAAGATTGAAACATTTCTTTGCGTAAAGAATACAGCATTTTCAGGCTAGCCTTCAGTTTCTGTAGTGGTAAAACCATTGTTATCGAGATTGTGTATTGTTACAGTCACAACAACTTTCTTGGCTATGGAAATGAAAACCCTTTACCAAACAATAAAATTGAGGCTAACTTTAGTAGTGAGAGCTTGTTGTCAAAAGATACTGATACTTTTTACGTTGTAAAGCTTTCATTCCATTGAAGATAACTATTCATCTAAATTTAATTGAACAGTTGTACTTGACTAAATTACACAATCCTTACCTGAATAGCTTATATTAAACTTTTCACATTTCATGTTATAGCTACTATTAGTTTTATGAGCACTTAGCTTCAGCATACAGATATAATCTTGACACTATTAAATGAAGGGGTGTGGCTGAATGGTAAAGGATCGTATTGAAACACTAAATGATGCGACGAGAAGAGCACACAACACATGAATTTAAGGCACTGTCTAAGATTGCAATAGTGAAAGTAGTTTGGCCTTCATAGCTAAACTAAATACATCTGGAGGCAGACAGATCATATATACAGTGTTAATATCCAAAGTCACTTCAGGGGCAGATCTAGGATGAAATAGGTATAGCTACTTATAGAAATGTTGGCTATTGCATTTCCTACCAAATTATATTCTAATATTCATTCACACAATTATAGCGTTATAATGTGACTGAAGAACTGAAATATTGAAATGCTAAAATCAGGAAATTAAAAAACTAAGAACAAATTCAACCATGAAGAAAAAAAAATTGAATAAGTAGCAACCACTAAATATAATACTATTCTCTGCAGAATTAATAAACGCTAAACTTGTTCTGCTTTCGCTTGTTACAAGCTTGGTCTGCCATATTGCCATATTATAAAGACAAACAATAAAAATCGTGACTCAATTTATCAATAAGTAGAGGAGCGTTCTTTAAAAGATCACAATTACTGAGGACGAGGAAAAACAATGATGAGCAAGAAGTGATTCTATTATAGCTACTTTTATTTCCACTTACAGGTAAGAAATACTGTAGCTAAAAATGAGGCCTCATTCTGAAAAAAGGGAAGCTCGTGTGACCCCCTAAATCTTGCCACTGCACTTGAGACCGTGCAGACATGAAGTGACCAGGTTATAATCACACTCTTTCTTGTAGAGCAGTGTAACAATGTGTCTGATTACACATAAATTGGACAAAGAACTTTCAATTAGAAGCCTGGTACCAGATATTCATTACATTTGGAATTGGAATTGTATCATGTTATTATCTGAATACCACAGTTTTCCGTGCTATCATATCATATTATTACTTGAGTAATGGTAACTTCTGTAGTATCAAATATAAACTATTCTGACTATCTCAGTTACCAGTAACTTTTGAACAAGCTCTCAGCTACAAAAAACAAATAGGTCAGATATAAATAATTAAATTAATTAATTAATAAATATGTAATTGTGTATTTACCTCATCTTCCACCAAGTAGTGGTAGCTTCCTTAGTATTAAAAATACGCTATCCTGACTACTAGTGGCACTTGACAACCAACAAGTGCATCTTAATTTTAATCAGATATTAGAAAATTTGGCATCTATTCACATCACCAAAATGTGCAATTCAGCAATAACATCAACAAACTAGCTAACTCAGAAGTGTTAAGTTTGCCACATATAAACAGGCATAAGCTACATCACATGTACACAACATCAACAGTTGTGATCACAACACTCTTGTGTGTGTGTGTGCTTACATGCATGCGTGTGTGTGTGTGTGTGTGAACTGTGTAACTAAAGTTATGACATGCAGTAAATCATTTGCTATCTCAGCGGTTTGGGTCAGAGAGGTGCCCATAACTAAGATTTGCCAGTATCTCAGTATTTTAAAGTTATTAATGAAAATGCATCACACTTGTAATTTGTCATGATTTTTAGTACGAAATTTGCAGGGAAAATATAAAACTTCATGCAATACACTGTTAAATGTTTTAAACATGATGTATTCTTGTATAGTAATTGTGTTGGTTAAATATCTAGTAGACTGAAACATTCTCACCTAAAGGGGTCTGGAAAAAAGCAAAGGAAAATGTGAAAAAAATCTTAGTTGTCGCTATCTAGTAATTAGCACCTTTTAAGGCACCGCTGTAAGAATCATTAACAGCAAACAAGAAGCTGGTTTGTCAAAAATTGTCACGTGAGCCAATAAGTGCCTACTACATGTATAAAGTGCACACTTACTTGTATGAGTAATGTGTATAACGTAAAAAGTGTTTTCAAACCCGCCCGATAGACAGACCTCCCGTAGAACTGCCCGTAAGTTGGACGGCCTGATAACAGACGTTTTACTGTAGTACAACTGTTTCGAGAATAACTATGTTTCTACACTGTATAAATTGACACTGAAGAACTATTCAACCATCAAAATTTTGATACTAGAAAAGTTTACTGCTGGGAACCCCTTCCTGTGTTTGAACAGTTTATATAGTCATGTCATATGACTGCTAACCAAATAATGAGAGGGTTGTCCAAGAACGCCGTCAGTTGTCCAGTGTCCTTCCATGGATTCCCCGGATACTCTGGACATCCTTAGATTATCCGTGGATGCCAACCTATGTATATAATACCCCCTTGGCAGAGTATCCATGGATTCCCAGAATACTCCAGACATCCCCGGATTATCCGTGGCTGCTAACAAGAATGGCACTAATCATTATCAGAGCATCAGTTCCAATTCCTACACTGGGATGTTAGGCCTACCTGGGGTTGCTTCAGCTAGAGTGGAACTGGCTGGGATGGCAGGACCAGAAGAGTTCAAAGTTGTAGGAGTGAGCAGCAGCTGGAGTTTTAGTAGTCTCCTTATGCAGTAATGAATGGTTTTGTCATTGGCACTTCTTGCACCAGTACTGAGACTTGCAGAATTAGTCGCTACCCAAACAGTTCATGCAACAAACTTCTGAACTTAATAGTGGAAATAAATGATACACGTATCCAAAAGCTCACGTCTAAGTAAGCAATCATGTCTAGATGAAGTTGAAAGTGACAGGTATTGCTAGTTGCTTTGTTCATTAAGTCAATGGCCATCACGATGTCCTGGAATTCTTTGTCTACTCATTCAAACTTCCTGGATTGGACATTGCGAT
>WLWI01002555.1_pt1 | contig 15709 bp, 7 predicted proteins | sample 6701501 | NCBI WGS metagenome assembly WLWI01 (sample SAMN12718690, study PRJNA515312) | sponge metagenome | isolation source: marine sponge | host: Mycale hentscheli | place: New Zealand: South Island, Marlborough, Capsize Point | collected 2014-11-01
GTTGGAGAGTAGTATCTTCGGGAGGTACTTGCAGTTTGTAGATAGGTAGAATAGTCTTGCAAGGAGAGGATCTGTAGTTAGAACACATAGCAACCGAATGCGTGGGCGGTGTGCGGCCACCCTTAATCAATGAATTTTATATTTATATAATGAAGAAATTGAGATTTGATTTTAATTACTTCTTCTCTTTGAAGCAGAAATTATGGAGAATATAATTAAACAATTTCTTCTCTCCTCATTCTGATGTGTATCATCTCGCGATATAGCAGTTGAAGTTTGATTGTCTGTATGCATGTAGACCAACTCAGCAGTATATACTATTGCACCTATTATCTGAAATAACTAATATCTCCACTTTGAAGTTAGTTGATGACAAATGACTGTAGTGATAGTGGCAAGACCTGTGTATAATAAAGTCTATTGGAGTAATGTCTTGAAACAAGCCACGAATGTTCGTCTAGTCTATCACAACTATTCATATAACCCGGCTATGAAAACACGCCTTTCTTTGTTCTCCCTGACCCATTTCTGTGCTTAATTATTATTGTAAGTGACAACTGTGGACATAAATGCTGATAAATTTTGTTTGTACTGACCTCTGGCATCCAACTGAGAGGAGTCCTCTAGAGACAGGAGAAGCCAAGCAGATGTCAAAATTGACACTTTTTCACAGATTCAAATCACAATTTCAAAGTGAATTTTTGCTATTATTTAATTTTATCATCATTTTTATTATGAAATTCCTTTTAAAATGCAGTGTTTTTAATCTTTCAGGCAATGGTCCACCTTATTCAATGGAATCTCTGGTTGCACTTCATGTACAGTACATAACTCAAAGCTGTATGGTTAACTTTGTGTTAATTTGTGGCAGTGTTACCAGTGACTGATCAGTGCCACTCATTATCTCCAAAATAGTCAAAATACTTTCTATCGGCTAGATCACTAATTAGTTTGTAATGGTTTTGTTTTTAGAATATTGCACTGATCAGTACGGCTTTTAAAAAAGCTGCATTGAAGAAATAACAAATTTTTCATCATAAGGACCTTTAGGTATAGTTCCACCATTCTAAATACAAGATTTTTGTGGGCCTCATGTTCCAGCTACCATGTCTATATTAGTTGGAGTATCATTCAATTTAGGCTAAAATCTTATGGCATTTTATCAGCATCAAGAAAGCTTTAAACAGTTGAGCCAAATTTTTCACTAATATTTCCCCCAAGCTAAAGAGAAGCTATAATTTTAATGGAATGGATTCTCACTTTGTTGTAACCCAAAGGAAAGGAATTGTAGGGCGAGATTGTAGTTTGGAATTAATTTCAGTGGTTAGCTTTGATCGGTGCAAGTGTTAAATGGTCTCAATTTTGCTATAAGTACATTTTTGGCTTCGGCCCAACTCTGTAAGTTACCTGATGGATCAAATCTTTTTATCAAAAGTTAGGCCTTAGCAGATAGAATGATACCACATTCCTGTTGTTATGTGGTGATTATTTTTTATATTAATTCACATACCCACTGTCAAGTCTTGAAATACTACTTGGGTTGCATGTTGTTACTAAAGTGACTTGCAAACACCTCACAAGTTACACTCTTGATCAAGCATTTACCTTTTCCTGAAACATAATCACCCTAGTTAGAAGGCAGTAGTACTGCAGTTTGTATCACTACAAGTTTAATGTCTGCTTTTAGTGACTTGTAGGGTATGTCAATAGACTTGCTGATCAATTATTAGACCTACTGGAACATGAATCGGATGCAGCTGGAACAGCTATTTTGTGCAATTCTGTCAAACTAAAGGATCAGAAGCCTTATGACCGGAGTTAATAAAGGCGTCTCAGATAATAATTATACGCTGATTGGAACTTAATAATCATTTATTTGTGTTGTATATCATTCAAATGCTGTTTGTCTGTTTACTTATCTAGTATTGGGACTAAAAACCTAGTGTCAAATAATTAGCTAGAAAGCAAAACTTACTTGCAGGAACAAAATATCATTTGAAGTATTTAACAAAATAAATGATACATTACAATCTGTTCTGGGAATCCACTGCTCTACAAACCTTTGGTGTGTAGTTATTTTATGCATGTACTGGACGTGTAATTTTTGAACCAAATATTTCTTACATGATTGTTGAGCTCACCTTCTCATATTGTTCGTGGTATATCTCATGCAATTCCCTTCACCAAACTACCTTTACCTTGTCTGACTCGCTTACCCTAAAAAAAAACAACTCTCAAATGCTATCCATTGTGAGCATCATGTATTTTAACCCGCCCACAATCCACAGAACTTGCCAAAAAAACTGTCTGAATTGGTAAATAAGTCTACCATGGGTAGGCAGTATGACCTCTATTGGCCGGCCAAACCTCGAAGAAAATAATTTAGACAGCACAGCCGTATGTTAGTATGAACCTAAAAATCACTTAAGATCTAGAGATTGCCCAACTCTTTCAGTGCCCATGTTTCAGTGGCATCCCTCAGCTGCAAAACATAATTATAGCCTTGTCTTTGTGGTCCCTAGTTAGCCTGGTTCAATGGAGAGACTCTTATCAAATGGTTTCAATGTTCAGGCCTCAAAACTAACATCGGTGGGTTGGCTGGAATCCATTCTTAAAGGTACACTTATAAGGCGGGGGGTGGCAGACTGCTCTTGGAAAAGTATTTATCTTAACACTCTTGTTAATCCGCTTGAACAATGACTATTGAGTTTGGATTAGTTGAATTGGTCATGTCCCTACTGTGTATATGTGTGTATAGTGACCACTCATGTGAGGGATACTTTAAATAAAGTTTCCATTCAGAGTTGGCAATTACACGTGGCTAGCTTGCGATTGTTACCTAGTAACTTCGTATTTATTCCAATTTAATGCATTTGTTGAAGTGTGAGATTATGAATTGATCTTTGTTGTAATACCTAGCTTTAGTAAATCAGTAGTTATAAGTATCTCCGCCTATTTAACCCTTTCATTATCTGCAGACACTGGAAATGAACTATTTTTTATGACAATAATGTTTAAAAAAATAAAAAATTGCAGAGGTTGTAAGGCCACGATAGAGATCTCTACCAGTGTTTATCAGCTAGCTATTGACGTAGATGCCAGTTTAGTTGAGATTTAGTAACTGGTAGAAGTATTGATTAGAGCATCGCTCAGCTCTGTGGACAATCACCTAGGCCTCCGAATTGGCTGTGTTCGGGTCTACAGATCCTCCTAACTTATCTGGTCTGTTATGGCAGAGATCTGAATAGGTAAGGTTCTATTTGTGGACCAGCGACTAAGTTCTGTATAGCACTGCTTTTATAACTTTTGTAGAACAACATAGCTAGGTGATCAATTGGCCCGTGTAATTTGAAGGGATGAACTTTTAGCATTGCAGTGGGTTTGAAATGGCAATGCTTCCTATGAATATTCATATGAGAGGAAACAGAATGAGTGTGTGTGATGGGGTTTGAGTGGGTGAAATATGATCTGTTCAATTATTGCATGACCATGTTCAACGCTTGCAGAGTGAGGGAGGGGCTCAAAGTTCATCTAGTCGTTCAAATAGACCTGTAATAATCATAAATAATGATAAAATAATAATACTAAAAATAATGGTAATAATAGTAGTAGTAATCACAGTAGTAGTTGTAGTAATAGTAGTAGTAGTAGTAATAATAATAATAATAGTAGTAGTAGTTGTAGTAGTAGTAGTAATAGTAATAGTAGTAATAGTAGTAGTAGTAACAGTAGTAATAATAATAATAATAATAATAATAATAACAGCGGTGTTATGTTGAATTTGTTGTGCCCCTGTATAGAGCCAAGGCTGGAGTGCATATCATGCACAACACTCTCTGCTACTCAACTGCAAATTAAGTGGTCGGTGAGTGAGTGTAAAAATTATAATATTGCTAGCAGTAATGTAGAATCACTATTGATAGTGTGAGGTTAAAGAAGTGTCAGTTGTGTTTAAGTTATGGAGGCTGCCACCCACATAGCAAAGTTATATGTTATTAATAGAGCCAATTTTGATCAATGTTATCACATTGGAATGAATGGCTTACTAATTATAAGTAGTTTGTTATTATGTAATGATTGTGCCTGTTGGAAATTGGAATGGTGGAATGGGGAAGTATCAGAATTTTGTGAGTTACTGTTTGCAGTTCTTATGAATGTGTTATATGACAATATGTAAGTGTGACATATCAAAAACTGTACCTGCTTAGTTGCTAAAGATATCATTAAGCAAGTTAAAATACTAAGGATAACGAAATGCTTTGATTTGTGTATTAAGGTGTGGGGAGATTATCAGGTGCGGTCTTTGCGAGTTGAAGGTTGCCTTGGAAACGAGTCTGGCTCAGTTAACAAATATTCAGAGGTCAGTTTGTGCAAGTGAGCAAACTCACACACTCGTAATAAAAATGCCTGCACTTCATTGTGGTTGGCTTATAGTGTACACTTGGTACATGCGTGTGTTTATAAAAAATATCTAAATTATATTCATAGTATATTCCACTAGAGATTTCAATGAGGCACGACTAATTCTTATATGGTAGTCAAATGGCATATAATAGGCCATCTGTAGTCCCTATTTAATTAATTCCACATTACTGGGCTATTTCATTATAATGTTAATAGTTGCTACATACTTCTCAAAATTAAAACATTTTCTACATGTCTGCCATTCTTTTGTTAATCTTGTTGTCTCGTCTTGTTGCAATATTGTTTATTCTGTTCTCATTGATACAAAGCTGGCCTTTATGCCACGCCTACCTGCTTCAGCTGGCCACATCATTGTAAACAACCTCCGCCCATGGACCATGTATTCACTAGCTCTAGTCTCTGGTGACTTCCCTACAGAGGGGCAGTCCCACAATGCTCTCTGCCCACTTCAATTCTGTATGACACTGGAAGCTGGTGAGTAAGAGGTTGTTAAAGGGCTTGACATAATAATAATGATAATAACAATAGTAATAGTAATATCAACAACAATAATAATAATAATAATAATAGTAGTAGTAGTAGTAGTAGTAATAGTAGTAGTAGTAGTAGTAATAATAATAATAATAATAATAATTATTATTATTATTATACTTATTGCATAAGTCAGCATACAATGTGGGGAAACACTTCAAGAGCACGTGTAAGTATTTTAACAAACCAAAGGCAAGTAAAAATACAAGCGTGGGAGAGTGAAATATCATCACCATATTGTACGACGAGTTCAATAAATAGTAATACTGTTATGCTTCAAAGCCTCATCATGCAAAGGAAGCTTATCATACATCTAAAATACATTTGTCCTGAACTACCTGTGTGCGTTTTGAAGTGTTCAGTATGCAGCATTCAATATGGGAAAATATTGAACGCTCACATGATATGGAAATACTCAAGGAAAATATTCAATGTACAATAATAATAAAATGTTTTAAATTAACAATAAGGATAGTGTACATATTTTAATAGGATTACTTCATAGCAATAATAATGATGATGACAATCTGATTTTAATACTATTAAACGGATGATCTTGCCAGTAAGAAATGGTGTGGAAGCATATAGAAAGAAATTCGAATCTGTGGTTGATCACTCCTTCTGACACAGTATTCTATTGGACTTAGTTCTGTGGAGATGTGGAATGAGCTGACGTTGCGCTTGGTTGGTTTTCAGTATTATGGCAAACCTGCTGTTAGTAATTACTCTGGCCGTGCACTAAAACCCATAATAAACAGCCTTCCCTTTAAGGCTGGCCTTGTGTTTGCTTAGCCTGTCTTATCAGTGAAGAGCAGTTGGTAGTAGCCTTTTCTTCCTTCTCTTCGTGATTAATTTCTGGCTGGTTGTTTTCAGGATGAGGTCACTCAGTCCATATTGTCAATGAAGATACATGGGTTTATTACAGTGGCCCAGATACATGGGTTTATTACAGTGGCCCAGATGAATATGGACTTATCTCTAAAAGATTATTACACACAGCAAATAGTACTGGAACTTGAAGTTATGTTTGCAATAGTGGATAAATAGATAAATAAACAACATGGTATCTATTCATTTTTTTTTTGGTGTGAACTGTAGGTCTCAATCATTTTAATATTAAAGAAAATTTTAGCATCAGATAATAAGCCAGCTGTTATTGGATCACGCTTTGATAAGTTTTGCAGGTTGATCTGTGACAGCATAACCTACATTGCTTGCTAATTAGGACTGAATGTGTGGATTTTTTCAGTATCCCACTATTTAATAATATGGTTTCCGTTAATTCTGGAGATAATGTCCCCACAGAGTGGCGCAATTTTTTTTAATTTTCTTGTACGTGTTAAGTTACAAGTTGTTTTTTTAACCCATAGTAGTGCATGAAACGACACTTCTGTTAATCTTTGGTTTTTGTGGTTGCCACCAATAAGTAATGAACATTTAGATGAATTTAGTATCATAACACTTGAAAGAAAGGCAGAAATGAATGATCACCACTAGCCTAAAGAAAAGGAGGTGTGCACAGAATCTCCAGCAGTAATGGAATAAAGGCATGTTGTTGATTTTTGACGCGTTTTATTCGTTTATGATTCTTTTAGTCCACAGTTGTTTTTAAATCTATCTATTGCCCATCCCTGCCACTGGCTGAAGATTTGTATAAAACAACAAAGGATTGAGGTAAAGTGGTATTCACCTAGGTAACCACACAGCTATTCTCATTATAATGTCATAAGCAACAATAACAATGACTATAATACTGTCATTGTGGCTGTGATGTAAATGTAGAGGTAATAACTTTAACTGCTACTGTATATCTCAACTGTGAAATAAAACAAAAACAAACAAAAACAACAAATGAAGCAAACTTTAATGCTTTAAATTTAGTGCCGCCAGAACTTAGCGAAATTACCCCAATATTTATTTCATCTGATACAGAGCAGTTGGTTTAGTGGAGTAATGCAGAAGTTGGTTTTGTTTGGTCAATAGTTATAAAGATACAAAAAAAAAAAAAAGATACTGAATGTCTGCAGATAGGGAAGGAGTGTATAATGACAGGATATGTCCAATAGTGGGTGTGGCCATAATCTATAGTGGCACTCCACAAGTACGTATTATGTATCACTGTTGTGTGTACATACGTTAGTTTGGCAGCTTTTGTATGTCTGCACATGTAGCATTATGTATGTCTGCACATGTAGCATTATGTGTGTATGATTTATATAGATGAGTGTGATGCAAGATAGTCGTGTATTTATTATGATGTCATCACTCCCACTCTCGGTCTAATTTGTTCACATACAAACAGCACGCCCACTTGTATCCATCATGTCGTGCACATTTCCTCCATTCTGCATGTTGCCCAGCTGCCCAGCTGGACAGGTTCCAAATTATGGTAGATATTTATGTACATTATAAGCACACATGAATGTAATGTACTTACAGATCGAAATCTAATTAGCTTCACACACCCAATAGCTACTTCAATTGAGCAGCAATTCTATGCAAGCCTGGAAGAAATAACATTTAATGTCTAATCGATTGAGTGCTAAAAGACAAATTCAGTTCTGTTCTCTACACAGCCTAGTGATATTGTAGTCATAACAGTCCTAGATGCCGTAGATTTGTAGACACATAACCAACCATAAAAATAACTTCTCAATGAAAAATTTATTACAGGCAAATACACTGTATTTGCTGGCGTCTATTTAAAATTAATAAGACTGGTACAAAACGAGGCTGGTCACCATGACAACAAAAACAACGAGGGATTTACACAATATACAAACGCCAGTGATTCTTTCATCACACAATTCCACAATTCCAACACATTATTTACTGCTGACAGAGTATAAGGAGTTTCTTTGTCTGCTATGTATGCAGCCTTATGAAACTTCACATACATAGAAGCCATCACTTTTACCCCCCTTGAACTCTATAAGACTGGGTTGTGGATTAGTATCTGGCAACTGCCGAGGTTCACATATAATGTCCGGAAGTTTCTAGTAACTGTCCCAGCTGAGAGGGTCACTGGAGGTAGCCAACGAGTAGCTTCCACTCCTGTGAGTTTTGCTGTGACCTTGGGTCATTGTGAAATACTCGGTTGGCTGAAGCCTGGTCAGATAGTTATATTTTCCCCCTCTCTCTCTCTCTGTTGGAGAGAAGACTGCCATCTGGCAATAGCAGAAAACCATGTTCCTGTTAATGTACAGGTACCAGATCACTTGGTACCCAGATGGTTCTTAGTGGAGAATTGTGTTCCACACATTTTAGTACTTTGTAATGATGCAAAATTGTTATTCTATTTCTGGTTTGAGTGGGGATGTCATTCTGTAACACGTCAGATAATGGCGTCAAAATGACTACCGCACTCTCCTGCACATGTGCATTTTGTCACTCCTTCAAGATTGCCATATTTTTTTTTTAATTCATAAACACTCAATATTTTTTTGTAACTAAGGGCGGATTAGTTGGTTAATAATCAAGATGCCAAATAGGTAAAACGTATAGAGACCACAGCAAGTAATGTAAAGGGATAAATGTCTCCACCTTGCCTCTACGTGGTTGCTATATATAGCATGTCCAAGTCCGTGGTCTTCTGGGTTGGAACTGCAACCATTTCTGGTCACCCTATAAAAGGATACTGTTACCACCGCCCACCTATACTGGTCTTTTTTTCAGCACTTTTTTTTTCAAAAGCTTACCATATCAGTAGTATAATCAGTCTGGAACTTGACAGGTAGCCCACCAGTGATGTCACAGTCCAAAATAGGATCAAGTGGTTGGTGAGCACGGCATTTCCAAGTCCCCCCACTCTGTCTCTCCAGCTACTGGCAGAGACTCATTCTTATCAGATGGAGCCAAACCCAGCCTAATTAACTATAAACCCAGAATGAACCACTTCAGAAGAACTGAGGGTTTGGAGAAAGTATGCTTTGCGTATCTTAGGGCACTCCGTGGTAACGGCATCCTGAATGTCTGTGGGTTTATGACAGCCACACATTACCTTAGCTGCCAAATTGATCGATTATTCAATTCTGTCACACCTTTTTTTTTTTTAATAGCTTTCAGAAGCATTTGTATCAAAAGAAAAAATTACACAATATTGGGAAAAATGTGTAAAATTAGATTTGTTCTATGTTTATATTTTATGTTTATGCATTACTTCTCTACTTATACTGTAACAGTGACTTACTTAGTATAAACTTGAAGAAAGTATATTGTATTGGTGGAGGGAGACACTTCAATCAAAGTAACATGTGAAGAAACCTTATACTTAATTAGGAGACAATATCTGCGTAGATTTGAATTATCACTTGATAATATTAATCTTGTTTCTTTTGTCCAAATTTGAGCTCAAGTTTCCAGTCTATTAATGAGGGGTTCTCAAGTTACCAGATCTAGTCACTCTACTTGCCTTGCAAAGTAAGGCTCTCTTGTGAGCTTTTGGTAAGGTTCATTCCAGGTTTCTCTACCAACACTCAGTTGATAAACTTGTACTGATCACAGTAGTATCAATAGCCTGGGTTGAATGGAATAATGAAGCTCTAATTAAAGTATATTTAACCAACGCGAAAAACTTTAAATAATTCCAATCTTAATGGGGTTTATGAATTGCGAATTAAGTTTCCAAAAAGTCTACGGTACTAAACAGTCTATTACTGACCCTTTTCCACCTTTCTCCATTAAGTGATGAAAATAAATGATTATTTAATTTTGATTTATCACTTTTATTCCACAACCCACGTACTATAAATCACTTTAACAAAAAAAAAAAAATTCCCATCAAAATTTTCTCCTCACAAATTCACAGCGTAGTGACCTTTAAAGACTGTGAATAATGAATGTGTATAGTGCCTATCCTTGAATTGATGTGCCACCCACCATGCATTTCCATATGGCTTGCAGTGAAGGAGAAAGAAAAAGAATTCTTCATTTTTCAAGAGTTTTGGCTTACTATTTTAATGGCTTCCTCTAACTCCTCTGCAGCAATGATGCTCACACTCAATATAGCTCCACTGCTTTGAAGGGCTCTTGAGTTTTAATTAGTATATCTGATTTTTCTCCAAATCATGGTAAAAATGTGAATCAAATAGTAATAAAGTTAGAACAATAGTAATTATAGTAAATATAATCAATAGTAATATAATTGTAGTAGTAATAATAATAGTAGTAATAATAATAGTAATAATAATAGTATCATAACACTAATAAGAATAGTAGTGATGCAGTAATAATAATGGCAATAATAATCGATTATATATAGAGCCACTTATAGTGATTAATAAGTAGTTTTTGTTGGTCTTAATACAATTATTCATAATAATACACATAATAGCAGTATAGTAAAGACCAACAGAGCCAAAACGTACAGTAATCATTAATGGTAAACACTGGCTTCTTGCTACAAATTCCAATAAAATTTCAAGGATTCCACCAGCCGCTAAAAGCCTGTGGGTGTCCAATACACAAGTTAGCAAGAACTTCCCAAGTTATCATCAGCAGTTTCCCCCAATGCAACCAACTACCTCCAGTTGTGCCCACTAAACATACCTTCAAACAGCGTTAGGAATCAGCCTTGTGGTTCTAAGATTGTAGCTTTACACACGGTCACACATACCCACTTGTGTGCTAGTTAGCAAACTACCAAACGATTGCATATTTACTAGTTCTCCAAAGCTTGTTGAAAATGTTTCTTAAGTGTGAGTCTATGAGTATGGTTGTCCAGACTTGAGTTAGGCCGGTGTAGAAAATGTCAGACTTCTTGTAGTCCCAAGTGTCGCAAAGCAGCAGTATGAAGAATTTAGCCGTTCTTTTGCTGTTCAGATGTGTTGAGTAATTAGTATTTCTGTTTGAAGAACACATGTGGGACTGTTTGTATTTTAACAATTAAATTTTTTTCTTTTCAAAACTTGTATGGCAGTATTTAGTCTACCCATAAGCATATCTACAATTTCGTTTCTTTTCTTTCTAAGTAAATGTTCAGGAAGGTAAAATATTACATGAATAATTGCAGTGAACTTAATCTTATTATAAATGCTTTAGGATTTAAACTGATCTTTTATTAAATTGCTACACATGTGTATAGCCATACGGTGTGATAATATATTCATTCAAAATCTGTCTTATTTTCTCCTACTTTCCTTGCAACCATTTGCCAACAGATGTGCTATCAGCTGGCATTGTAGCAAATACACGCCAACCCATACTCCCCCACCTTTGACCCTTTTCTTCTTTCCTCTCTCTCTCTCCATCAAACTTCTACTCCCATCTCACTCTCCGTACGATGTTTGGGTCACACGCTATCAGAAGCCTTGTAGTGGCAGCCTGTCTCTCTATTCAGCCCACCCGGGGAAGGTATGCGCAGAGTAATGATGACAGCTTGTAGAGAATGCTGTCTGCCTCTTTACCGAGAACATCCCTTATCTCTTAGTTGCTTTGTCAAAACGTTGTAGGTGACAGGAGTTCATTCATAGAAATACAGCAGGGAAACAGAGCTTCTTGTTGGGGAGCTACTATGATTGGGTTCTTTGCTAGAGTAGCTGGGTCCACACTTGATTGGTATCAGCACGTCTTCTTTTTTTTTTGAGTGCTCATTGATTTGAAAGGCATGCTTTTAAAACAGTTGTGAGTGTTGCTTTGTAGAATCACTGGGAAAATGTGATGCCCACTGAGCAGATTCGTGTGTACTATTACTTCTTATAATGGAAAATGTTCGAAGAAATTTGTTCTCTGTTGACATGTTGCTGGCTTGCCTGTGTGTGGAGGTTATTTCACTGGACAACTTTATAGCTTTGATGCAAAATGGAATATTTTGGGCTTTTTAATGTATTATTAGTACAAGTAATACTATATTTATTTAATTATTGTTATTATTATTATTATTATTACTATTATTATTATTATCATCATAATATTATTGTCATTAGTAGTAGTATTCAATCTACTTTTATGCTTGCATTACTGTGGTTAATTAAGAAAATAATAAGTGGACAATTTTTACAGTTATCACAAAGCTAACGACTTTTAAGTTGTCAATTGTATGTAACAGCTCCAGGTTATCTCTACTTATGACCAAGTTACTCAGCAATCCAACAACAAGTTTTGTGTGTTCTTTTCTTGCAAACTCTAGCGCTGCAACCAGTTGCAAATGTTCCATTTTCTTTGTTTCTTGAATTGTCCTTGTCGTCCAGTTGTGTTTTCAATGATTCTGGACTGCCACTGCTTCATAACAAGCTAAGAACTGGACATTACAAGAACGCAACAGAACCACAACAACTCCATGACACCATTTCAAGTAGATTTGGAGTTTAGGCCTTGTTGACTTACGGAGGCAAACAAGGCCGATGCCAAGACATTTTTTTGCTGTCGTAAAAATGTACTTCAGCATTGCTTCACAATGGCCTAATTTGTTAAGGATTGCAAGGACATTATCATTAGTATAATGATCTGTTGGTAAGGTGTCTTTGTAGAACATCATAACCTGAGCAGAAATGCTGTGAGGTGTTATCAAACAGGTATATATATATAAGGGGGTTTCCATTGCAGAAAATTTAGCTGTGATTCAGCAAGGTCAAATTGCTTGTTCTGTTACTTGGTCTGCAGAATCTGGCATATCATTAGAATATACAATACCTAGGAATGTCAGCTCAAGTAATGTACAATTTACTACTAGGTCATTTATCCACAACTATTTAACTATTGTCCCAGTAGTTACTTCCTGTCTCCTTGGACTATTTTTAAAATGTTTTGGCCATAGAGCTGTCCCTCTGAGTGCTAATTTAGATGTGAATAAAGAACTCTGTCCAGTTGCCATGACATTTCTTGTACTGCCGTGACCTATAACCTTATAGTTCAGCTAGCATTTTTCCATACTAAAACTAAAGCATCTTTCATCTTATCTGAATATTTCAGTGTTTTTACAGAGGCAAATGACTTTGTGCAAGGAGGCACTATGTCCAGGTATATTCCCATACTGTGTGGGCGTATATTTGTGTTTAAGTTTCACGGCTATCACCCACCTGGTGCTTGTATGCATGGGCGTGTCCATTCTGTGGAGGCTTAAGCTAGCTTTGCTGTATAGCATAGGATCTAGTACACCCTGTTTTCAGTTTTAAAAAAAGATGTCATGTTTAGTCCATAGTTAAAATCCAAGTTGTTTTTTGATCCGTTTGTTGATAGTACTGGCTGTACTGAAGTCTAGTTGTAGGTTTTCTTGGCGATGTGATAATTAACTTTCAGTTTTTGAATAAGAGAGATCTCTTTATTGATAAATATTTCAAGTTTGCTGGTACTCAAGCATGTATTTGTATTGAGAAATATGCTAACTTATTATGATATTATTTCCTGACTAGCTTGTTGTACGGGGAGCATGTTCAGCCACCATGGGTGTTACCAATGTGGGTAATTGCAGCTATTTTATCTCTACCAAGCCTAACTTTTTATTGCAATGAAGCACTAAAGGTGTGAAACCTCAGTGATACAATGCACCAGCTTGCTATGAAAAATGAAAAAAAACATTTCTTGGACAAAAAAAATGGCTATTCCAAGCTAATCAGTTATATCAATTATAGTTCGATCAATGAAAGTGCTGGTGAAGAAGCTAAGTAGGCTGGAGACACCCATTGGTATATATTTTCAATGAGAACTCCACTTCCAGCACTTGAATAACTTCCCAGCATAATGCAAGACTATATATCGCGGGCAGCGAAAATATACTTGCTCATGTGACTACATACACAGAGCTGACAGTTTTAAATTAGCCAGAAATAAAACAAAGTAACACAATAAATGGTCAATCATCGTTGCGAATATGTAAATACCTAAATTAATGGTTAATTGTAAGTAATCTCCAACATCAGAGTAGTGTGACGGACAGATGGACAAACAAAACAGACAGGACGACTACTGTACCTCTCGCACATGCACGCTGAGGATTAGCGAGCTAACAGACTCAAAACTGTTAAATAAATTTATTGCAGCAGCACAGAGATGAAGTCAGTGGATATAAGTGGTAGCTGGTGTTTGCCAAGTGGAAGTGGTTACTGGTTGCCCCATTAAAATTGTGCAGTGGAGGTCAACTGAACTACCAACCTCGGCTAGATGTTTGTTAACAATTGATGATTTGTATGTTTTCTTGGAGCCAAGAGTTGATTCTTGGAAAACTTGCTGTTATATTATTGTTGTGGAGTAGAAGGGAGTTGGCTATTCAAGAACACTGTCATGTAATAATTCTAATCTGTTTGTAGTAGTAGTGGGCAACCATGCTATTGGGTATTGCTAGTAGCATGAGTAAAGTGGATTGAAAGGCTTGTGCTATTTCACTTGCTTTACCAGTGCTATTAATCAGCACCGGTTACCCTTGCTATCATTCAAATGGTAGGCCAGGTATGTATATATATATTTTTTAATCATTTGCACTGTAGCTACACTGTATCGGTCATTCACTATCTCTGGGTTTCAGGATTAGCGTTTTCCTGACCACCATCAACCATGGCTCCTACTAATTAGTTGAACTAATTCTGTCTAATAAGTATAGAACTTCTGTGCTAATGAGTCACATAGTCAGAACTTCTGTGCTAATGAGTCACATAGTCAGAACTTCTGTGCTAACGAGTCACATAGTCTCCAATTTGAAATTACTAAACTGCACTTCCTAAAGGATTTAACTTAGTTACCTTATATGTACTATTTCACTCCCCTCCAGGTGCTATTTCATCTCTCTGGGTCATTTAGAGTTGTGGGAACAGGTTCTATAGCTGGGAGTTGGTCATTGTTCAGTTCTATAGAGATGTATAGGTATTCATTTTTCTTTCTTATGCAGAGGTAGGAGTGGGCTCAAGTTAGTATGTGGTTGATGTGTGATAGTCTCAATTTCATGCATAAGTCTCTATTCTCTAGAGAGAAAGTGGTTAAGGAAATATATTAAATTTCGTGTAAATATACTTCATACCCACTCTCTAGGAAGTGAAAAAGTGAATACCTATATTTATTTACTTGTTTTGTACTTTAGTTCACCAACATATTGAGTGTGTGGAACTGAAAGCAAGGCAAGGCATTAGACCAGCTGCCAGGAGGCTTAAATTTTCAGAAAATTGTGTGCAAAGAGTTATAAACCTCCAATGGAATTTTTCAATCAATAGCGTAGCTATTTGTAATGACTTGTGGCAAATGGTCAAATCTACAAGTCTCCTCCCAAGGCTCTGCTTCATGAGCAACATTTCTTGGAGTTTCTGTACCCATTTGAATCAGACAATGTTCATTGAGACTGATTTAATCAGCCTTTCATTCTCAATATTCAATGATTCCATTCTAAATTATCTCTTTCCTGCCCACTGGAATGGGATGTTGTGGGTATGGCTGGATGTGAATGCTAAGTTATGGAATGGAAGCCATTTACTCATAAAAAGCAAAAAATTGGATATAGGAAATTCTGTGACATGTTCATCACCAGTCACAGGTAAGTAATAGCATACTGCACTTTGTGGTATAATTTTGAAAGCTTTATTCTGTTTAATTAATTCTGCTCTTTACTCATTGTTTCCTTTGAGTTATTTTGTTTCCTGGAGATTAAAAAAAAAATCTCTTTAGTCACAAATTTATGTATGTACTGTTAATTTCTATTTAAACATATATAATCACTATGAAAATGGGGGGGGGGGGGGGGGGGGGGGGGGGGGGAGGGGGAGAAAAGAAAATCACTTACCCTTTTGTTTTTTAAGGGGGGGGCCATATTCACTTAATCATAAATAAATTATCT
>WLWI01002559.1_pt1 | contig 15704 bp, 6 predicted proteins | sample 6701501 | NCBI WGS metagenome assembly WLWI01 (sample SAMN12718690, study PRJNA515312) | sponge metagenome | isolation source: marine sponge | host: Mycale hentscheli | place: New Zealand: South Island, Marlborough, Capsize Point | collected 2014-11-01
AAAATAAATTTTGACCAACATTCCACAATGATATGTAATAGCTATCACTAGCATAGGGTTTCTGGAGTGCATAGAATCTGGAGTGCACAGAATCATATTCTGGCATTAGTTTTTAAATTTAAGTTAATTTTTATGTGGTATTGCTAATTTATGTATTTCAACAAATACTTTCACAAAATTTTTTCATAAATCTTGCATTAAAAAAGCGCAAAGGAAAACTACCAAAGTCTCAGTAGTAAGCTTAAAAGTGGAATAGATCTGAACAGCTTAAATTTTCGTTCCAGCAATATTGTCTTTTTCGTGGAGAGCACTGGATCATTGCGAAGGATCTTCATAGACACCCAAACAAATGACATCCAGTAAATATACTTGCATTAAGAGGAAAAAACTTTAAGATTATAATGCTTAAGAATAGCTATTTTTATAGCTTGTGAAGCCAGAAAGGATTTCAAACTGAGAAAATTGGATTGTTTCTCTCCCACTTGAATGCAGTAAATGTGAGGTGCCATGTAACTGCATGGCAGCTTTCTTGTCTCCATGATCAACAGACTTGGCAGTTTGCCAAGGTTGTGGTGCTACAAATACATGCTGAATGTTTGAATCTGTTGTTCACTATCTGCTGGGTAAAATGTGAAGTATTTGAAAGCAACAGAATGTGAGTTTTCTAGGAGAATGCTAAAATCAAAACTGATTATAGAAAGTATCTTGAGGATATTCATCACTAATAGCATTGAAATCAAATGTAATAAAATTATTTCTGATGACATAAGTGAGGCTATTGAAAATGTAGCCAAGAAGACTAAAGCTGAAATACACAGCATTGAAACTGATAGGAAAAATTATTGCTATCATGTTGACTGTGATATTTTGGTGAAAAATCTAGCCACTCCTTTTCTAATAGCATTGCTAGTGTCACTCAGAGATTCAATAAAACTTATCGGAGCTTTCTGTGATATTGGGGTAACTTGTTCTTATGCATTACAAAAAAATTCTAAAATGGGCCTTCCTGGATGGAAGTCTGAGATAGATAGCCTGCTACAAGGTGTGAATGACAAATCATCAAATTTGTTCACAAAAGAAAAGCTTAGTATGGCCTTGTTCGTGACCCTGTCAGACAAATAAAGCCAAATCAACAAAGGACATTTTTCTCCCATTTTGCTGCATCTGACATGCATCAACAATTTATTTAAGATGCTGATACAAGCTCACAGATGATACTGCCATCAATAAAGTACCCACTAAACTAAAATGCCCAAAGTTTTATTAATATTTTGTATTATTTATATTCAGTAAATAACACATTGTATAACTCTTAATTGAATAACTAATATCAGAAAGTGATTCTACACCCCAGAAAAACCCACGCTAGAGTTATTGCACATATTCCTAGAACATATACTTCTAATTTTAATTTTTGCCAGTGTGAAATTAAACATTCGCATTTTCGCAGAGTTCCCCACAGCTGACACATGTCCAGCAAGTGATGTTATATAACTTACCCAGCCTAATCGCCAGTGTAACCGGAAGTCATAGACTTTCATACTAGTCTCATTAAAAATGCATCAGTGATTATGTCATTCTGCTCGGTCCCTGGTAAAGACAAGTTCTATGGTCAGGTTAATGGTCTTTCTTCCCGTTATATATATTTATATGATCAGAGTCATCATTTCTTCGAGTTTGAATATATCCAAACTTCTGTGTTTCATTATATTGAACTAATTTAAGCGGTACTGGTACTAGCACAGTCAATGTCATGTGAGTACAATGGGTAAACTTATGTGCTATATACTGCTTTCTTAATATCAATGGAATCCACTGGTGACCATATTCTAGCATCAGGCTTTTCTGGAAGAGTCACTCTGTGGTGAAGTTTTCATACATACAAAACATGACTTTCATCAAACCCTCCTACTGCAGTAAAGAGCTATTTGGTAAGGATGTAAAGGTATTTCAAAAAGTGATCTGTGAGAAAGCAAATGAGAATCTTTTACATCTACAATTCTATTGACATATTTGCAGAAAAATCTTTACAAATGTAGTTTTCAGGCACAAGAATTGGTCTTGCAGGTTCCCTGGATCTGGGAAGACTGACTCATGACTTATTGTCATACTCATACTATTATGTTCACATGATTAATATTGTGGAGAACCAATCCACATGAACATAATTATTTTAGCTAGCTATGTTTTATATCATTATCATTATTATGTAATAGTTAGAGCATAAGCGCTTGGGTACTGGTGCATTTAGTGCACTGAACCCAAGGGCCGTAGGCCCGAGGGCTTTGTGCACTAAATCCACCAGTACCTAAGCGCATGCTCTAACTATTTTAGATCCTGTTACCCAGGCCTGCCCCAGTTTCCACTAGCAACTTTGTTTATCAGCATTTTCGGTGTCAAGCGAATTCTTCCGTGTTTCCAGCCCAAAATTAAAATTCAATTAAAATTCAATTGAAGCACACCAGCAAGTTTACTTTAGCGAGCATTGTAGCTGCCAGCTGTTATCTCCAGATCTAACTCTACAGTGGGCTACTCCGCAGTAAGCAGTAAAGCAGCTAGCTGGTATGAGAGCGGCAGCAGGAGAGTTATATGATAGGGCTGGTCCCATATAGGTGGATATGAGAGAATAGTAGACCCTGCATATCCGGCCTCACATAACCTGCTCCCTGCTTTATCCCGCCTATTCTATTAAACTAAAACTCAAAAATAGCAATACCCCCCAAGGGTGGTTAGTATGCACAGTTCATATACCTAAAGGCAAAAAATAGTGCACACTTACCAAGTTAGTACACCTAGTAACAATATAGCAACGGGATCTAATGTATTTTAGTTTGCACCCGTGAATCAGGCACTTCTGCTGCAGGGTAAGATGTTCGTCAAGCAACTTCGTCCTCGCTCCATCACTTGTGCATTTATTTGATTGGACATTTGAATAATTATGTCATTATTCACAAATTCATATTTAAGCACTGTATCATTATTCTCAGTTTAGTTCTGTCTTAGCAACCAATATTATAACAACTTAAAAGTTAGACTGCTGTTAGCTAGCTTGATTGACAGAACTCTAGTCAAGAAGGAGTAAAAGTATTATAATTCCCTACAAATATAATTCATAAAATATTCTCAGAAGTAGCTATTTATAAGAAAAACTCTACACAAAGACACTTCACAACTGCTTGTTATTGTGTTATAGTGGCCCATTAAATATATAGGTGAGTATTTTGCTCTGCATTGATATATATCGACAAAAATGTTTGTACGCAAGCCACAGTAGCCCTGTAAAGGCTATTCAAAACACCAACTTCCTTAGGAAGCTTTGTTACTGGTGGTAAAAGCGCATATATTGGAGTTATAAAGCTTGGAAAATACGACCAAAATTGAGCTCAGACTGCAGGTAAAACCGCATGCAAGTTCTTTACTTCTGGTCAAAAATTAAAAGTGAAGGTGGCGGCGATTGGACTGTACCATAACATGCATAAGAGACACTGTATACCAGATTGCTAGGTAAAGCTTACATTCTGCCAGTCTATAAGAATTATATACATGTATATTTTTTTATAGCAACATTGACCTAACACTGAATTAGTCTTCTAGAACATGATGATTAATAGTTTAACTATCTTTCCTTGATAAATGCCTGACTGAAATTTAGACTCTATGAAATGTTACCTCTTTAGTGTGAAATATGACTGAGTTAAACACTAAACAAAATGGCATTGTATGGTGAATAAGTTAGACAATTTATTAATCTTCAATCTACAGCATAATACACTAACATATTTTTGATGTTTTTATTAATTCTGAGTCTTGTTGCAGAGATGATTATTTCTTAGCATAAAGTAATGAACTTACATTACGTGAGGTAATTGAAATTAAACACTTTGGCCCAGTCCTAAGCCCCACACATATCACATTTGTACTGTTGAGTATAACTGCTTCATGCGGTCATACACAAAATAAACTGGTGTTGAGGTATCATAATATCAACTAATTCTTCCTGTAGTGAAGTTATGCATGGTAAATTAAGTGGCTGTAATCTAAATTTGACTATTTACACAGGATTAATTAAAATATAGCAATTGTTGAATATAAATTCCACTTCACAGAAATTATGTCAAAAAAATCTTGATGGTAAAGAATATTGCCAGTGCAAGCCGTTTAGAGAATATGGCAAAGCTAAATGAGTAGGAAACTAAGATTAATCACGTATTACCTTGAGTAGTTTCTCTGAAATTCATGCTATTTTCAGTTAATTTGTACTTGATCAGGAGAAATAGCAACCCCATTCTTGTAAGTCCTTATTAGTCTCACAAGCTGTGTGTGTAGTTCAGCATATTATATGGTGTCTTATGTGGAGAGTGTATGTGGTGAGTGCAATAAAATATCACTTGTCTTCAAACTGTAAGTGAATGAAATGGCTCTCATTGGTGTCTGTTAGCAAGATATCCCTAGGTACTATATCTCACTAGGTTCTGTTCTTGTATTAGAAATAAATACAAATCTACATCTTAATTCTTGTCTGAAATAAGCTCTTTGAACTTACTTGTTCTTCATTAGTTTCTGCAGCATTAAAAGGCCACGGAAACTCATTTGTTTCTATAATAGCCAAAAATATATATCTTCTGTAACTAAAAATAAATATTATTGTACTATCAAGTTGAAAGATGAAACAATAACTCAATTGTTGATAAATTATATAACCTATTAAATCTCAGTGTTACGATCTCAGGAATTACCATCTTTTTCAATGTTCTGACTACATACAATTAGTAAATTCTCAGAGCATATATAAAAACATTATTAATGACAAGTGGCTAATTCTTATAGTTTCAATAAGCTTCATAAGATTAGTGCCATTATTACAGCATATTTCTCACTCATTAGCAGTAACAATAGGATCATTACAGAGTGAATTGACTTCAATAATCAGCCCAGTCAAGTGACTTGAAATATATATAATGTACTTCTATTATCCTTTATAATTTCAACTTGTGTCACATTTAATGTACAATTATAAGTAGTTTATTAAGACTTAAGCCAAAGCTGAACACTAAAATTTCATTATTAGCTCATCGTCAATTCACACTTCATTCCACATTTACACTTATTGATCATGCTTGTTTCTCTGTATTTGTACATGTGTAATTATATCACTTTCAAATATCACCTTTCTAACCCATTGTATCATTTTTCACTCCTCACTGTTACACTAATCTTCAGTATCTGTATATTATATCAAACCACAGCAAATGTAGTATAACTAGTTTATAGTTAGTTAGCAAGAAGTTCACAGTGGGGAACTGTTCTCAATAAACATTCCCTGTCTGATTACTAAGAGTGGACGTCTCAGATGACTACTGAGACGTTGACTGTGCATTACTAAAATTTTAACGATATAAAAAAACAGAATTACTACATTAGCGTTTTACCTGTATCTGTTATTATGAAGTCAATGTCATTACACTGAACTTTTAGTACTTTTGCTTTCATGTACCGAAGACTTCGAAATTGAATGATTTCGTCTTCAGTTAACCAAAATCCATCTGGTATGGCTGATATGTGCAAGTGAAAAGTGACGCAAATACATCCTGTTTCAACTCCTTCTACTTGTAGCTTCACTGGATCTACTTTAATAATTTTACATATATCTTCCCCAAGTATCTTTAATTTGTCCAAGTTGCAGTTTTCATAATAATCATCAAGTTTAACTAATAATTTAACATGATGTTCTCCATTCATTCCTATTCCTGAAGGACATCTTGTCACTCTGTTCTTGATATAACCAGCGAATCTGGTTCTGTAAGATTCCATCATTCTTTTACCTTTCTCAAAACCAATTCTACGTATAACATGCTCAAGAATCTCAAAGTTAAAGAAAGAACAGTAACTAGAAAAGATACGCCATAACTTTCTGAAAGTAACATCTTCTAAGTTATCTTTAGTAATTTTTTGAAATCGATCATTCTTCAACACTGTTCCGCAAGGTAACCAATTTTGCACCACAGAACGTAAATCGTCAATTAGATCCTCGTCATTATAAATAAACTGGTGCAGTTCTTCTCGAATTTCCATATACTCCTTATTTAGATTGCATGTTTTCATTTTAAATTTCGCTTCATAATTTTTGTCATTTGGATCAACAAAATGATCGTAGAGTGTCAAGGCATCTGTATGTAAACATAATTAAAGAAACCATGACAGAATAAATAATTAAAAAAAAAACTTATTGTATGCAAAAAGTATTGTAATCCACTCTATTATTTTGCTCACATGATTATGATTGTAAAGTACTATTCTATATCATAGAAATGATTAAAGATTATAGCACTTACAAAAAGACCCCACCCTTACTAACGTTGACAAATCATTATCTTTTATGAAGTGAAAGGAGGCTACACTAGACAAAGGTCCAAGCACAATCAAAAAATTAAAAGTACAAACAGCTCAATTGGAGTTTGTAGAAACAGTTTGGAAACTCACTCTGATGGTATCATCAAGCTCACTACTTTTATTCAGTGGACTATCACAACCATGAAAGAATGCAAAGTGGAGTCACTAAAGCTTCTTTATACACTATAATAGTTGAGCCCCATATGCCAGATCAGTTTTTCGCTACCGGATGAAAAACAGGTGATCATAATACTCCTCCGAACACTGACAAACATATTGAACTGCTCCAGCAATATAGGTTACGTTTACAGTGAAGAATTAAAATTCTCCACCTAGTGCAGCAGATAGGTGAAGTTTTTCATAATTGAAATTGTGCCTTTTGTGATAGCTTGCTGTTAGAAATCACTATGAAAGAATTTAGACTATAGGGTCATTTGATGATTCTTGAACAATGTTTTTTAATAATTAAAATTCACAGTAGCATGAACACATTTATTGCAGTACCAATTATCAACTGCCACTAAAGATTTGCATACATTGCTCATCCTCCAAACCTCTTTGCAGAGATTTTCCCCATTTCAGATCCTGCAGAGTGCGTATGTGTGTTTGCATGTGTACAAGTTTAGTAAATATGCCAAACAATTTTCTTGTTTTCATTTTTTGTTGTTGTTTGTTGTTTCAGAATCCACCAACACCAGAGTGCCAAAATGTCATCATTCACCACTCCATTGTCTATGATTGCTCTAATATTGTTGTCTTGGCAAAGACAAAAGTGTGTGGTTCTAATATGAACTCAGTGGAGCTCAATTACTAAGTAAGATTTTACTAACTCACACGCTAACTATATTCATAGTCATGCCACATTGTAGTAGTAATTAATACTTCTGTGGTTACCAGCTGAGCTGGACTCATTGTTCACTGTCTACTCCTCATCTACCTACTCCTATATAGTCACTGAGCACTGTAGATTCTTTGTCCATTTGACCAACTGAGCCTGTTTGTGTTACTGCATGTCTTTTAATATAACTTTAACCATTATTAATTGACCAACTGTGGGATACCAGCAAAGCCTGTCAGTGGAACTGGTGGCAGTCAACCTTATTGAACTATCAGAGGATACTAGGCACCACACTGTTGCTAAAGTAATGTTAATACCTCTTACAGATCAAGGTATACCATAGACTATGGGAGCCCTAAGATTGCCCCCACCTAACACATTCAGTCCCACTCTCCTCTTATACATTCAGTTTCCCCCACCCCTCACCCCACACCTCCCTAAATATTTTGACTGAATTTTTGATATAATAAATAATGATATGTCACATGGCCCATAGTTGCTTTGGGTTTTGTAATCCTCATACACAGTGCCTGTGGTTTTGGTAATAATGTTCAATGTCAAAAAGTGGTGAAAAGTTATCTGAAAGAAGTCCTCTACTTTACATTGGCAGATTTGTTAGCTCAAACCGAAAAATTTGTGTCTTTTTGGGCCTAAACTTTCAGTAAGTTTGTATTGTCAAGAAAAGATGCATGTTATTGAAAAGGAAGAGCTAAGCTGACTGTAGTTAATGATGGTATTCAATAAGTGGTATGAAGTGCCTACTTCCCTATAAAAGAAGATTCTAATTGAAATACATGGAGATCATCAGAGTACTGAAAGGTATAAAATAGCAGCATGTTTCATGGTCTAGAGTATCTAATTGAGCTCAACAGCTGTTGAAAATTATCAGGAGTTGAAGTTAAAACCAAAAAAGAGAACAATTGCTTACCGTACCTTTACCAGGAAGTAGAGAGCATAGATTGTTTTTAAAAATTTTAGAGTGTTTAAAATAACAAAAATTAACATCATTTAGTGCTTATGCTAATCTAAACTGCATCTATAACACTGACTTCCGCTGACAATATATTATTAACTTTAACTTAAGTTACCTTACCTTCATCATACAAGACAGTATCACCTGTAGAGGGCAGTTCCTGTTCTACATTGCCTGTACTAGTGATGGAAACAGTTCTTGAAGCATTTAAAACAGCATCACCTGTAGAGGGCAGTTCCTGTTCTACATTGCCAGTACTAGTGATGGAAAGAGTTTTTGAAGCATTTAAAACAGCATCACCTGTAGAGGGCAGTTCCTGTTCTACATTGCCAGTACTAGTGATGGAAAGAGTTCTTGAAGCATTTAAAACAGCATCACCTGTAGAGTGCAATCCCTGTTCTATATTGCTTGAATTAACGACAGGAAGAGTTTGTGAAGTACTGACAGATGCTGTGGATCTTGTCCATAAAATTGTGGAAGATGCTATAAGGATTAACACCAAATACGGATCTTCACATAGAATTCTCTTTTAATGATAATCAGATTTAGGTGGGGAAAATAAGCTTAGCAGAAAATTATTAACATTCAACTGAAAGATTTAACTAAATAATTTAATACCATCAGCAGTTGATATACCTATTCATTGCTTAGCGCTAGCATACAAATTGCAAAAGCATGAAACTGCCAACAACAATGAAAAACTTTTCAGTTAATTAAAGCTGAAAAATTATTTGATGGTTGTACTTGTGAAGTGCCAATTTTGAACTAGTTTAATCCTGTGGCTACAGGCTGATCACATTCACCAGCTAAAATAGCACAATGATTAAATGCATGTCACCTTCATTTATTGGTGAACAAGTAAAGCAAAATTGGGTGCCAATTCAGGTTATGTTATGTGAATACAGTTGTGGCATATACAAATATGATAATAATAAAATTGATTACTAAAGATGTATAGACAATAAAAAGCAGACATAACTTGTAGAAAACAAGCCATTCTTTATATTAGCTGATGAATGTTTCACATAATAATAACATATAAGAATTTTAGAATGTAGCTAGTCACATGAAAGCAATCTGATTGGTCCATGACATGAATCTATTCAAATAGAATCATTCTGCAGCATTGTCAAGAATCTTATGTTGGTTTCAGCTATGACTACATTTTAAAACAGTTAGGTTCAGATATAGTGAATCGGCTAAGTTTAAAAATCCATGGACTCTAGCAGCGTCCTCACAAATCTCTTGCCCTATAGCAGCATCCTCGCTACGCTCGGATGCCTAAGCAATCAAGATAGCAATTAATGCTGAGCAATTCGGATTTAAATGAACTCAAGTTATTAATACAATAATCACTGAATAATTCTACTTTACTCAATATTCATACATCAACCCTGAGCTTGCTATATATCACACTACAACAATGACACCAAAACAAACTTGTAACTATACTACAATTGACCACACTATATTACCTCGAGGTGCTATATATTTCTCCGTAACCATATCAGCCAAGTCCTTCCTATCAACTACTTCCAGAGCATCACATATTCTAGTAAACCAAACATCTGCAGCAAAGTTGTTCAGAAAGTAGTCGAATATGTGCACAAATGTTTTGTCACATTCATGACCAAAATTTCTTTCAAAAGTTTTTATCTTGTCTAAAGGTACTCCAAGTTGAACTCCAAAGGTGAAGTATTTATGTTGTACTTCAATCAAGTCTTTCACTAAATTAGCCAAAAGTTCTACAAAAATATAATACACAATAAAATAACAATATTCAAATTAAGGCTATAATTCAATCAAGCCAGATATACTTGCAGGGCAAAATGAATTACAAAGAACATACTGCTAATTTTAACGTTTTACATTACTAAGCATTTATGACCAAGTTTTAAGCCAAAATAACCGCCGTGGTTACAGAAGAAACTTGGGGAAGTATAAAACACTGTTTTAAAGGCATATTATTATCTCCTAGTATTTATCTATGTTTGCTTTTAAGATTTATTGTACTATTCTTTAGCTAATTAGTAGCTGTAACACACAACACTTTCACACGCACATTCATTGCATGTACCAGTCAGTACAAGACATATGTTGTACTCGCTTCGTGACTTAACTGGCGATAGGACAACAGAGTAAGAACAACACTGTTGCTCAGGATGTATAGTATTGGACAAAGAACACATCAATCAAGATAACTTGCAAAGACTGCTAATTTGTATAGAATATGAACTCCCCAATAAGTTAGTATGACTTAACTGTTTTTGCAACATTCAGAACATGTCAGAGACAACCTAATTATAAGGGATACACAATTAACTTTAATTGGATGATACAGACAAACATTGATAAACCAAAGGGTTCTGATTAGTGGGATGATGGAAATGGGGTCGACCACCAAGCTAACACATAAAATGCAAAGGTGAAAATACAAAATGACATACACATTTCACACATATAAACAATCAAAATTATATTGCCAAAAATTTTTTATTGCGTTACCCCTGATAGTGTCTCACTATCTTTGCTAGCTCGCCAATAATATATACTATCTTCTCAACAATTCACTATTAATGTCTAAATTCTATTTAAATGTCTAAATTTAATTTCAGTTACTTCTATTTCATAATTTTATAGTACATACTAGTGATGTACACAAGCACAAATGACGAGTAAGCCTAAAATTACACTATTGTTAAATGATTGATTTTAACTTGTAACACTCAAGCAATTGAAAAAAGTCAAAGGGGTTTCTATGACTTACTAACAACTCACCGCAACTCTTTGAATGAAAAAAACAACAACAACAAAAAAAAAAAACAAGTCACATCATTTAAATATTTTCTTGATATCTTTAGTACAACACTTCCACACAACTAGACATACCTACACAAGACTTACCTTTGTGGAAAGTCTAATGGCCAATGTAATTTTCAAGTAAATACAGTTTTGTAGATGCTTATAACTATGACTAACGGTGCATGAACTTACCATTACCATCACCTCGAATAGAAATGGTACTCGTAGTAAGTTTTTAAGTTTTAACTGCACCCGGAAAGGAATTCAAAACAGTAAATAATTCAATTTCTAGGATGATACGGGTAATGATTTATAAACCAGAGGATTCTCTTTGTGAAGTTTAGGATGGGGTGGACTACCAAACGAACACAAAAATGCCAAGGTCAGAGTACAAAAATGACACACATATATCCAAACATATATATAAATAAATATCTCTGATTTGCAATTGTGTCACACATGATAGTGTCTTGCTCGCTCGCCAATAACCATTAATTAACCATTGATTTATATAACCTCAAATTATGTGTATGTAAAAGTAAGTTGAATATGAAGTAAACCTAACATACATCCAAATAGTAACGATCAAATATTATTGATTTGTTTGTGTGACTATTGTGTACCTATGCTGCAAATTTGGGTAACTTTCTAGAATAGAATATAACTTTTTGTCAGGTGTACTGGTCAGTGAAACTAATGTGCTCAAAATGTTTCTGAATGACAAAAAGTTCTAAAAGTGTGACTGCTACAAATGGGATTGTTTTACTTCACTAAAATATAATACACATGCTGAAGATGGCCATTGCAAAATGATTTGAAATGTTTGTACTTCAAAAATTATGACTAGTAAAATGTGCAATGTTTGAAAGTAACGTTCTAGGTTGAAATATGAACTCCTAGTGCTATGCCATGGTAAATTTAATTCTTTCGACACACCGTTTTAGTGTCATTTAATATAGTGGTAGAAATGGACTTTGGTTATGAAATTGCCAAGCCATTTTTGTCTGAATAATAACTTCACAATATTGTTGAGATTTGTTTCGTATGTCAATTCATATTATTAGTGATGTAGTTTAGCACACCAATGGTAAGTGGGCCAATTAGTTGAAAGTTTCCTGTTTGATGCAGGCATATCAGAATGGGTGTGGTGGTGCGGCCATGGCCGCACTAATACTTTAACAGATCTCAGTCTGTTGTCGAAATCTGGCATATCTATGTTTCTTACGCACAGATAATGTGCAGCAGATGGAAAGCGCAACTGGTGAGGCGTTCTTCTGATGAGACAAGAGTAAAAGCAGTCGGCTCTACCTACTGTGTCCCAAGAAATATTGTGAAATTCACAACATTCAGCAGTATAGCACTGTTAACTTGTTAACTTGTAGCTAAAGTTATTAGACTTTCTTGTTAAATAAATTATCAATGGTTTCATTTATTTACAAAATATATGTTGAAAACTGATGAGGTTAATTAAATATAAACAGACACAAATACAAAATATAGTTGTGATCCAAGTTGAAGGTGGGTTCCAGCCTGAGTTGGTCTGAATTCTCACAATAAACTCATCTAATAGAAGAAATGTAACTATATCATTACAAAGTGATCTGTATGGATCCAGTGCAATATTAGCAATTGTTTGTGCATGATTAGATATTTTTTACTGTTATAATAGACTGTTATCTCAGCCAGCAATGCCGTTGCTCACGGATGACACCAGGGGAGGTGTGACTGATAGCTGGGCAGAAGAACATCAAGAATAAAAGAATATTTTGCTAACAATTCCAATCCTCTGCACACAAACACTCCTCCCTCTAGCCATATTCTTACTTATACTCTTCATTTTTCATCCATTCATTACTTTGTCAGCCCTTCTTCATGCTTTCAACATAATCATTACTACCATCATCTCAATATTCTGACCTTGCAGAAGTAGATAAATCATCCTTTGAATGAATAGGAAGTCCAAAGTAATTCAGAGAGCAAAGGTATCTCAGTCAAATCACTACTCATTGCTGGGAGTTTGTAAAAAAAAGTTTACAGCTGTGACCAAATTAGCGCCATATTTTTGGGAAAGCTATTAGGCATAATAAAACTTACCGTCATGTTCCCGGGAAAACTATTTCTTACTTTTTTTCTCCAATGTACTATGTAAATAGCTGTTTTTCTTACCTGGAATATCAAGTTCTATATCCTCTTCGACATAGCTGCTGGTATGTTCGCTACCTACAGTGCTCTAGTAGCTCTCAGGTTGAAAACTAGTAGTTTCTACAACCAGCAATGAAATGACAGCTTTAGCGGGCAAGTCCAGCTCTATCCTCGACAGTAGTACCTCTGCAGTAGCTATATAGCTCCAGTGCCCCTTCCCTCTCACGTTTGCAGTCGAAAACGTCGTGGCAGACAAGATCCACCACCTAGGTTGCAGACAAATTTATTGCCATTTTTCGAACTAACGTCAAGTTTATTTTTAGCCCGACTACCTTAGTTATGTAGTAGCTATTTCTATTCTAAAAATACATGCAATAGAACAACACATTAGCCGGACTCTGGACGCTGCAGCTAAGCTTTAGCGTTTATCATTTTAGGGGGGAAATATTTTTTCCCGCATTACGTCCTCCTTGAGCGCCTATAGGCGTTTGTGCCGGTGAATGGGTTAATGGCACTAATGCTATTAGCTCAATGTTTGCATTCCTCTATTTACAGCTCAGTACACAGAGAAAAAACATACCCTACCTGCTACTAGACTTATCTGTACCATAGAAGCAACAGCTAAATATCCTTCCACAATCATAGCTTACACTATTAATGGAACGATATAGAAAAATACCCACCGGAGAAGGGACAAGTTTGTTGTTTAAAATCTCAATGAAAACTCTACAAGTGACCACGTGACTTCGGGCATATGCAGAGCGGGAAAGCTGCGTTTTTTTCTATTCCCATAGATTTTTTTATTGAGTTTTGGAATAGCACTTTCCCTCCGGTTTTGGAATTTACATGAGTAAATATATTTAACCTCTTTGGCGCAAGCTTTCCAATAGTTCAACCCCTGAAACTTAGCTGCTTCAAATCAAAGTTATTCAAGTTTTTCATACGGCCAACAACTTGGACATATTATAGTTGAAATAAGATAACCTGTTCTCAGTCACACACTATTCAAAACTTTAATAACTAAGAGAAAATGTTTTGTGCTGTACAAAGAAAATCAAAACTTGTTGAGTTCTCTTATAATACTTACTAATGTTTCAAAATACAAATTGTGTCCTGAAATCATAATGCTATAATACTATTATAAAACTGTATCTGATGACCTACCTTGTAGATCAGGACCAGGATTTAACTCCACATCTCCTGATAGTAATAACATTCTTGATGAGTAATTTAGTTGTATATTCATGAAGACCATGCGGAATTTTTTCAAGGTTGTGACAGCAAGTGTTGAGAAGAAATGAAAGGTGGAACATGTGTTTTGGGTTGTCCATTTCTTGTTTTTTCTATGGAATATTTACAATATTACATAAAAATATTTAATAAATTAAATTTGTACCTTTCTTGACAATAGTGATCGAAACAGAAAAATGACTTTAATTGTTCTTTCTTGCACCGTTTGATCTTCTTTTTATAAAAATACCACACAAACATAGTTCCCAATAGAAGTGCACCACAGTTTCCAGACGAAATAAGTTCAGGAGCAAGTACCATTGAGTTTCTCATTTCCCAATTTGTTCTTCTTTGTATAAAACCATTTATTAACCTTTGATGAACATCGTTTCTGTGATAGTGTCTACATCTGTACGATATTCCTTGTTTTTTTGAAAATATATCAAATTGTTTTACACAAAGATAAGAATAATCCCATATTAGCGAAATAAATTTGATGCCATAATTCTGCATCAAAGTGTAGCATTTGGTTTTCAGTAGCCAAATAGTCACAAAAAATAATTGAACTATAAAATCTGCAATTCTGGAAAGACAAATAATAGAGCTAATATTAAGAACTATAATGACAAGTCTATTAGAGTGATTGCCAATCATATATATTGAATTTCCAGCAAGCTCAATTGTTCATGATTATACAAATTGGTGGCTAAAACCAGAATGCTAAATTATTTCAGCATTTGGAGGTCCGGGAATGTTACTTTTTCTTTTGTAATTATAATACAAGAGTTTACTGAACTGAAGGATGGGCCATAAATTTTGAGAGCTGCAGCAATGTACAAGTGAGTATTTATAGCACGTAAACCAAAACCACGAAAATGTCTCCAGCCTACTTAGTCATGTCACATTTTTGGTGAGTAGTACAGTGAGACACTATCAGGCCTGTGCAAATTTGAGCCAATTGATATACATGGACATACATTTGACATTATCTAGTAGCACTGCTGATGGCACAGTGACTCTTCCCTAAACAATTAATTGCTTAAGGCACTATACTGGTATTTAGATGTTAAAAGGCAAATAAACTTTGTTTTACCTAAGTGCTAATACTTGAGGTAAGCAACTATAAAATACAGAACATTTCAATTTTTGTTCTATCTATAGACAGAACAAAAATTGTTGTACTGTTTATTTGTAGCTATTCTAAAAACTAAAAATATCCTCAATATAGTATAGAAATAAATGATTATTGAGTAATTATTTCATGCCATATGCAAAGCTGACTAGGTGTTTTAGAGAATTCGTTGGCTCTTAACTTGTGAGTAGATATAA
>WLWI01002561.1_pt1 | contig 15698 bp, 11 predicted proteins | sample 6701501 | NCBI WGS metagenome assembly WLWI01 (sample SAMN12718690, study PRJNA515312) | sponge metagenome | isolation source: marine sponge | host: Mycale hentscheli | place: New Zealand: South Island, Marlborough, Capsize Point | collected 2014-11-01
TCTTAGCTATTTTTCGATTTGGCTACCCCATGGGTAATGTTGTTACTTCTATTTCATTTTCACATCATAAGTTCTTAAAAATACAATTGCAGAAACAAACTATAGGAGGATACCAAAGGCTAATGGAAAAGTATCGAACCTTTCTACTCAACTTATGTACTGCAGTAGTTAAAATTGTATAATTTAAGCCATACGGCTAATATTCGTAGCTGCATGTATAACATTATAACAAATAAATTTAAGGCAGTACACATGAGAGAAAAATTTTTTGTTTTTTGTTTACCCACTTACTATTGGTTGGAATTTTACCAGAGGATAAAGTGCAATGTAGACCATTCTTGCCATTGCACACACTACAATTATCCAGCCATTGCACACACTACAATTATCCAGCCACCATAGAACATTCACATGCTTCAAATAAACTAAAACTACACAGGTTGTTTCAGTGCAGACCAAAATACCCAAAGTGTAAAAATGTCCACATTCAATATAGCATTAAATTTGGGTAGCATGAAAATTTTAATGATCTTGTTTAATAAGAATTTTGTAGAAAATTATTGTTTTAAACTTTGAATTGAGCAAAGTAGTATCAGGCTTGCTGTGTCTAAGCGAGTATTCTATCATAACAAAATTAATTAAAATTCACTGTTTTCAGTACGTTCAACAATATGCATTGTGTAAGAATAAGATAAATCTGGTTGTTACAATTATGTTACAGCAGTTAAAATAAATATTTTTTAAATCTTGCTTATTTGATTGTCAATAAATAGCTAACAAACACCAAACATTTCATTTCAAAGCTTAGCTGACTACCATAAATCTTTGAAAATCCATAGTTACCTGTTTAACTGTTAAGAATGTTTATCAAACATTACAAGTAAGTAATGCATGCTAAATAAAAACTGAATAGGATCAAAGCACCATTGAAAGAGAGCATTCATAATGGACAGGACTAAATAATGTCAACATATCTATTGAACTATGAATTGAATTTAGTTCCAATGTTTTCACTACAGTTGTACAATTATGGCTACAGTTAGTAGTTATGACCTGCATTGCATTGACACATCATGGAAGCTACAGCTTGCGGTGCTCTGTGAGCAAGCGCACAACAGCAACATAAACATACCACTCTGGAGGGTATAAATAGAATTAGCAACTATAAATGTTCTGCGCAGTCCGACTCTTCAAAGTCTTCAAGGTATGCCATAGCTACATCTTCTATGAATGATTTACAATACATTGATGAATTAGATTTTTATTGTTGTTTTCTTTTGTTGTTTCTTACAGCTGGACTAGCCAATCCAGTTTAATTCTCAAGGTGAGTTTAGTTTGTTTATTATTAATATTATTATTATTGTTATTATTATTATTATTATTATTATTATTATTATTATTATTATTATTATTATTATTATTATTATTGTACAGATACTATCAGTGGATTGATTAGTAATGCAGTATTTTCTCATAATGCAATAACAAAATAAGGTAAATAACACAAACCGTGGACTATAGTCAACCTTAACCATTGTTCTCTGGAATTTTCTATGAGACTAAACACTGTGAAGTTTATTATTAACAAACACGAAGGAAACATATTAATAAAAGGGCTGTAACGAAAGTGGTGTGCAACTACTAGAGATTGCTAAATTATGCTAAATTTTATTTTACTTACATTGATATTCCTATAAAATTCTCAATATTGTGCCTAAAATGCTTTTGAAACTGCCACAAATGCTCATTATTCTCGAATTTAGTAGTAGCGCAAAGTTTTAACAGGAAATGTGACAAATTAGATATTAGAAACAAATAAAAATGATTATAAAAACATTGTTGACGTTTCTGTGTAGTCTTCTAAAGCTCTACCTTGATTTTCTGTTGTTTAGCGAAGAAAAAAAAGCACATTCGGCTGCTGTTGATGAAGATTAAATAAAAAGAGTAGTTTTGTATGCTTATACATTTATTTCATTTCTTTTGCTTCATTCCTTAGGGAGGAGGGTTGCTGGCTAGTTTCTGGAATTATTAGCTTGACCAAAAAAGTAAATTTTCCAGTAGATTACCTACTCTCACTTTCACTGTCAATACTGTTGTTGTTTTTTTTAACTACAAGGCAAATTGGAGCGGTTGTCATTAGCTGCAACCTACCAATAATACTATGCAGGCACAAACACACGAAGCCATATCTGTTCAATAGCCACAAAATTTCTTAAAACCTTACTTGTGCCATAATTCTCAATGCTCTTACATACTCACCTATAATGCTCAAAATGCTAGCATTACTTAGCAACCCCTACGTGCAGCTGCTTGCATTGGGAATTCACTGTTGTGCTGTCCTATAGACAGTGTGTAAAATATAGCAGATACCACTTTTAAGTAATTCTTTAAACCTATAATAACTACTAATCCTTCCCCCACCCCTGCCTTTTTCTACTTGATGTTGTTGGAGGATATTATTACAATTCAGTAATACACAAATTAAGAAGCGTAATGTCTTTTTAGCTCAGAATATCCTGATTTAGTTTATCATATTATTATAGCTTTAAAAGAAGAATTAATTTTGTAACAGTAATGTAAATTTTTACAACCACATATTGAATTTTCATTGTTTTACGTATTACAAAATTTTGTAATGGTTCATTATTTTGAGTTCCTCTTTTTTTTTTTTTTTTTTTTTTTTTTTTTTGTAGTTTATAAGCATGGGTAATCGACCTTCTGAGTAGTATGGAGTCAGATGTGGTGTTTGTAACAGAGAACTTCCTCCTTGTAAAAGTTGGAATGGTTTCAAATTGGAAACTATTGATCGCAAAGTTGACGCTGTACGAGCTTACAACTTTTTGAATGGTTCTTATTACAGGATTCAGTGTTTCAGTAAATATTACTGTCCAGAGGATTTTGGAAACCTACTCTTGTGTACGAAAATGAACAGCAGAATAGAAGAATGCTTGAGACAGGAACGCCAGCAAGAGGAAGATCTAAAAAAAGAAGAAGAACACCGACAGGAACAGGAAGAGCAAGAAACTGAAGAGAGATCTGAAAACTACATAACTGAAGGAGATGGTGATGGAAGTGCATCAAGTAGTGCTTTCCAGACAAGAGATAAATACATGCCTCTCATTCATGAAGGTTCTTATTATGATGAGTTGTTGCGAGAAAGAGTGGATACAAGTGAAGAAAGTGAAATTAGTGATGAATTATTTGGCTCAGGTTTACTGACACTTGATAACAATGAGCTTGACAGTGCTTGGCTATGATCTGCTCAAATTGTTTTTCTAACCCATTATCTCCAGATGTACAATTTCACTGAATCAGAAAGAGAGTCATTGTTGGATTTCCTAGCCTTATCTTCAGCTCAATCTCAGTGACAAAGAATACCTTACACTAGCCAAAACCATGGATGAATTGAGGGGCATGAATCCTTTAGATTTTAGTGTGAATTTTGGCTTTGAGCTGGATTTATCTCTGCAAAATTAGCAGTTATTTTACTTCATGCTGGAAGAATTTATCATGACAGTAGCCCCTGGCTCCAGAGATGTCTGCATAGAGTTATATCTTCTCACACTCAGGATGAAGAGTTAGCAACTCTTTACCTTGAAATCAAATGTCGTCATTGGACTACATATAGCTAATTGGCTTGAATTAATCCAAAAATTTGCTGCAGCTTCCATTCCCGAAGCTACACAGAAACAAGTCTTGTATTTGATTCAAACGTATTGCCTCAATCCTATCTTTGTGAAAACTATAGTATTGATCAACATCCATCTGAACTTATCACAATTCTCATGGAAAGAATTCAAAATGAGCAAAATAAAGGATTAGAGAAACTTATCAGAGAAATGAGGGAGCCAAATTTAATAACTGAGGCTCAAATTGCTATAGTGGAAAGAATAGCTAAAGCAGTTTATAGCCAGATTGATTTGGAAGGATTGAATATTAAAAATATTAAAAACAAGGAGGCTGCAATATCACGATTGGAGTCTTCAAAGACTGCATCAATTGCCACTTTTTGTTCTTGGTTATCCACTGATGAGCCAGTGAGTGATGTTGACAAGAGGAAAAGGTTTTTTTGTATGCACATAGCAACTCAAATGAACTTACAATGATTAAAAACAAAAAGAAACTCAGTCGAGGAGACGGCATTATAGCAACTAATTTAGCCGGAAGAGGAACTAACATTAAAGTAGAAGATGCAGTAAATGAGAGTGGAGGTCTCCTGTGTCTGGTCACGTTTCTTGCTCGTAACAGAAGAGTAGAATTGCAGGCGTTTGGGCGAACTACTCGTGCTGGTAATCCAGGATCTGTTTGCTGCATATTGGATGCTTCTGCTATGCTTTCATATTATAGCGGCCTAGACATTCAAATTATCAGGAAAATGAGAGGAGGAGAAGAAAAAATACGATTGAATTTGCTTTCAAACAGAAATCTGGACGAGATTCTGCTAAAAGAAAAATTATTTAAGGATTACTGCAATTATTTAAGTGAAATATATAGCAGTTTTCGAAACCGAGAAGATTTAACAGTAGTGGTAGATTCCACAAACAAAAACTGGGGAGCATGGCTAGAGACTAAACAAAAGCAAATTCAACAGAATCAACAAGAGGAATTGTTAACAGAATTATCTACAATGAAACAGCAATGGATGCCAACAGTCCCTAGTGATCAGACAACCATTGTTCAGCTACCACTGACAAATTTCTATCATCTCGTGCAGTTTGGTAATAGACTCATCACTGAAGAAACCCAGTCAAATATGGAGAGAGCGATCGAGTATTACACTCAGAGCATTCAGATGGAGTCCAGATATGGACTGATAGCTTATTATAATCGTGCATACTGCAGAATTACCAATGAAAGCACTGACTACAAGACTTTGGCTCTCGCAGACATTGAAGCAGCTGCTGAGTCTGTTGATAAGTATATGGATGAACTATCACTGATAAACACGAGCATTAACATGGTCAATCAAGTGAGAGTGCCCACTCAACAAGAAAGTGATGTAAGTTCCAGTGAAGTGGAACCGCAAAATTTTACCTTACAGGTGCGGCTAAATTTGAAGTTTATAGTTTCCTCAAGGATAAACTGAACACTGCAATCGAAGAAATTAAAAAATTAGATGGAGCTAACTACATAGCAAAACGTGATGGAATATTTGCTCTCATTCCTAACTCTGACTACACCACCAATATGGAATTGGTTTCCTTGTGGTCAATGGGATTAGAATTTATTTATAAGATAGAGAAAAAACCAGAATTTAACTGGGGAGCACTTGGTGTCTTCCTTCTCGGAATTGCACAAATAGTTGGAGGAGTTCTATTGGCCGTGTTTACAGTGGGTACTGCAGCAAATATATGAATGGCCCTGATTGCTGAAGGCGTGGCAGACTGCATAACCAGTGTTGAAGGTATGGTTACTGGAGAGTTTAGCTGGGTAGAGTGGGGGATCTCTAAAGCTACTGGATTAGCCCTGTCGTTGATCAGTGGGGGAGTGAGTCGATTAGCCACTACTGGATTCAAAGCTATCAAGACAGGGTATAAAGCTGCTTTTACATTTGGAAAGGAATTAAAGGCTGTGCCAACTGTCGTAAGATCTAGTGCTGGCGCAGCTGCAAGGACAAACTTGAAAAATGCTGCAAAACATGTTGTCAAGGAAATAGCTTTACAAGGTATTGACTGTGGAGTAAATACAGCATTTGATCGTGCAATGCTTGCTATTTATAACCGCATTGGAGAAGTACTTGGTACTAATCTTGCTCCAAGCCTAGAAGCAGAATTTGCTAGTGGAGGATACTTTTCCCAAGTTGTTGACCAAAGATATACAAGGTTGCTTGATCCAAGTTTTAGTTCAAAGGAAGAAGTTTCTGAGTTAATGAAATCCACTGCACAATAATTTTTTAACCGAATGAATGAAGACACAGTTAAAGCTTTGACAAATGATTCTGAAATAAAAGAGCGCTTGACAACAACAGCACTGACTTTTTTACAGCAACTTTCCGAAGAGAACCCTGACACTAAAAAAGTAATTTTTTTTGCAACACTGGCTGAAACAGCAGTTATTGCAGGTATGGTAAGTGATGTTGCCACAAATATGCAAGTTATTGAAGACAAATACATTCCTAAAATGACAGAGTTGTGCCAAATTGCTAACACAAATGATCAAATTCCTACTTCTTCTGATGCTGGTGCTGCTTATAGAGACTATTGGTGTGTGGCAAACCTGAAGAACCAAATAGCCTTATATGTGAAGGATCAATTTATCAAATCTATGCATAATCTGATACAAGGAAAATTTAGCCCTATCGCAAGCCATGTGCTGAACAGAACAGTCGGAACAGTCGTTCATAACGTGATGGACAAATACGTTGTGCGCATCACAGTGATGACACCCTTGAACAGATAACAGCTGGACAGTATGCAAATTACATACGTTCTGTTGGTGCAGATGAATCAGGCTCTTCCCAGGTTAGTAAAGAATTAGTGAACTCTTATGTGGAACACATGGAAGATTCCAACAATGCTGGCTCCATTATGGACCTGAGAATAACTGCTGAGCATTACGGTCAAGGTGTTTCCATATATCGAGAGATAAATGGTCAATTTAAAAAAAATAGTACCATTATGCCAAAAAATAGAACAAAAGAAAATATTAAACTCATAGACATTCCTCCTCCAGATAATGACACTGTTGGACATTACGAGGTTGAAGTCAATGGAGTACGCAGACGAGTTGAGGCGGAAAACAACAACTGCCTCTTTCATGCATTTGCACTAGGGTGTGACTCTACCCTTTCTGATGATGAAGTTCGGGCACGAGCCCAAACAATAAGGGAGACTGTTGTTCAGGTAATCAGAGATAAGCCACAAAGATGGAGTGAGCACATTACACTTCGCACTGAAATGGACAACTTAAAGAAGGGAAAATAGATTTGCTTGAATTGGTGCTGGACCACCTGACCCCAGTACTAAAGTAGAAAAAGCCTGTATACTGAACGAGAAGCTGTGAATAGCATATATACAATGTATCACAGGAAAATGGAGTAAAAACGAAGGCAATAAAAGTGTATGATAGGGACCTAAATCCCCTTTTCGGTCATATAACAACACCTGATGCTGAACTCCAACATATTTAAGTTCACATGGAAAAATTAAACTTGAGTACCAGCAAGGGAAAGCGCTGCTGGGCCACTACACCTTTGCATGGCATGATAAAGAGGAGCAAGGGAAACGCAAGGGATTCAGAGGTTTCTTTCCACTTAGTTCCTAGTCGAGCAGGTGCCAACGCTGGAGAAAAGTATGCCAACGCTGTCATGGCTAGCCCACACTACAACAACATGTTGGAACAAATAGATGTATGATGCCATAGGCACATCTGACTTTGAAATGACTGTTCAAGGCAGATTAGGTCGAGTTGACAGACAATACCTTTGCAATCACCAGCAAGATGATGTTCATAATTGCGAACTTTAACTGCCTGAAACATGAAACTATCACTTCATTAAGAAATGATAAAACAATGGCAGAAGGTTTGCTAATTGTGGACTGGCTTAGGGTGTGGGTATTACAGCAAGGACAATCCAGGGAATGAGACTGAGGTATTGATTCACAGCAGCAGTTAGCACAAATAAGATTATCGCAAGAAAGCTGAACTGGTCTATTCAGCAGACCAAGACAAATACAGCAGGTAAGTGTGTCTGCATGAGAGGAAGGATTGAAACAAGTAGGATTGGAATCTTGACTTGGCATGACAGTGGTATCAATGGACATTATGTAGCCTATTACACTCCTTGGTGTCTCTCCACTAGGTCTACCTCTTCCTTTTGCATCTTTTTTGTTCTGTCCACCTCCTTTTGCCACCTGTTCAAAACGTACACATACCTTCTTTTCTTTTTTTAATCAAGTTAAAACACACAGCACACCACACACACACACACAAAACAACAACATCAATCAATTTTTTTTAAATTCATTTTTTTAAGACTTGGAAAAAACATTTTTTAGTCCATTTGTGAGTCTGATAAGATAAATTATTACTCATTTGTTTATTCACATTATTTTATGGAAACATTTGCTATTATTATTATATTATTATAATTTTAATTATTATATTGTAATTTTAATTATTATTATGATTATTTCTCTTACTGTGCAGTTTTCTTGAGGAGGTGTCCAATCCATCATTGGTTTAATGGATGGAGTTGGAAAGCCACTCATTTTAGCTTTGCCCTACCAATTCTCAAGTAACAAGAATTACAGAACTTAGAGGGTGAAGTCAACTCATCATCGCTGCTGATGTGCACTCCCACAAATGTGAGAAGGTCTTCTTTGTGATTTGTACAAGAGTGAACTGGCTGTTTCTTTCCTTTGACTTTACAGAGCCTGTTGGCACAGATTCTGCAATGCTTCTGGAGTTGGTCAATGTGAAAATCCATTGAAACTTGTGTATTTTGTTAGGTCATATTTCAGAGAGAAAAATAAGTAGCATTTATTTTTGCAATTGATATGTTGCTTCTTTTATTAATTAACACTCTTACCTAAATGAAATTAAGGGAAGCGCTTCCAGTCTCCAGTAACAACCTCAAGTAGTAACCTCATTAACCTGACTATTCAAAGAAGCCCCACAAGGTCACTACTGGTGATCCCATGCATGGTTGGTCTGTAGGGGATTTTTTTGTGTGCAGTGGAATATAGTCTAGACTGGAAATAGTCCAGTCAATTTAGGACCAAAAATGCCTGAACCCACCACAAATTGCAACACAAGGTTTATTTTTCATATTTGTAACTAGTAAAGCCTCCAAATAAACATACTAAAAGTCTAGAAAAATCTGCGCAGGCAAAATCCTTTTTTTTTTGCATGTAGCTATATTTTTCGTATTTACAAAGTGTAACATAAACATATGGACCATTCTTTACAGTTCAGTGGAAGATATAAGTCTTAGAAGATTACCTTTAAAGTGACATATTACTTTATTGTTAATGTGAAAACATGGTACCAACTGGGTGAGCACTATTTGGAAAAGTTAGCACAGCTAAGTACCAGAAAGAGAACTAGCTGTGTAACACTTAAAATAGTGAATAGCTGAAAGTGTGAGCACATAGTGATATCAAATGGTCAGCATTATTTGGAGAACAACCTGGTTGAAAGATGTTTTGCTAAGGTAAGAATAACCTTCAGCCTCATACGTTTGATACACATTTAACAAATCAATTCAATTACTAGGATTAGCTGCACTTTTTACCAACAGAGTCTGGGAGAAACGGAATCCGTGGTGACCTTGAGCTCAAAAGGATGTGAAGGAATAGCAGAAGCTAGTAAAAAACGGGGTGATCAAATTTATACGGAGCCAGTTCAACGTGTTCATATACATTGTAGACGAGTCTACTGCAACCCAAATGCTATATCTGCTTGTACCAGAAAACAAAAATTAGACCACCATGCCTCAGCCAGTGACAAGCGTCTCTTACGGTCTGCAGAACCGGCCTTCAACTACAAGGAGCACTGTCTATTTTGTGGTAAGCCTGACACATAAAACCATCGAAGAGCAGTCAAAGGACATAAACTTAAACAGGTTAAAACGAAAGAGTTTCAAAGTGAGATTGAAAGGCTATGTGATACAAGAATGGACAGATGGTCACATACAGTAAAAGGTAGGCTCAACAGCATCAATGATTTGTTTGCAGCTGGAGTTTACTACCTTCTGAAAGCAAAAAACCAACTGGTACAAGACAACACATTTTGGATGGTGGATCTTTATTGCACAGGATTCCATGGCATTGTGGTACAACATACAGCGATGTATGCAAACAGTATAAAGAATATGTCATCAAACACTATGGCCATGCTATTATTGTCTTTGATGGCTACTTGCAGGAATTTTCAACTAAAGAGGAGCTCACCAACTTCGAACCGGTGGTCATACAGGACTGACAGTGGATTTTACCAAAGATATGGCTATTAAGTTAAAAAAAGAAGAATTTTTGTCAAAACAAAATCAACAAGCAGAATTTCATTATGCTTTTAAGCGAGAGTCTCAAACAAGTTGGATGCCATACATGCCATGCAGAAGGTGATGCTGATGTTTTAATTGTACAAACAAGCTGTACAGTCTGCAATGACAAACCAAACCATTTTGATTGGCGAGGACACCGATCTCTTAATACCTCTCTGTTTTCATGTCACAGATTCTTGCCACGACATCTTCTTTCAATCTGAGAAACGTAGGGGAATGAAAAGAAATCCAAGGTGTTGGAATATAAAGCATGTTCAAACAATTTTGGGTAAAAAGACTTGTAATAACCTACTGTTTGCTCATGCTATTCTGGGATGTGACACCACTTCTAGGGTATTTGGCCTTGGAAAAGGAGTAGCTCTAAAGTATATTCATACAGATAGCTGTTTTATCAAAAAAGCCACTGTCTTTTCTGATGAGAAGTCAACAGAAGACTCAATAATACACGCAGGAGAAGCAGCTTTAGTATGCTTGTACAAGGTAAAACCAGGAGAGACATTAGATGAGTTGAGGCTACAATGGTTTCATCAGAAAGTAGCAACTAGTACCAGCTTTGTGAAACCTGAACATCTACCTCCCACTTCATCTGCTGCTAAGTACCACAGTCTACGTGTTTTTCACCAAGTTCAAATATGGAAGAGCAAATGTGTGTCCATTTAGATTTGGTTGGATGAAAGTAGATGACAAACTGATCCCTATACAAACTGACAGAGATGTTGCTCCAAAAGAACTTTTGCTAATAATTCGATGTAACTGCAAGATGGGATGTGAAACTATGCATTGCTCATGCCGCAAAGCTGGACTTGACTGCTCCACAGGATTTGGAGAGTGTCACGGTGTCTGTGCAAATATGTCAACAACAGCATATTCAGATGACAATGACTAGGATACTTTACTTGTATTGCACTTTATTACAATTAATGTTTCATAAAAGTCAAAATAATAAATGCCACCCTAAACAGCTAGCAGAAAATATCATAAAATTAATAGTAAGATATATAATTATGATTGTATTATAGTAAATTCTCTTTTATCTGGACCCATTAGATACGGGCAACTCTATTATCTGGGCAGCAAAATCCGGGCAAAATTAATTAAATGAGTGGGTGGAGTGACTTTTAGTGACCTTTCCTGACAAACACTAGCTTAATAATATTAATTCCAAGTTATGGTCATTTCTGAGATATGAGCACCCCATAGTTCTAAGATGCCCAGATAAGAGAGAATTTACTATATTTAATTATTTAATTGTTAAGCATATGTGTGAAAAAGGGGTTTCACCTGCATTATATATTTCTAGTCTTTTAGTATATCATAAAATAAACCTTTTTGTTCACAAAACTGAAACGAAACCTTGTGTTACAATTTGTGGTGGTCCAATGCTATGTTGATTGGACTAAAAGGTCACTCTAGCTGCTGATGTGATTAGAATTGGAATTGGAAATGAAGAAAATAAGATATGATGTCGAAAAGTTAATTCTTAAAACCATCACACAGATATGAATATATTCATGACCATAGATACCGGAAATCTGATTGTTGGTACAATTAAGCGCTAAGTGCCACATGCAGGTGAAACACCCGTGCATCTGGGTTACTCCAAAGCTCTACCAAGGTCAAGTTGATGACTTTAAAAAACTGTATGGAGTGATATTTAACTATTCTAATTCCGAAGTGGTCATGTTGAGGGCTTAGCTTGGGTTAGTTGTGATCTGCCAGCAACCCGAAAAATCTGTGGTTTTTCCAGTTATAATGCAAAGTTTGGCTGCTCTAAGTGCATGAAGGAGTTTCCTACTAGTTTGTTTGGTTGTAAGCCTAATTATGGAGGATATAACTGTACAAGTTGGACAAATCGTAGTTTAAGTAGTCATATTGTGGACGCCAAGAAATATAAAAATGCTTCAACCAATGCTGAGCGCTTGTCTATAACACAAAGTTCAGGATAATTCAAGAAGAAATAGATTGCATAATTCCTCCAAAAAATGTTGGACGAATTCCTCGAAAAATAGAGTGTGGGTTTTCTAGCTTAACAGCTGATGAATGGAAAAATTGGATTATGATGTATTCTATATTTTGCCTGCAAGACGTGGTTGAGAGCACTCATTTAGAGTGCTGGAGTTTGTAAAATCATGCCATATTTTGTGTCAACCAGTAATCAGTAAAATATGAAGCAAAAGTAGGACAATCAATAATAATATAATTTTGCAGGTCATTTGACAGTTTATATGGTTCTCAATATTGTACTCCTAATATGCATATGGCTTGTCATCTTGAAGAGTGTATACTGGACTTTGGGCCACTCATATCATTTTGGTATTTTCCATATGAGAGATACAATGGTACATTAGAAAGATTCAAAAAATCGTGAATGCAGCCTGAAAAGCAACTCTTTTTGAAATTTTATGGAGTTCAAAAAGTTCAAACACTTTGCAATTCCAGTTTTTTTAAAGAACTAGACTTTTTGTCGAGCATTAAAAATGAATTCAGGGGGATTGTAGTTCGTATGGTCAAAGTCGAAGTGGAGCTGAGATTTTGAAATTACTTATGCCGAATATATCATGTTGTGTAGACTTAATTGATGCAGAAAAGAAAGAATTTCACGTTCTGCTACCCTATAGAGAAAAGTTTTTTAGCGAAATTCATTATGAATATATTCAAGAAGTGTACTCATACTTGTATCCAAAAGAAACAGTCCTAGCATCCCACTCTTACTTAGAGTATCGAACATGCTTTGTTAATTCTGAAGAATATTTTTTTTGAGTTGTCGATCTGGCAGATCATCAGCTGTAGCTGCATGTTGGTCAGGAGTTCGAGGTGGCATTGATAAATTTGGAGAAGCAGCACCACGAATAGGTCAAATTAAGAGTTTTGTGGTGAATGAAACTAAGATTTCAACGGAAAATGGGCAATGCATGTATAAGCAGCATATTTTTGTACTTGTACATTGGTATGAGGAACATCCACATCAGCATTACTTCTCTCCACCGGTACTATTGTGCACCACAATGTTTAATGATGAATCTTGTGCCAATGTGCAATATCGCCACGACAAACTTTATCATTAGAAAATGGCTTTGACTATGCTATAGCAGCAATTCCAATAAAGAATATGTACATTAGATAGACACCTCATATTTTTTCCTATAACATTTATTCCTATTATTCCTATTTTAAAGACTTTTTTGGCATTTTGTGTTAAGAAATTATTCCTGTGCTCTTTGTTGTAATGAATAAATAATATATTAATAAAGCTATACATACACAAAAATAGCTAAATAGAAATACAAAGTGAGTTTATATTAGTGGAAAAGTTAATTGTATCTTTTTGAGGGATTAGCTATAAAGCTCATGGAGATTTTGTGAAGGAATATAATATTATATTGAACTTGCTGGTTATAAAATTACGATAATATTCTACTTTATAGAAACCATACCAATTAGAGATATGAACAACAGACAAATTGTTAGGTCCTACTTACAAATTTACCCTTTTCAGTTTTATTTATCATGCAGCCATTGATTAGTGCTAGCATTATGCGTAGTAGCTAGTATATCCGTAAAAAAATGTGTGTGAAATCATAATCTTGATCCAGTTCAAACTCCAGCTCAAATCCAGATGTTTTATCTAAATATGGACAAATAATAACAGGTATTGCACAAAATCATATTGCTAAGTGTACACAGTAGCTAGACAGTTAGCTATCAACAAATACATTACTTTTACCAGCATGTTATACCAATGATTACAGATACAACTTTTTTTAACTTAATTTTTTTAATAGATTTTGTGTTTAAACAATAAAAAAATTATTGGCTTTCTAATTCTTATTATTAAAACAAATAAGGCCTATAAAAGAAAGAATGCATCTAATGTATAAAAGAAGGCTGAGAAAGAATTGTTAATAATCTTTTTAGCTTGTTCTATCACATTAAGTATAAGAGAGTGTATATTAAACTGATGTTATATACTAAGACAAGGTATAAGATATGTATATATGACAAGCTTATACTTAGCTGGTAAGTATAAACTAGATTATAATCATAGCTTATAACAACTATTATAGAATAAGCTAGCTTATAGACAAGTCAAGTATCATCTATCTGATACTTAGCTTATAACTATAGAATAAGCAGGGGTAAATACTGTCTTATTTCAAAGCATTTGCACAGTATACTGTCTTTATTTTGTACAGATAAACTTACTTTTTAGCACTCGTATCTGTACTGCTTTGCACGGTGTATAAAACTTAGCTCCTCCTACAATATATAAAATTGTGTTACATAACATTGTACCAATCAAAAATAGTAATCATATTCGTCTTTATTAAGATTTTAATTATTATTGCCTTTACAATAATTAATGTGATAGGTGGTGATTGGGATAAATAGTGATAAACCCATTTATTAATTGAAATTATTTGTTAGTGGGTCTGGGAACAAAAATTGAAATTGAGATATAGGCTCAAGAAGTAAGTCATCCTGGAAAAAAATACATTCTTTCGCCAATTTTTTTTTTTTTTGCAGAACTATTGCATGCACTCTACAGCTTACCGGTGGCTGAAAGTTTACCACCACATCCAGTAGAGTAGCCAAAGATTCCGACAAGACAGGTTGTGAGATGCTACTCAAGCTAAAAAGAATTTTACACAAAACTTCGTTAGTTGCTGCTAAAATTGGATGCAAGATTAAGTATTACGGAAACGTTAATTATCCTGGAAGTGGAAATTCAATTTATGTTTTCTCGATTTCTGGTTCAATTGCTTTGCTGAAGGCAGCCCAGTTCAACTGCCAATTTCTCTGTGCATCGAAGGTTTTACCTCCAGTATTTTAGCACTAAGTGGAGGTGAATTTTAGCTTACTAGCATGAGAACCTCAATTGTTTTTGTTTTCACCATAAGATCACTTCTCCTAGTACCACTCACATATTTTCACACTTATATAGGGTGGAGGGATCACTTATCTTGTACCAGTACCCTCTATATTACCTCCTGGTAGTTCCTCTGCTGTTTTTTCTGAGCATGCCTGGGCATGAACAAGGGCAAGTACCCAAAGCATGAATGCTTGAGCAGGAACTATTGCAAAATGCTGCTAACACTCACTTTGGTAATTAGACTCTGTAAACTGACATGTTATCATTGCTTCCTTGTATTAATTCTGTTTTGTGTGACGTCTGGGGGTGTGGCGTAGTGTCCCTGAATTACAATTTGAAAATTTGGCAACTCTAAATTGATAGCATTATTAATTGTAGCTATATACCTTATTTTGTAAATCAAAACAACCTATTTTTTCTGCTTATTTTAACTACAACCCTATAATGTATTTTTTTTTAAACAAAACTTACTGGGGGTCATTGCTTTATATGACTGACTATCTTTATGGAATGACAAAGCTTTCTAAAAGCAAAAGAATAATAAAAATACATTTTTTTCATAATCTATATAATATTAGGCAGTCATTGTAAAATCATTAATGCAGTAATTAGCTAATAAAATATACACAGTACTTACAAATGCATTATCCAAAATCAGAACTTCGTCATTTAGAATAAAGCTCGATATTTTGTGCTCACAAATGAAGTCAGGATTTTTAGAAAAGAATTCCTTGGCATTCTTTATTAAACAATCAAGTGAATTTGTCCAAAATTTCCATGTCACAGTTACTGAAGAATGGTGCACTTTATATACAGAGAATG
>WLWI01002562.1_pt1 | contig 15697 bp, 8 predicted proteins | sample 6701501 | NCBI WGS metagenome assembly WLWI01 (sample SAMN12718690, study PRJNA515312) | sponge metagenome | isolation source: marine sponge | host: Mycale hentscheli | place: New Zealand: South Island, Marlborough, Capsize Point | collected 2014-11-01
AGGTCCACAATACATTAGTTCAATATCGAAAAAGGGTCCACAATATATCTGTTCAATACAGAAAAGTGTCCACAATACATTAGTTCAATATGGAGAAAGGTCCACAATATATAAGTTCAATATGGAATAGGATCCACAATACATTAGTTCAATATGAAAAAGGTCCACAATATATAAGTTAAATATGGATAGAGGTCCACAATCTGTTCAATACGGAAAAAGGTCCACAATACATTAGTTCAGTACAAAAAAAAGGTCCACAATATATAACTTCAATACAGAAAAGAGTCAACAATATGTTAGTTCAATATGGATTGCGGTCTACAATATATCTATTCAATATAGAAAAGTGTCCACAATATATAAGGCCAATATTGAAAAAGGTCCACTATACCTAAGTTCAATATTGATAGAAGTCCACAATATATCTGTTCAATACGGAAAAGGGTCCACAATATATAAGTTCAATACAGAAAAGGGTCCACAATATATAAGTTCAATATGGATTGCGGTCTACAATATATCCATTCAGTATAGAAAAGTGTCCACAATATATAAGGCCAATATGGAAAAAAAGTCCACCATACATAAGTTCAATATGGATAGAGGTCCACAATATATCTGTTCAATACAGAAAAGTGTCCACAATACATTAGTTCAATATAGAAAAAGGTCCACAATATATGTTCAATACGAAAAAGGGTCCACAATACATTAGTTCACTATGGAAAAAGGTCCACAATATATAAGTTCAATATGAAAAAGGGTCCACAATACATTACTTCAATACAGAAAAGGGTCCACAATACATTAGTTCAGTACTGAAAAAGGTCCACAATATGTAAGTTCTATACGGAAAAGTGTCCATAATATTATTAGTTCCATATGGAAAAATGTCCACAATAATAATAGTTCCATATGGAAAAGGGTCCACAATACATTGGTTCAATACAGAGAAGTGTCCACAATATATTAGTTCAATATGGAAAAAGGTCCACAATTATATATGTTCAATATGGAAAAGGGTCCACAATATATTAGTTCAATATCGAAATGGTCCACAATATACAGTGGAACCTCTCTACAAAGGGACTCTGAAATACAACTTGACTCTTAACAACAACCAGCGTAAATGGAACACAGTGATCTACTACAATAAAAAATAAACTCTGAAAGCAGCCAAACTCTCTACAATGGTCAAAAGACTTGACCCCAAGCACGGCCTTTGTAGAGAGATTCAACTGTATATGGAAAAAGGTCCACAATATATTAGTTCAATATGGAAAAGGGTCCACAATACATTAGTTCAATAAAGAAAAGTGTCCACAATAATATTGGTTATATTATTATATTAGTTCTATATGGAAATAGGTCCACAATAATATTGGTTATATTATTATATTAGTTCTATATGGAAATAGGTCCACAATATAATTAGTTCAATATGGAAAAGTGTCCACAATATATTAGTTCAATATGGAAAAGAGTCCACAATACATTAGTTCAATACAGAAAAGTGTCTACAATATAATAGTTCAATATGGAAAAGGGTCCACAATACATTAGTTCAATACAGAAAAGTGTCCACAATATATTAGTTCAATATGTAAAAGGGTCCACAATACATTATAATTAGTTCAATAAAGAAAAGTGTCCACAATATATTAGTTCCATACAGAAAAAGTTCCACAATACATTAGTTCAATACAGAAAAGGGTCCACAATACATTAGTTCAATATGGATTGTGGTCCACAATATATCCTTTCAATATGGAAAAGTGTCCACAATATATTAGATCAATATGGAAAAGGGTCCACAATACATTAGTTCTATATAGAAAAGTGTCCAAAATATATCTGTTCAATACGGAAAAGGGTCCACAATATAGTTCAATATGGAAAAGGGTCCACAATATATTAGTTATATGGAAAAGTGTCCACAATATATAAGGCCAATATGGAAAAAGGTCCACAATATATAAGTTCAGTACAAAAAAGTGTCCACAATATATTAGTTCAATATGGATTGAGGTCCACAATAATATTAGTTCCATATGGAAAAGGGTGAACAATACATTACTTCAATACAGAAAAGGGTCCATACATTAGTTCAGTACGGAAAAAGGTCAACAATATATAAGTTCATTCAATATGGAAAAGGGTCCACAATACATTAGGTCAGTACGAAAAAAGGTCCACAATAAGTTCAATACAGAAAAGGGTCTACAATACATTAGTTCAGTACGGAAAAAGGTTCACAATATATAACGAAAAAGGATCCACAATACATTAGTTCAGTACGGAAAAGGTCCACAATATACAAGTTCAATACGGAAAAGGATCCACAATATATAAGTTCAATATAGAAATGGTCCACAATATATAAGTTCAATATGGATAGAGGTCCACAATACATCAGTTCAATACAGAAAAAGGTCCACAATACATAAGTTCAGTTAACAATAAGGTCCACAGTACATAAGTTCAATATGGAAAAGGGTCCACAATATTATATTAGTTGGAAATGGTCCACAATATATCAGTTCAATATGGATTGCGGTCCACAATACATCAGTTCAATACAGAAAAGGGTCTACAATACATTAGTTCAGTACAGAAAAAGGTCCACAATACATAAGTTCAGTATGGAAAAGGGACCACAATATTATATTAGTTGGTAATGGTCCACAATATATCAGTTCAATATGGATTGCAGTCCACCATACATTAGTCAATACGGAAAGTGTCCATAGATCAGTATGGAAAAATGTCCACAATATATTAGTTCAGAAAAATGTCCACAATGTCAGTTCAATATGGAAAAGGGTCCACAATACATTAGTTCAATACGGAAAGTGTCTACAATATAATTATTAGTTCAATATGGAAAAGGTCCACAATATATTAGCAATAAGGGGACAAAATGTACAATAGTATGTTTGCCCAACATGGAATTAAATCAGAATTTATCTCTAGGGCACAAACCAACTAAAGACATAATCATGTAAGGATATTGTCCTAGTTTTAAATACACCAAAGAATAAGTGAACATCACTAATACTTATTTTTAATGGCACAATTAAATTTATTTACCTCGAGAGAACATCAGATCCATTTATCTAGTCTATATTAGAAACTTCCAAGTCCCCAGTTCACAATGAAAATTCTGGAAAGATGGAATTAACCTAAAAATTAAAACAATAAATAAAAATTAAAAAAAAAATTAAAACAAGAATTAATGAGTATTTACTAGGTATGTATACAAAATATTTCTGAGGGGGGCGGGAATTTTGACGTAACAATTTTTGCATGTGTGACTAAAATTTTTACTTACTTTGTCATATTATACGTACATTATACTTGTGCAATTCAGCGTGTGATATTGTGAAATATGTCATGGGTCATAAACTTGAAAATACTATTGTGAAGATATCGAGCATGGAATATAATATATTATGGAAAATTAAAGAATGCTATCATTTTACCCTGCTGCGCTAGTGTGCGGTAATTAAAAATAAGTATATATGAATGTATGTATGTATGTATGCGGTGTGGATGATAACTATACGTCAATGCTCTGACAAACGTCAGAACAATTTAATCTTGGTCTGATATTAAAAAACCTGGTATGACAAATGTTACTATATTTTCATTGCTTTAACAACTATGGTTCAATCCTGACATGGGCACTTTTTTTTTCTTCCATTGACACAATAATTAAATAATGATCAATATTCTTTAAATATGATTGATCAATAATATGAATTAATTTTACTCATTTTGTAGCTTATAAAGCAATACCAATATGTTCTACATGTTCTACTACTGTCTGTAGCCTTGAACTTTGAAGCAATGGCAGAGGAGGTAAAAACTGTTAAATGATATGCCAGAAAAGCACACCCGCAAACTGCATGATTATAACCAGATCTGATCTCTTTGGCCGGCTGAATAGCTGACCAGTTATTGTTTTGGTTGGATATTAAGCACTCTCGGGCAGCAAATATACAATGGCCAACTGTAATAATCCACACTGAGTATGTATAATGGCCAGTGAAATGCATACTTAGCCCAGTTTTCCCAAAAACCAATCATAATGTACTTTAGTTGGTAATCTGATAAAGCGACTTAAACTAACATTATTATACCTTCTTCAATCTTTGGAAGGCCACTGTCTTTGAGATCTGTTGTTGTGTGACAGAAATACTGATAGACAGACTAATAGACAAATTGAGTACTGCAACCCTACCATGCATGTGCGCCAAGGGTTAAAAACTAGATGGGGGGATGCGCTGAGTGCTAGAACAGCTTAGTAAACATGGGCATAGGGTTTCATACAGGATTTTTTTTCTGGGGGGAGGGGAAAAGTTTAGAAAGGAAGGACACACGTTTGTTTTACCACACCCACTTTTGTTGAAACCACACCCATTTGTTTAAAAGTTGTCTCAGGTCTAGAATTAGTGACATCAATTGGAAGACTTTATGCGTATTGCAATTGAAGGACTTCAATTAACTGAAGTAACCTTTCACCAAATATTAGATATAATTATACAAACAACAAAATCACAGAATACCATTATAAGTCATAACCACAGCATACCATTGTAAATATTACTAATCTATTTCATGAAATTCTGGGTGGGGACGGTGGGGGGGGAGGGGGAAACTCAACCTGGAGGGGGGGATCTCAGGGCGCCCCTACCTCTGTATGAAACCCTGATTATTATGTACTTACGTATGGGTGTGGCTAATCCAATAAATATAAGTTGTACAATGGAGGAAATGATACTTTTGTGCACCACATGAACACTATCAAACACATGCACACACACTTCATCACCTACATGCTCAAACCACTCCTATCTTCTTACACCAAATCATTATTCACCTAGGTGATACAGGAAGCCCATTACAGCACAATCTCTACTGGCATTTACGACCTGTTGGTACTCATTCCTATTGTGGTATTATAGGAATGAGTACCAACAGGTCGTAAATGCCAGTAGAGATTGACATGTTCAATTGGTTATAGAGTACGCATCGCACGGACACACATGGATACAGTGCGTGGTATTATAAGATAAAAGTGGGCAGAGATAAGTATACTCAGGGTATAATATGTATGCACTCATAATGATTACGTCAGGACTGTAATATTAGCCAAATGATGGCGAGTTACTCGAGTCACACATCACAGGCGAGTTGGAACAGGTACGGCAATGGCCACACCAATATTTTAACACAAGGGGGCGTGTCAGCCATTTGTCACTTATAGCGAAACATGTCCCCAGCTACACCGCCTTAATACGCGACCTCTTCGTTTAAGACTTATATTGACTCGTAAGACATGGACAGCCACACTACTTCTAGTGGTGCCATGCTATTCCAGAATTGGTAATGGTAATCAAAAGTGCCTGAAAATACCCAGTTGCCTAAAGATAGGCATTAATGCTGGCAAAAGATACATTGCACATGTTACACAATGAAAGTACCATCCTCGCCACCACATCAACCCAAATAATAATAATATAAATGTTAAGTCACGCACTGATTCTGATTTTCAGTTAAAACACAACAAATCATTGTCACAATGGTATTCCAGAAAGCATTAATTAGAATGACACCGTAGACAAAAGTTAACTCTAATCCTTTAGCTTTCACTGTAGCTGTGATTTATAATGGTAGCACCTTTGAGCACAGAGTTCGCTGATGAGAACTGAAAAATTCACTGCCATGGCCAAAGAGATACATACAATTTGAAAACAAAAACAAAAAAACATAACAAATCAATTCCCCTCGTCCCCACCCACCCTGTTTTTTTTTTCTAAATTATAACATGCAAATTTCTAGCTGTGCAAGTACTTTCTTGTAGCAATCCGGTTGTAGCTAAAACTGGTATAGTGTGAATTTTCTGTAATTGAGAAGATCACTGCAGCAGTGATAATGCCGTTGCTGTAGCCATTGTATTTCTTAGAATTGAAAATCAATGAAATATTGGTGGCATGCTTCAAACTTGGATGTTGATCTGTAATTTTTTTGCAGGACAAAATGAAACCGTAGATTGAATGTGACCTAATACCAGATGAAAAAATAATCATGTCGTTGTTTACTTGCTCTTAGTAGAGAAGGTGAGCAATGTCATACTATATAAATGAGGACTAGGACAAAGGTAAAAATTCGAGTCTGTCCCGCAGATTCTGGGACAGTTGCAGCCTGGCAACATTTGCTTAGCATCATTCATTCTTATAGGATAAAATTTGAGGACACGAAACACGACTTAAACACAGTTTTATGATGTTTGCTGTGTAGCTAAAATTAAAATGACACCTTTAGTGACTACAGACAGCAAATTCAGAGATTTACAGTATATCTGGCAAAAGAGAATTCAGTTTTAAGGCCAGGAAACTACTCCCCTAGACTTTGAAGCCCGTGTACACCATAGCGCAAGTTTCCACTCTAGTCCAGTCAATGTAACAGATTGGTATAACAGTCTGGCGGAGCCGAACCCTTTACCATCCCAGATCGTTTCCCCGCGCGTAGCATATCATGATTGGTAAAAGGTCTTCCCCAACTAATCACTGCAGCATGCAACCTTTGACAATGCTTTGGGACTAGACTGATTTTGGGTAGGACCCGATTTGGCGTTACAGCACACGCAATCCGTTTCCGAGAATTCTTTATTTGCGCGAATGGGTTCAGTGAACCCATGCGCGCAAATAAAGCACAGATCAACGCACAGATTGCAACATTGCAGTCATGCCTGCTATACTTGCAGCTATTATTCTGCCTCTGAAGATTTATGCCTTTGTGTGATCTTCAAAACTTGTAATATACAGTAATGCTGAAGGTTTGCTGTCACTCTAGTGATTGGTAGAGCCCTGGGAGGTCCTACAAACCAAGTGAAATGAGGGTTACCACTTTGTTTAGCTAGTGTATTTCTAGTTTAAAAGGCCATTCAAATATTTAGCTTGGATTTTGCTTCAACATAAGCACCACAAAAATCTATGCAGATTTTTGTAATTAGTTCATTGCTATTCCCCCCGCCCCCCCTAAATATATAGCCAGTGTACTAGGCCACACAATTTTGTATCTGCTTGCTCTAGCCTAATTATGTGCAGTTCAAAGGTTAGACTAATTATTATTTTCTTCTCAAATGTAAGTTGATTAAGCACCATATGCTTGGGTTCGGACAAGTGGTTTGTTCTGTACTTAAATTTGAAAGGTTGATAGGTGGTTAAAAAGGGTAGAGGTCAGGTGGTTAAATGTACTGACTAGATATAAGTTTGAAGTATGAATTGCAACCTTCGTCTGTACAAATTTTGTGGAACTTATTTTTATTGCGTTTTTGTAGAGAATATTATATTTAGCTAAAATTGATTTTGAATAGACTGCAACATGAATCATAAAGTAATATATGTACAAAATTTCAGAAAAATCCAGTATTTTTGTTTTTTCAAATAAACTATTTATTAGCAAGAGCACTTGTTAGAGTTTGCAGAAAAAGATATCACTTCTCTTTTAATCTCATCAATTCTGGGGCAAGATTGGATGGCACATGGTTTCTCAACATTTTTATCCCAGTACTGATATCTGTTATCTTGAGAACCAAGAACTCCCAAGCTATGCATTGTCGTAAAAAGAGACTTTACTGATTGGTAGAATTTAATTTTAGTAGCCAATTCTTCAATACTTGAAATGCTGCAATTCTTGAATCCATTATCAAATAAACCCACCTGAAAAAACAACAAAAAACATCAACAACAAAACCAAACAAAATTATGGCAGTAGCTCAAACAATAGATTTAAATTCATTATCTTACGTAGGCACATAGATTTTTAGAAACTGACTCCACTAGAGGGTTGATAGTAGAGCAAGTGTTGCCATCATCGTTATTGATTGTTTTTATAAGTACGGTTGCAACGCTGTACACAATGTCTCTCCTATTCTTATCTGATGATAATGTGAGCGGTAGAAACCTAAAATCCTACATAAATAATCTCATAATAACACAGTGTGTGTGTGTGTGTGTGTGTGTGTGTGTGTGTGTGAACATTACGTACTTCATGCCTATTGGATGTGAGTTGTTGAAGGAGATGCACTCCATCCGCCATAGCTTCCAATGGTTCAGTTCTTAAACAGCATGGCATGGAGTTCACTCGTTGTACACAGAAAGTGATTGCCAAAATGAAGAGTTGGAAATATAGGAAAGCCATTATAGCTATTAATATTATCTTGCCTTCTCAAATATTATTCTTTAATATTTTTTAAACGGAACATCGTTTTTATATGTGCAGCCGACAATGCCTATTGTCTGTGAGAACCTTAAGTTCATTGAAATCACAGCCTATTCACTAGTTCTGATATAATTGCGAACCTTTTGATGTACGATTTCCTAATCTACTCAGATAGCTGACCAATACTCTTTACAATCATCTTGCAGATAATGACTTAACACTGAAATGTTGGGCACAATAGCCATCCCTTGACCTTCAATAGCATTATAGTCTTTATGGGATTTATCAAATTTCAACCTCACTACTCTTCCTTTACATTGACATCCTTTTAAAACATTTTTTTATTGCTTGTGAAATGGGTGTAGCTATTCTTGAATATTAATGCAATACAATTTTAATCAATATTATTCATTTATTTGTTTATTTATTTATTTATTTATTTATTTATTTATTTATTTATTGATTTATTTATTGATTTATTTATTGATTTATTTATTGATTTATTTATTGATTTATTTATTGATTTATTTATTGATTTATTAATTAATTATTATTTTTTTATTTTATTTATTTATGTATTTATGTAGTACAGTTTAGTCATTGCTTAGAGATGATGTCATTTCCTACTGGTTATAACAGAAGCTTGCTAAGTTCTTAACTTGTGGTTAGTTAAAAGACTTCCTTTAACAGATTGTTGTAAAACACTTGGAAAAACCAAGTCAAGTCAGAGAAGCCCAGGCTATTCAGTTTATTTGTCATGAGAAATAGAATGCTACAAATAATTAATTTTTCTCCATTTGCCCTCCACTTATTGAATTAAAATTGTTATTTATGGACATATTTGCTATAGAATGTCAAAACCAGACAGAAATAATTTATACAGGGAAAATGGAGGAACTTTTCCAAGTCACTTTAAATTTTTTTTTTTTAATTTAAGTACCAGCATATAATACATGCATCAAACATTGCTTAAAAGAAATTTATGGTTGTCATTATAGAAAATCAGATATCTTTGTCTCTTGGGATAAAAGATAAGGATTAATGGTCCTAAAGTCACATTGATACATATTCGTGTAGATGAAACAGACAACATTGAAGTGACAGACATTTCTAAGAAATGCATAGAAAGAACTGAAAGAAGAAAGAAATTTTTGAACTATTTAATTGAACTAAATCAATTTTAAATACATTTAATTTTCCATCCAATTTCCTCTATGATTTTAAACTTTCACTTTGCCTCCTCAGTTAATAAAACTATATTATTTTCATGATAAAGGTGGGTTTCATGAGAGTTGGAGTGTGGTACATAGTGCCCCTCCATTTTGAAACAACTTCCACCATTCCTGGAAGTAAACAAGGAATCTATTCACAAAAGCCGAATGGGTTACATATCATAATATTGATATGGGAAGGTAAAACGCAAGTATGAAACTAAGTTTCAGGTAACAATAATATAGCTACTGTGAATAAGTATAGAAGTGTGATTTAAAAAAAAAAATTACTTTTCAAAATTGGACATTGTTAACTCAGCAAATATTTTTTCGTGTATTTATGTATTAAATTAATGGCATGGTATTATCAGTATCCTTATATCAAAATTTAGTATAGGTGTGACTTGAATTTAGTGATATTATTTTCTCTATTGCTGTGACAGTTGAATTACATATACATAATATCATTGATTCAGTTATTCTTAGCTGAAATAATTATAGTATTAGCAGATTTTTCTCATTCTAACAGCAAATATATTAATTAAAACTTAACTCAATGTTTTGACTATTTGCCGAAAGTATCGCTATAGCCAGTATTCAGGCCATAAATAGCCCTCTCTTTCTTGCTGACCCCTGAAGAGGACTTCAGCAAGAAGTCGAAACATTGGGTTAAGTTTTAATTAACATATTGGCTGTTAGAACAAGAAAAATTTGCTATTACTATATGTTATCACATTATATTTATTCGATACTAGATGTCTTCACAATAGTATTTTTAGGTTCCTTGACTCTGTGTGATATCACAAATTGAACAAGCTCATTACCCTCAAATAAACTAATAATTATAGCTTTAACCAGCCTAGCTTACCAGTTCCCAAGTTCTCTATCTTTTTCTACAAGAACTACCCAACCTGGTCAAAGCAGCTGTTAAAAAACCAGCTGGGGGTGTGGGGAACCCACATGACCTAACACTAGAGTGTCACAGCCAACAAGCTGAGTATTACCAACTCTATAGTATGGACAACCACTGGGTAGATATTTAGCATAGAATATACCACTTGTCAGAGAGATATAACAAGATATTTCACTGTGGGCTTACTTTTTCACATACCTCTGGGTCCTAAAATAAATTAGCCTATCTCCGTATATCACATTTGACTTAGTAATAAATTTTACATTAACCAAATTGAGCAATAAGCAAATATAACAATCAAGAAACATAAAAACAATAAAACACTTTTTGACTGGCTAGAAATATTAAATAGCTATCATGCATGCTACATTTTTACATATTAAAACCTCTTATTATGTACAAAACTATAGAGCCTTGTGAAGAGTCCATATAGATGGTCATATCACTAAAACTCTTCTCCAGTTGGTAGCTAGGGGATAATATTTTCAGAAAATAACGTTTGAGACTACCTTTAATCAGCTTGTTAAGGAAAGGTAGCTATTTTCATTTACTTCAAAAATGTTTTTAATTATTTCTGAATGTTTTATAACTAGCTGTATAGCTAGCTACAAGATAAAGGATGCAATTATTATAAAATTAGTTTGAATCTAGAAGTCTAAATAGTCTATGGGTGCAGGTATTCAACATGTTATTAATTAGGGATATTGAATCCATTCACTGTCTTTATTCTTTAAGAACTCTGTTGGGATTAACAATTTAACTGGATATTGACCAAGTTTAATGAAGCATGATAGGCTTTCTAACAATCATTCTATAGACCAATATAGCAATCAGGGAGAGAAAAATGCTGAAATAAGATCAGACTAGATATCCTATTATTTAGTGCAATTTTTTCACTACATTAACACTTAAATACTGATATGAAGAGTTTTTTTTATTTTTAAGAGAGGGGTTAGGGTTCTTGTGAACTTCCTTCCCTTACACACTAGATCACTTTAAGAGGTGTAGCTCATAGTCCTCATTCGTTTTGAATGTAATAATAGTAAATCTACCTCGCTCGCCATTTTGCTGAAGCAGCCACACGCAATGCGCGCATTTTTTAATTGGTACAGGAACCCTTGCAACCGTGGGCGGCACAAAACGCTACGTTGTTACAGACGCAATCGAGTCTTTGTTAAAAAGCATCGGCAATTAAAATAAAATAATTACTTTAAGGTTAATTGTTTTATCTGCCTATATAGTGCTATGTTCAGGTATGTATTAATTATAACATAATACCTTTATGAATTAACTTGTGTGTGTTTTTTTTCTACCATGGTTCTATACTCCTACAGGGGAATGACACTGGAAAGAACTATTTGGATACCAATACATTATGACACATAACTAAATATTGCTTGAACACACAAAATTCTCAGCTGAAGTTTGGAGCAAAAGCCACCATTATACATAAGAATCCAGATGTCCTAACTGGAGTGGATCCTCTCTTAGACCTTGTAAATATTTCTATCAATTTGACAAATTTCTTATTCCTAGTCCAGGAAAAATTATTTGCATAACTTCTGACATGCTTTTGGCACCTTCTGTTAAATCTCAGTAAGAATCAAAATAATGTATTTAATAATTTACTATTATATTCTTATAATAGCAAATTTTCTTGTTTTAACAGCCAAAATCATAATATTGGCAGTTAGAATGAGAAAATTCGCTACTATTATTATCATTTCAGCCGAGAATGACTGAATCCTTACATATTCTTGAGAACATTTTGTAATTAATTATAATTATTACAAATCGTTCACTTTGTACATCTTTTCTAACATTAACTCTCTTAATATTTACCATTACAGCTGCCACTTATATAGATGTGACTGACTTCATCAACAATAATTTCATGACTTCATGACTGGATCTCAATCTAATTGGTGTGTAGCTTGTATATATGCCAATATAGCTCTAAGTTTAAGAATTTATTTGTTAATTTTGCATGATAAAGGAAACTCCACAATGCAATAAGGTAAAAGTCAGCACATACTAATACACTGTCATTGGCTGCTGAAGCTGCCAGAATTGGATTGAGTGCCCCCTCTCCTGGGGGCCTAGGTAATGCTTAGTGTCTGCGTTAAAAAACAACAACAAACTTTGTATCTCAGCTCTAAACAATGCCAATGTTTTGTATAAAGAATTGAAGTGCAAATGTAGCTAACCTGCTTAGATATATATATATATGTTGCAGGAAAAAGTTTTGACAAAATTCAAGGAGCATGTTCATTGATATCTAATAAAGTCTACTGCGTGTTGTACAGAATACTTTACTAATTAGTATTTAACCCCTATACTTCATTGTACTAATGAATGTTGTGGACTTCAAAAATGATAGCTGCCAATTCAGATATAATTTTAGTTGAGAATTGTATTCCTAGTTATTGATGTGATCAAATCTTGTCACATAAAAAATGATGGACATGTTATGTTACTTAAATACACCAAGGGGTCACCAAAGGTCAAATCAGAGATGCCCCAATGCTTGAATTTGTTTGCTTCTAGATTCTGCATGTGTCTTAAATTTTCATCAGACGTGAATGAAGCGGCCGCACTATATTGAAACAGTAGATGAAAGTTCCAATTAGGTTGCGGTAGAGATCTCATACCTTATTGACCCAAATAAAGCAGCAGTATTTGTTATAAATGACCTTTATTGGGTAATCCAAATAAACAAATCTTGAGCAAATAAGTAAAAAGAAAGAAATGTTGATGTTGTGATAGCCCAGAGGAAATAATAAGAAAACATAATGGGGGATATTGCTTTATAAGGTTATCAAATTAAGGTTAAAATTATTTAAGCGGGGGAAAGTTTATCATTCTGTTTACTGTAGCTTTCTGCCACACAATCTAAATTTGCTCTCCCCTCTAGAATGTTTTTCTAGATTATGGCCTTGTAATGTAGGAATAACTCGTGTGGATTTTTTTGAGGTAGTTCATTAATGGATATTGAGCTCTGTATTCTAAATTTATTATATGTATTACTAATGACAAAAGAAATTTGATGAAATGAATGAGATTTCAGCATTTTAAAGCTGTGTAGCTACATTGTATAGTAAAGTCATAATGGAATTATAAATTACATAATGATTATAGTTGAATATCTGAAAAGTTGAAATCTGAGATATTCTTGTATATGTTAACATGGGCAGTTTGATATTTCTGCATTTGGTGTGAAATGAATCACACGCTTTAGTTTGTCAATATGATCACAGTCTTCTGGGCCACATTTCTTAATGAAGTTTTTGTCCCAGTAAGCGTACATGTTTTTTGGAGAGCCATGAAATCCAAATCGTGCATTTTTTTTAAAGTTGATCTTGTATCAGTTTGAAGCAGCAACTTTTTAGACATAGTTTCTCTGGAGAGTTTGCTTCTGCAGTTTAGTCCTTCTATGTTCAGATCTAAAAGCTACAAAAATAAGGATTGTTGTTAAGGAATCCCAACAACTAACTACAAAACATACCAGCGAGCACAGGTTGGAGATGACTGGTTCAAGTACTGATTTCATAACACGGTTAAGAGGGGTTTCTGGCATAGCTTTCAGCATTTCATATCCCTCTATGACAGCCAAAACATTTCGTACTACTTCTGGGTGATTTGGAAGGAACATAAAGTCCTGCAAAGTAAATTAATAAATATATGCATAAGATTTGCTTTGTTATTTGATCACACTATGTTACCTCTTTTTTGTTATCAATTAAATCCTTCTTTATCTTCAGTCCATCTGTAATTGATTCTGGTGGATCTGAGCGGAGGCAACACGAGGCAGAAGATGTGTGAATGAAAATTGCACCTAAGAGAATTGCCACATAGAATGCCATTGTAAATTAGACAGTTGACCCGAGAAGCACAGGTCTGCATTTTATAGTTGCTCTCTCACATTTCCTGCAGGCAATCTCTGATTCTTGTGCATGCGGATGTTACATTAGTCAAAGTAAGCTCAAGTTTAATGACTGAAGTATATTTTGTTCCAGGTGAATACCAGTACATACATACCATCTTTCAACATTGTTTTGTGAGAAGTTGCCTTCAATGTCATAAAAGCAACTAATGGGACTGTCAGAGCTTTCTTTGATCAAAACTATATTTAGCTTATGTGATTTTTCCTATGAAAGATTTATGTTAGTCCAATAGTTGTGTATTTTACAACTGTCAGGTTCTGACCTACCATAATAACCAGTATTGGACTTGTGTTTCAAAAAAAAATTTTTGAAAAAAATCGACCCATAAGGCTTTACTCAGAGATACTGGAAAAAAAAAACTGTTTGCCGCGTTTAGGAAGATTTTCCCAAAACCAGTCACATATATCACAGTTTTATTATCTTCTGTTGAAAACTAACTCTACTGTTCTCTTTTAAGCAACAGACTGCACATTAAAGGAGTCAAATGAAAAAGAAACATAAAATGTATCTCCATTGATATGTAGTTCACACCAAATTAAGCATGAATCACTTGTAACAATAGTCACACCAAAATATGGTGTGAAGTGCACACCTTATCGTTTTGGTGTGAAGTACATGCTAATTCAGTGTGAGTTCACTCCAAATTCAGTGTGAATTTATACTTATATTATAGCTGAATTATTGTAAGTTCGGTTGATTCTAATATTATATTTATATATCAACTAAAAGAGATTGGTGTATGTTCTGTGCCTAAATCCCAGATCTCATTAATCAGATGACCAAAATATTTGTCAACTATCTTACCTAGTGCACAAGTGTACAGCACATTTATAAGGTAGATTACAATGATAATAGCATTGGTTTTTGCCTGCACATGAATATAATTAATGTTTGGTAAAGAGTCTATGTTATACCCTTGAGTGTGAATTTCACGCTAAGTATGCATTCACACTAGACGGAAAGTATGAAGGACGCACTATGTATAGATGGTGGGCATTCACACCACCAGTTTGGTGTGAATTGGTGTGTTTTCACGCTATAATTTGTACAGTGTACATTATTAGCACTACAGTGATATCACTGAGAAAAAAGTTTCTGAACCAGTCAAATGCCAAACAATTTTCAAGTGCTAACTTTACAATTTATTATCCAGTGTAGCTAGTGCATCATGAATGCTATATATTGTGGAAGAAATCAAGACTGAGTTCCGTGTGGTTTCTCGCTATACATACTAAAAACAAAACAAAGTTCAAACTGAGTATTTAAAACTATTATGTATGTAAAATTTTTATAAAGTCAAATATCTGACAGTGAATCTCCAGGAGAAGCATTGTTTGTAGCTCAGTAAAGTAAAATGAAGTAAAATGAAATTTTATGATGTCATATGAGAGGGTGAT
>WLWI01002564.1_pt1 | contig 15682 bp, 10 predicted proteins | sample 6701501 | NCBI WGS metagenome assembly WLWI01 (sample SAMN12718690, study PRJNA515312) | sponge metagenome | isolation source: marine sponge | host: Mycale hentscheli | place: New Zealand: South Island, Marlborough, Capsize Point | collected 2014-11-01
TAGCTGTATATTCTGTCTAAAACACCAGCCAATAACTTTGCTGGTAAAATAATTCATTATTCTTATATTATCACAAATAATATAACATTTAAACTTTATTATATAAAGCAATACTATGTAGCTGATTACGAATTACATTAATAAAATAAATAATAAAATAATTCATTACTCTTGTGTTACCACAAAAAGTATAACATTTAAACTTTATTATACATAGCCTAAATTTTATAGCCTTCATCATACAGTGGTATAGAATAGAAGCACCAATGAATCTATATGAAACAACAGACGGACATAACATACACAACAACTGTATCTATAGCTGCAATTACAAGGAACATGCATCGCTCGCTTCGCTATTTTGCGCTATTCGAGCGCACCACTAGTATTCTTATATGACGTAATATCGTCAGTATAGTAGCAGGCTAGTTAGCTACTCTCTTACGAAATTGAGCACAAGTATCCGAGATCCGAAGAAGAAATACAACACAAATAGTATATCTTTCCATCGTGTTACACTTATCTAATCTGAGCAGTAGAACTCTTATCGTAATCCTTTACCTCCAGTTTCAACGGAAGTTATAATCAAACGGATACGACCGGAATTCACATTGTTGTAGGAGAACAATGCAGTATGAAAACCAGTGAATACGTATGTACTATTGGTAGAAAGGGGAGGAGCCAGTATTGCACAGCAAGACCTTTTACCAAACCTATATTCTTGGGTAAAGGATCTCGCGTAGCGAGACTTTAGTGGAGCTTTGGCGCTAAATAATAATAAAAAATAAAAATAAAAATATAAAAAAATCAATCTTAGGAAGGGCCTTAATTGGCTTTTAAAAGTTGGGCCTTACCCTCTTTATAAGCCAGTACTTACTTTATAAAGTAGATACCCCTAAACTAAGGTAAAGTATGCAGCTACTTTGTAAAGTAAGGCCTACTCTATAAAGGACTAGCTTACTTTAGTAACTGATTTCTAGCATAGTAATTTGTGGGTTTGCGATTAAGTACTATTTTATGTGCTGTGGACATGATTGGCATATTAGGTGCATGCAGCTGTAGTGTTATTTTTGTAGTAGGGTAGCTCAAACAAATTTTGAAGAAATGGCTACCCCTGGCCATTATAGTAGCATTTGTGATGTAACATCAACAATTATACTGATTTAGTATATAATATTTAGATACAGGATTTCATTACCTTAGCATGAAATGAAAATACTGACATAATACAGTAATACACTAGTGCAATTGTGGGGTAATGTTATAAATATCGATCTAATCATTTTTTGTAACAAAATAATTGAATTTCAATACTATTATATACTATAAAGAGGATCTGTTGCATTAATACTATAAATTATTCCAGATCTAGCTGTATAGTCTCTCATAATAATACAATTCCATAATGTGTATGGTTTGTTAAAAATCAGGCATTCAAACTCGTTTAGAGAGTTCCTTTCAGTGTTTCTATTATCTATCAGCTGCTACTGACTCAATATTTCTAACTGCTAACAATAGTTTTAATAATAAGAGTGTTTTGGATTATTTTTCTAGCGCTATTCATTGCATATCTATCAAGTAATATAAAAATATTGAATGATTGATTTTTCTACAGTATATACAATATGTAATGAGTAGAGATACTTATGACAATGGAAAATATTTGTTACTGTCGAAAGTCAAACGCAAAATTGTGGTAGAGCGTGGTAGATAAAAAACTGACAACAAAAAAACACACACACACAAAAAAAAAAGTTTCTTACTATTCTACTTTTAAAATCAATATGTTGTTTCTTTGTTTTATTTGGTGTATTAAACTTCAATTTTTTTATTTTTAGCTTGTTTTAGCAGTAAACATTACTTAGCAAGTTTGAAATTTTGAAACTCTCCTAAAAACAACCCAGTGAAGAAAGTCATACAATATTAATTAGATCGACCATTCTCATACAGTTAATATTTCACGACTGAAAAATTATAACTCAGAGAGGAAAAATAATATTTTTTAAAATCTATATACTGTTAAAAACATTTCAATGACATTACCTAGCTACTATTAATACAACTATAATTATAATAAATACAAAATGCATAATTCAAAGGAATTCAAAATGAAAAGTTCAAAAATGCTGAGGAGGTATTGGAGGAGGATTATCTACAGTTAAATCTATTTCATTGTCTTGTACTTCCACTTTCTTTTCTGGTAATACTCCTATTATGACAAATTAAAAGATGGAGATAAGTTTTGACTAATTTTACATAGCAAATTCATAATTTTTTTCGGAGAGATGCAAGCTAGCTTAAGATTAATACATTGAGTTTATGCTGAATTCCTATTAACTAAACATTTACTTATTTAGATAAAGGAATAATAGAGTTATCATTAAGAGCATTTAAAATTACCTGTTTCATATATATTTAAGAATTCATCATGTAAATCATGTTCACCAATATTCTTCAAAGCTCCAGCAACTTTCTTCCAGGTGGGCACTTTTTTACTTCTTATCCAATTGTCACATAGCTCAATGAGACAATCAAAATCATTTGTTGCTTTAGCTTTCATTAATTGTATGTCTTCACAGGAGAAATTGAGATACTTGCCCAAACTCTCCCACTTACAAGCTACTTCACGCAATTGTATGAGGAGAGTATCTAAATTCAATAGCTTATCTGTATACAAAAAAGTGAAAATAATGTTCATAGTTTTAAATCATATTCTATTAGCAATTTCTGTGTAGTACATGTTTATTTACTATTTACTATACATTACACTCTCCCTAATGACATCTCCAATAGCAGATATTTGCCCAAAACTGGACCGGAGACTGTGCACTGACTGAAAGTTCAATAAGAATAATGTATTGATAGCATGTGAATAACAGTAACCTTCAATTTCAGGCAACAGACAAAAGTGGTTGGATGAAAGGCTCAAAATTAAAGCAAACTGCTTCCTAAATGTGGACATTTGACCACACTTCCTAATTACAAGAGAAGCAGGCACGTTAATGCTTCTATGCACTTGCCTTGATTTTTTTATCCACTAAGCCTTTTCAATAATACTATGATGAATATGTATATATATTGCATAGGTTGTTAGCAAGAGCACTGTATACACAGAGAGTGATAGCTAAGTAAGTAAGCACACACTTCAACTTCAGTATCAAAGAGAAATCATTAAACAATGATGCATTATCAATACAACTGGAGTGACTTGTACAAACTAGCCTAATAGAGCAACTAACTACAAAATCAGTAGTAATAGAAGTGGGGGGGGGGGGGGGGGCCGGACACTGGCCTCCTCAGATGTGACTTGTGGGATATACAGTATGTTCATATTATCACATTCTGTGATCGAATTTCAAAACTGATTGGCTCAAGAATTCAATTCTATTTGCAAAACCAATAAAAACCAGCTTTTTTTTTTCATAATATCACAGAACACAGTTGGTATTTAGTAACTGCCATCATAAGGGAAAATCAATTTTCTTTTGCTTCTGGGATAAATAGAGTAGAGTGGTTGTTTCCGATAAAATTAGAGCTCTACCTGCAGAATGTAGGGTATCTTCTTCAGCGCTGACGTACAAAGATGAAATTTCAAGTGCAGAATATGGCTTCTGTGCTATTTTCTTCTAAAAAATCAAATTGATAATAGTTTATGGAATTTATTATTCATGAAAATGCTCAAATTTAGAATAAATATAATGATGCTATTAAAGAAATACATACAAACTTTTATGCTGCTTCTTACAGATTTTTGACCTCTCTTAGTATGTCCTTCAGACTGAAATCTTACAGTGGTGTATTCGTAATCCTCTTTAACCTAAAGAAACAATTATATTAGATTTAACCTGATTAGCTACAATTATGGTGTAATTCATAAACAGGTAAATTAGCAGACATTGTACCACTTTTGGTGAGTGATAACAAATATAACACAAGAGATAGAATAGTTATTGACCATATGTAACCTATTTTATAGTGTTTAATCAAAGAATTAGTTCAGTTAACCATCTAGTAACTTAACAGAATGATGCACAATAAGTGAAATTTGATTGCTAAATTAATATAGATCATGCTAAACATTAAGTTGGTGCAATAATAAATCAACTGTAGTAGTGAGACAGACTGATGTAGTTCATATACAGCAGCACTTGGCAGATAATGACAGTATGAGAGCCAGATACAATCGAGCATTTAATTGCTGATAACTTTTTTAGTGTACAGTTATAGCACGTCTGGTCATTTAAGATTAAAATTCTTTGAAATAGTCAAGCCAGTACATGAAATTAGGAACTCCAAAAAAGGGTTATGGCGACAATATAATATCTAATCATTTTATGTTCTCTAAAGATAGTGGTAGATTCTACCATTATTCATAGCTTTCTTTCTGTAGCTAAATAGAATGGCCCTAGAATTTTGCCTCGATATTGTTCAATTGGTAAAGTCCAGAGAACTCACGGATTGATCATTGCCAATAATATTGTATTTGAGTTTTCCATTGCTGTGGTAACAAATGAAGTAATTAAAAATACTACAATTCAAAAGACTTACTATGGTATTGATAGAAAGTAATGCAATAAAAGCACATACATTGTAAGTTTAATGAGTGTAAATTCTGACGTTGGCGGGATATTCCTATGGCAATATGGTTCATTGTGATACAGATTATTTTTGACAGAAGTATATAGGCATACTTTATCAGTCAAAAAGTATTTGTTAAATTTTTCTGACAGTGATAACTTCAAGAACATTCATTTTATTAAATGTTGTAGGTTTAAATGTAAATACACATTATGCATGGTGAATATAATTATATAGACTCATCATGTTTTCCTGCCGTATCAAATTAACAATATACAAGTACAGAAAAACTGAGGATTCAGATTAATAGAACTCGTGCTGCAAGAAATTTCACTCAGTTTCACTCTGTGAAATTTTCTCTAGTCATTCATGCTATCAAACCTAAATACCACGATTTAGAGTGCTATTATCTCTCCATATAGCACATTATTCCTTTTCTTATTAATGTTACTGCTATAATAATATAATAAAAGATATGATTATGATTTACTTACGAAACCATCATTGTTTACTGAACCAATTGTATTATATTCATCCTGCCCTGGAATTGTGCGCAGGTGATGATGAAATCCACTATTTAATGTACTGTATTCATCACTCTGTAGGAAAAGATACATTTCAACACAAATAAGCAGCTGAATAACTATAGCAATAATCAATTTCTAAAATATCTCTTTTTTCATTGTTTTGTTATGATTAGTTAGTGAGTGTATAATTTGTATTGTTTCATAAGCAGCTAGTTCTAAGTTGTTCTTAATAGCAGTGCTAATACAGAGAGGGCACAGATTCAGCAAACGATATAATTGTGTATAATAGACTCCAATTGCAGACTATATTATTTGCAAATACAGGCACACACTCAATCCCTCATTTCACATACACTCGATCACTCATTACACACACACAATCAGTTGTGCATGTGATTCGTGGTATTAAGCAAACATTTCACAATATTTATTTTGTATTCTCTAGAGTTGCTTGAGCTAAAGTTACAGCAGCAGGTACAAGCTGGGTTGTTTACAACTTTGGAAAACTCTCTTATGCCAGTATTTGGAAAAGCTAAGGATGTTATTGTATTTGTTACTGATCAGTGATTATTTGTGATTCAAATGTATAAAACATATGCTTCTTGAAACATCATTCCTATGAAACTTCTATTAATGCAACGTGTATGAAAAAGTTTATTGATTATCAACAACTATGTTCACACTCAGTCTCAAGCAATAGATTTGTCATTTCATTGAGGTATCACATTATTGAAACATTTTAGACTATTTTATTCGGTGTGCTATACACATTCCATTTTTTACAGTGATACATCTGCATATTCATAATAGCAAGAGAAGTAATGATAATTCTTGTCACCAAGCTGTCAGAAAGTGAATGCTATCGTAGGAGCTGATTTAAACAAAGGCATTTGTTTGTGACAGCTTAGCCTATTACAGTAATACACTGAATGAATTATTGTCACATGTAAGAACACTAGCTTTGCTTACTTTGTCAATAATTTTAAGATTATGGAAAATAAACAATTTTTGCTTAGTTCAAATTTGAAATATTTATCAGTTTCATTATCAAACCTGCAATGTTTTTAGGCAATAATTATTGAAATACCTGTTCATTATGAGCAGTTGCAGGATAAAACTTGACATGATCATAATTAGATACATCATTCTAAAAAAAATATGAATGATTTATTATTGTTAAAAACATAGTGAGAATATGTACCTGAGGGCTATCTTCTGTGTTCATTGCTCTAGATAGATAAAATACAGTAATTGATATTATTATTATTTTACATTTGATTTAAATTTCTTACTTCGTGCCATTTTTATCTGCAAGGTATACATTCATAAAACATTTTATAAAAATAGTATAAAGCTGAAAGCTTACCTTTTGTTTTCATCTTGTATTTTATTAAAATAAAAGCAACTGTGAATGCAGCAATCAATATAAATAATAGTCCTATGAAAACTGTACTTATTAAAATGATAGTAATATCAATGCCATGTCTTGGAGTAGAGTTATTCATTAATCCTGTAAACAGAAAACAACATTAAAATATGCAATACTTCTTATGATTTTAGCTAATTGCATACCAGTCTGAGTAGTTGCATTGTCTTCACGATATGTAGGAGTACTCGTCAGTGAAAAATTAGTTGGGTCTATATATTTTATTACAGGCATATTAAAGTCAAATAATGAAGCAGCAATATTGAGAACCCAACACTGCTACACAATAGGTAGCTATTATTTATTCAAATTCTGTCGTCATTTTAACTTTGTAAAATGAAATCAGCACAGCTCAGCACATTTTTAAGGTGTGTTTAAGAATCTTTGAACATGAATAATATGTACTCTCATAAAGTCCCCCTTGAATCTAATAAATTGATTTTGCTCCTTGTAGATTTAACTTCTGTATGTAACCAAAAATTGCATTAAATTAAGCTGGGTAAAGAAAATTCTTCACACACATACACAAAATATATATAATATATATATAATATATATATATATATATACACAATATAGTACTTATTACACGAGTCAGAGTATGATATGGTGAAATATTTCATGAGGAGGCTAATTTATTTTCAAGAGGCAGAGTGAAAATAAAGCCTGAGAGTGAAATACCTTGCAATATCACTCTCAGCAATGGAGAAAAAAGTCATAATATCAAGGGAGTTGAAAAAATGATTTAGGTAGTGAAACTCTGCCCCTGGCAGTATGCTTTATCGATTTACATACCACAATAGACTGAGCCACAGTGGTTCTCAGCTCTTGCAAACTGCATAGTTAGTCTTCAATATAGTTAATTAGGTATAACTAGTTCTTGTTATTTAATAGTCGAAAGGCATCTCTTTCCCCTGGTCTGTAAACACACTGCAATCACTGTTACTGTAAGTATAAAACCATATGGCAGCTACCTAGTAGGGCCCCCTACTTTGACTTCAAAAAGCTTTGCCCTCTTCCACAATTTGATTTTAGGTGCCATTTTGAAGGTCCTATTCTATACACAATAGAAGAAGGTGAACAAATACTCCATGACACTATGTTGAGGCACAAATGAGAGAAGGCTTTGAGTCCTTCACAAAAATTTTTTTTTTTCACTGGACCTACTCTTTTAAGTTCAAAGAAAGTTCCCATGATGTGGTACTTGGAAATATACTACACATCTTGAGTTCATTTTAATAATATATCAGACATACTGTGGGATTTTCCCAACTCTCTTCACTATTTAATTATTGGTACATGTTTGCAAATTACCTGAACTTTTCTTAGGCCAAATCCATTCATAATATTGAGTATTTGAATTTTGTATTGCATTGATCACATGAATGTTTTCCCCTTCTGCTAAATGCATTGTTGCAATATTTATTGTCATAATTCTTGTTGTATCTAAAACTTCTGTAATATTGATTGTTGCAAATAGATCGTCGCTACATGGAAGCATTAAGTCAATGTTGTGATGTTCATTTGGTGACTCAAGCTCCAGAGGTCTTCCATTATCAATATCTCGACTGAAATTATTATTATTTATAACAGCTGAGATGAAACATGCAGGAAATACTTCCCATTCAAAAGTTAAAATTGATGAGTTTAATAATACATGAAGTCTCAAAATTCTGAAGTTTTCTCGAATAGTTGAGCATTCTGTATATAAAGTTAAACATTTGTGAGCTTGCTTGCACCTTAGGTTGAGACAGTTAAATTTGTTCATGAAATTGAAAACTCCAAGAAACTCTTACAAAAATTGTATTTAAACAAGGATAGAGTAACAAAGTAAAATAGTGCACTCTTACCTCCATTTGTTATAGTTATCATCACTCGGTTGCACCATACATTAACTGACGTAACATTTTCAAATAATGTAAACTCTAATTGAGAGTGTACTTGTGAAGAATTAATAGATAAAAGACGAGTTGACACAATCACTTTGTTATTACTCAACAGAAGATCTGTGGTATTAATATCGTTATCTAATCCAGCAGTATAGTCTCTCACAGTAATACCATTCCAGTTCCAAACAATATGAGGAGTTCCCCTTTCTATGCAAGACAAAGTGTAATTTTCACCAGGACATACTTCTAACGTAGGAGGTGGTGGATTTAGTGTAGTTTCTAAAAGATGATGATGAAGGATGATAATAATAAACATAGTTAGATAAACACACAGCTAAAGATGATTATCTACTTCATTTTATCTGGACAGTAGCTAACTTTCTATTTATGGTAGCTTGAAGAGAGGAAAGCATTCATAAGCACAACAGAAAATATTCAATCAGTGCAATAGCCTACCCTACTTCAAACATGATTACTGAATTATGCATGCATTGTTTTAAGATATATTATATATAATATATATACTTTGTCACTAAATTTTCACCAATATCTCCTAAACATAATATTTTTATTAGATTTAATATCGTCAGTACAGTAGCAAGCTAGTAACTCTCTTACGAAATTCCATTTCTTTGCATATACCATCCGAGATTCGAAGAAGAAACAGGGCACAAATAGTATATATTTTCATCGCGTCAAAATATCTAATATGATCTCTTGTACGTAATCCTTTTTACCTCCAATTTCAACGGAAGCTAATATCAAAAGGATACGACTGGAAATCACAATGTAGTAGGAGATCAACGCACCATCAAAACAAGTGATTGCGATTGTAGCAAGGGGAGGAGCCAGTCTTGACCTTTATTTTGGGTAAAGGGTTTCGGGTAGCCACATAAACATTGTAACTTCAATCATGTAATGTAGTATAAGCTATACTTGTGTTTTGCAAAAGAAGTTACGAATGAACTGTTCTCAGTAAAGACACAGCTATGTTCATCTTATTTGCTATTTTGTCTTTTATCCAAAAATTTTATAAAAACTTTCACAACATCTTGGATAATTTTCTTAGAGCAAATTTTAATAAAGAAAATTTAAGTTCCTTATTATTAATAGATATAGGACAAATTGACACCATCATAATTGTCATTACTCGACAGAGGATCCATAGTATTAATACTAAAAATTATTCCAGATCCAGCTGAATAGTCTCTCATAATAATACTATTTCAATTTGTATGGTTTAAGTTTCAGGCATAGAAGTCATACTCGTTTAGAGAATTTTTTTACCAGAATTTCCACTACAACTATCAGCTGCTATCAACTCAGTATTTCTAACTGCTAACAATATAGTTTTATTAATTATAAGGGTGTTTTGGATTATTTCTAGCCTATACATTGCATATCTACCAAGTTAAAAATTATTGATTGATTGATTTTATAACAGAATGTGCACCATGTGATGTGTAGAGTGACTTGTGACAATGGGAAATATTTGTTGCAGTTGAAAGTCATACACCAACTTGTAGTAGAGCCTGGTGGATAAAAAACAACAACACCAAAGAACACAACAATACTATTCTATATTTTAAATCAATACAATGTTGCTTCTTTTCTTTTGCTTGGTTTGTTGAACTTAAATTTTTTATTATAACTATTTTGACTTGTTGTAGCAGTAAATTTTAGTTAGCAATTGTGTTTGAACCATTAAAACTCTCTTAAAAACTATCCAGTGAAAAAAGTCTATAAATGTCAATTACATCTCCCAACTATGCTCATATGCTAATATTGCAGCAATGAAATTTTTATCATACAGAGGAAAATTTATCTTCGGATACTGTTAAAAAAATTTCAATGACATTAGCTAGCTACTATAGATGCAACAATAATTACAACAAATACAAAATGCATAATAAAATGGAATTTAAAATGTAAAGTTCAAAAATGCTGAGGAGGTATTGGAGGAGGTTTATCTACAGTTAAATCCATTTCATTGTCTTGTACTTCCACTTTTTTTTCTGGTAAAACTCCTATTATGACAAATAAAGAATGGAGATAAGTTTTGACTAATTTTACATAATCATATTCATTGTATTTTTTCTGAGAAATGCAAGCTAGCTTAAAATCAATACTATGCTTTTTTCTGAATTCATATTAACTAAGCATTTACTTATTTAGATTAAGGAATAATAGAGTTATCATAAAGAGCAAATCAAATTACCTGTTTTATATATATTTAAGAATTCATCATGTAACTCATGTTCACCAATATGCTTCAATGCATCAGCAACTTTCTTCCAGGTGGGCACTTTTTGACTTCTTATCCAATTGTCACAAAGCTCAATGAGACAATCAAAATCATTTGTTGCTTTAGCTTTCATTAATTGTATGTCTTCAATGGAGAAATTGAGAAACTTGCCCAAACTCTCCCACTTACAAGCTACTTCACGCAATTGTATGAGGAGAGTATCTAAATTCAATAGCTTATCTGTATAAATTAAAGTGAAAATAATGTTTGTAGTTTGTAACCTTAACAATTTCTTTTAGTACATGTATATATATATATAATATTATACTAAACATTAAAATCTCCCTAAATGGACATCTCCAATGACAGAAATTTGCCCAATACTGGATTGGAGCCTGTGTACCGACTGAAAGTTCAATAAGAATAATGTTTTGTTAGCATGTGAATAACAGTCATCTTAAATTTTAGACAACAGACAAAAGCTGTTGGATAAAAGGCTCAAATTCAACTTTAGCAGTTAATATTAAGCTGTATGTTTTGTAAATGTAGGAACAGTTGTCATGAGAGGAAATTGTTGTATAGTCCATGGTGCCCCCCTTCCCCTCCCCCCTCTTTGAAACAACTCCATCACCCCTGAAAATAAGAATACAACATAATACAACATTAATATTATAGTAAGTGGATAATGAAAAGCCTCAAAACAGGATAAAGAAATTAACAATGGAACATTATGCATTAACAAAGAAAAGGCCCGCTAGAATGACATTTACAACTGCTAATTAGAATGATAAATGTTGAGTAAGGTGTACATGAAGTCTTTTCAACACAGGTTGTTAAATTTGGAGGTTGAAGAGCAAATGAACTATGTGACAGTGTTCAGTGATGGCACTGACATAAACAATCTACACCAAGTTTTGTTTGAGGTATTTCATTTATTTTCATTTTGAGTTATGCTACTCTATCAACACTTTATCTGGTATTTCAATGAATGTGTTGAATATAATACTCTGACAATTATAGTGTAGATTGTTACAATGGCAGTGCCATCATTGAATACTAGTTTTTAAGATTTTATCAACAACAATATAAAGAAGCAACAATTAAAAAATTTTCAACATTGCTTTTTATGAATCTGTTCACACCAATGACAGTATTCCACCATCCAGTCTAACTAGTTACTATTTGCCTCACAATAGTTAAATTTATTTGGTTTAAATTAATAGCTACACTATAAAGGGCATTCCAATTCATGGACAATACAGCATTGTGTCAAGTATTAAATATTCAGAGAGTCTTACAGTATTAGTATATTCGTTAGTTAACTTCAAGTTTGATATAATAATCGTATCTCTACCTGCAGAATGTAGGGTATCTTCTTCAGAGCCAATGTACAAAGATGAAATTTCAAGTGCACTACATGGATTTTGTGCTACTTTCTTCTAAAAATTAAATTTATAATAGCTTGAGGAAATTTATTCATGAAAATAATCAAATTTGATATATTGTGTATGATACTATTAAAAATACATACATACAATCTTAAATGCTGCCTCTTACATATTTTTTGTCTCCCTGAGTATGTCCTCCAGTCTGAAATCTTACAGTGGTGTATTCATAATCATCTTTAACCTAAAGAAACAACAACAATATATTAGAATAAACATGATTAGCAAAAATTATACATTATATAGACTTGTCATGTTCTCCTGTTGTATCAAATTAATATATACTTTAGCACAGAAAACTAGGATTCAGATTAATTGTACTCGTGCTGCAAGAAATTTCACTCAATTTTACTTATTAAAATTTTCTCGAGTCATTCGTGCTATCAATCCTTAATACCACAGTTTGAGTGTTTTAATGTCTCCATATAACATGCTATTACTTCTCCTATTAATATTACTGGTTACAATATAATAAAGGCAATGATTATGATTTACTTACGAAGCCATCATTGTTTACAGAACCAATTGTATTATATTCATCCTGCCCTGGAATTGTGCGCAGGTGATGATGAAATCCACTATTTAATGTACTGTATTCATCACTCTGTAAGAAAAGATACATTTCAACACAAATAAGCAGCTGAATAACTATAGCAATACTCTATTTCTAAATATCTCTTTTTTCATTGTTTTGTTAGGATTAGTTAGTAAGTGTATAATTTGTATTGTTTCATTTAGCAGCCACTTCTAAGTTGTTCTTAATAGCAGTTCTAATACAGAGAGGGCACAGATTCAGCGAACGATATAATTGTGTATAATAGACTCCAATTGCAGACTATATTATTTAAGGCATTTTAATTTTGTATATACAAGCATATAAGTCTGCATATTCATCATAATAAGATTGGTAATGACCATTCTTGTTACCAAAGCTGCCAGAAACTGAATTTTATCAGAGGAACTGCATAAACACAGCATTTTTTTGTGTGACAGCTTAGCCTATTAGTAACAAATTCAATGACTTATATTCACATGCAAGGGTACGAGCTTTTCTTACCTGTTCATATTTTAAGATTATGTTGAACTTGAAGGTTCATTATCAAACATGAAATGTTTTTAGGCAATAATTATTGAAATACCTGTTCATTATGAGTAGCTGCAGAATGAAACTTGACGTGATCATATTCAGATTCATTCTAAAAAATATGAATGATCAACGATTCATGATTGTTAAAAATATATAGTGAGAATACCTGAGGGCGATTTTTGGTGTTTATTGCTCTAGATAGATAAATACAATACTTGATATTAATATTAATTTACATTTGATGTAAAATTCTTACTTCATGTCATCTTTATCTGCAAGGTATACATTCGTAAAACTATTTATAAAACTAATATGAAAGCAGTAAACTTACCTTTTGTTTTCATTTTGTATTTCATTAAAATGAAAACTACTGTGAGTGTAGCAATCAATATAAATAATAGTCCTATGAAAATTGTACTTATTAAAATGATATTTATGTTATGTCGTCGAGTGGAATTATTAATTAATCCTGTAAATAGAAAACAACATTAAAATATGTAATATTTTCATGATTATAGCTAATTGCATACTTGTTGGAGTAGTTAAATTAGCTTCCTGATTTGTAATAGGAGTACTCGTGAGTGAAGTATCTGTTTGGTCTATATATTATATTATAGGTAAATTGCAGTCAAATAATGAAGCAGAAATAGTGAGAACCCAACACTGCTACACAATAGCTAGCTATTACAAAATTATTGATTTAAATTCTGTCTTCGTAATATGAAATCAGCACAGTTCAACACATATTGTAAGTTGCCCTGCCTTGAATCTAAGAAATTGCTTTTGATTCTTTTAGATTTAATTTATGTATGTAACAAAAATTTCATTAAATTAAGCTCGGTAATAGATTATTCATAATACACTAGTCAGAGTATGATATGGCAAAAATTTCACGAGCAGGCTAATTTATTTTCATTAGCCAGAGGTGAGTGATAATAGAGCGTGAGAGTAAATTATCTATCCACATCACTCTGACAAGTGTAATAAATAAGTGGTTTATTCCTTGCTTGATATCTTCACTGAAGTAGTTTGTACTAGGACCAGTAACTCTAGGGGTAAAGTTGGTGTAAAACTCTCTAGAGGCTCCCCTCAACCTCAGCTGATATTTTAGTAGCTTGTCTAACCTGGTTGGCAGCGGCGTCGGAACGGGTGCGGCCGAGCGGCCATGGCCGCACCAATATTTTAACAAAAATAGTCGTGTGTATTATTTTCTGCTGGAACTCGTTCTTGATATCGAACTTGGGCGGTCGAAATTGAGCCATTGAAATGACTTCTGCCAGGATTAGATAGCTAATATCGATCCTTTCGGTAGAATTTTTAGGAAACTCCAGATCAGCCTGGTCCTTGTTTACTATTTCAAAGCGACCTTTTGGAAAAGCTAACATAGTTCAGAAATCCTTCCAGCAATTTTGGTCTACAAAATGGCCATTTTTGCTACTAGGAGTCTTTCCATTCAGTTAATTAACACACATGTCTGAGGAAAATAAAACTGACTGCCACAAAAGGCAGGCATTTGTAAGTTCTAATTTGGATTCTGTTGTTGTTGTTTTTTGTAATTGTGTTGTTTATTTTATATGTCCAAGTAGCTATGTTATCTATATTATATATACACTCTACATAATAACTATAATTTAACATTATTTATTTGAATGAACCTACTGATTGTTATAAAAATCATTTGCTTTGTAACATAATAAAACATGGCTTGTACTGAATTGTTTGGTGAGATTACAGTGGCATTTGAATTTACTAGATATGCAGAGCATAGACTTAAACTCTTTGGTTCACTTGATAGAAAAACTACTGTATTGTCTATTCTATTAATAAAATTCATTACTTCAACAAATGAGTGGGTGTGACTAGTAAGTGTGGTGGTAATGGCCTCACCAATAAGATGAAATGAGAGTGAAATATCTAGCCATATCACTCTGACTGAATGTAATAAGTGGTTTATTCCACACTAGATATCTTCACAGGAGTAGTTTTTTGGTAACTAAAGGTGTAAAGTTGGCGAAAACTCACTAGGGGCTCCCCATAACCCCAGCTGATATTATAGCAGCTGCTCTAACCTGGCTGGGTAGGCTCCACTAGAGTAAAGGTAGCTGTAAAAACCCAGAAAACTTGTATGCCAGGCCCTGTTGCTATAACTACTCTGGTAATGAGCTTGGCAATACAGCCATGAGATAACACTATGTGATATCAGCAGGTCACATACCTAAAAATATCATTGTGAAGATATCTAGCATGGAATATATATATATATATATATTATATATGTATATATATATATATATTATATATATATATTATATATATATATATTTATTGCAGCTTTGATATTTTTACTTGAATATTTTTGCATCACGCGAGCGTTCTGTATTCTCCCATATTGTACGGTTTATATTGTACGCTCCTTGTAGCGCGCGTGTAGCGAGTAAAATCAATGAAAATTGTATTGTAACCGGTTGAGAAAAATTTCAAAGAA
>WLWI01002566.1_pt1 | contig 15680 bp, 8 predicted proteins | sample 6701501 | NCBI WGS metagenome assembly WLWI01 (sample SAMN12718690, study PRJNA515312) | sponge metagenome | isolation source: marine sponge | host: Mycale hentscheli | place: New Zealand: South Island, Marlborough, Capsize Point | collected 2014-11-01
AACAAATCTATGGTGTGTGTATGTGTGTTTGTTTCAGGTTGTGATAGCTATGATAACCATGTGACTGTTCAACAGGTAGCTGGTGTGAAGGCTAAGCGAGTGTTCGCTGGTGCCGATACTTCGTTTGTCATCACAGGTACTTGGCGAGTGATCAGCATGCATGTGGTTGAATGCTACCACATCAGCTCACGTATGCAGTCCCCCTGATATTAGTATTTGCATCATGTTGCATGATGTGACGTACATGTCACATGGCATGCATGTTGTGGCATGTGATCTACAGTAGAATGTAGCATGCATGACATGTGATCTACAGTAGAATGTGGCATGTGATCTACAGTAGATGTGGCATGCATGACATGTATCTACAGTAGAATGTGCCATGCATGACATGTGATCTACGTGCTGTGGCATGTGATATACAGTAGAATGTGGCATGCATGACATGTGATCTACGTGCTGTGGCATGTGATATACAGTAGAATGTGTTATGCATGACATGTGATCTACATGCTGTGGCATGTGAGGCATATTCTATGTCCTAATAGATGGAGATGTGGTCTTATCGTGGGGTAATAACGAGTATCGACAACTTGGTATAGACTCTACGGAGCCACAGTTACCCAGTCCTCATCCAGTGGGTGTGGCAAGTTTGGATGGGTGTGTCACTGATATAGCGGCAGGAACAGCTTTCACAGGATTTCTGACACGTAAATTCTGTGTTTATGTGTTTGAGATGATAAAAGTATGTTTGTGTGTGTGTGTGTGTGCAGAGGAAGGGAGTGTATATGTGTGCGGTTATCAGATAGAAAGGGGCGGTACTGATGATGACCCCACCCTCAGGCATCAGTTTCGCTGTCTCCACGATGGCAGAGTTTGTGGTCGGGTAAAGTGTTTGAATGCTGGACTCCATTACCTTGTGGCTACCAGTGAAGAAGACGAGTCGAGAAAGACTGTGTGGGGCAAGTGTGTTATCCCTGGTTCTACCAACTCCTATCACTCGGCAACTAAGGTGGGTGTGGTCATGAAATGAGTTGGAGCACCTCAATGTGGGATGATAGTGTGAAGTGTGGAGTTAGCATTGTGTATGGTGTGAATAAGCGTGTGCGTGTGAAGGAGTGGTTTGTGTGAAGCTGGATCCATGAGTGTTGTCGTTTGTCAGTGGGAATGTTTCGGGTGGTGATTGAGGTGCTCACACTTTCACTGCATGCCAGAGTCCTCACACTTGCATGTTTACTGCACCTTACAGCTACTTACATGCATGCTCTCAGTTCTTGTGTGTGTTAAATGTCTCAATAATCTTCTCTCTCTGCAGTTTTCCCTTGGACCCAGTGTCATAGGAACGGGGCATGGCTCTCTCGGACTGACATTACTGAGCACATGTAACTCTTCCCACAAACTTATTTCATTGAATTAAACCATTTAATTATATTTTATGTTATTTGTGGGAATGGCTGGTCATTGAATTATTCTGTGAGTGAGAGAGAGCCCTGATGTGGAATAGAGTGTTTCTTGCATGACAAGACGGCTGGATTAAGAAGTTATGGTGGAGTAAAACTAGCTTGAAGTGATGATGTATAATTTGTGTTATATTTCATTGTCTTCTTCAGTGTCCAGTACTTCAGTGTGACTTGGGACACTGTCTGTGCCACTGGTGTGCTCAGAGTCTTGTTCCGCCTGGTCTTGCTCGCTCATTTGACGCTTCCATTTAGTGCGTCTGTTTTGGAACCAAGTCTTTACCTGTTGCTCGCTGAGACCCAACTCCTGTGCCAACTGCAGTCTCTCCGGCACGGACAAATACCTTTGCTTGGAGAAGTTGTCTTCAAGTGCTGTCATTTGCTCCATTGTGAAGACGGTCCTGGACTTGCGGAGCTTTCCAAAGGGTCTATGAATAGCTGCATGCAGTGGAGGCCAACCATAGGCTAGGTATGGATGAGGTCGTCCTAGAAACTCTAAAAATATGCATGCATAGACTGAATTAAAGGATTAGAAAAATGAACTGCAGCTGAAGATTTTAAAATTGAGTTTGTTTCTATTAATTTATTCCTGCCAGCTAGGCGACTCACCTGCAGAAGCTATGACTGTGGGCTGCGCAGTGCACCCAGTAGTTGTTGAGCATTCTGCCAGTAAGGCTGGGTATATTACAGCACTCTTATCATCACTGCTCGATTGGCAGGGACGTGCAGCAGCAACCATCGGCACAGCAACATCGCCTGGAGTATGTTGCTGATCTGCCTTACAGCTACCAGACTTCAAGCCCAAAATACTTTCTATGCTAAATGGAGTGTAGGAGGAAGTTTGCACAGCCTTCGATTCTGTACACTTGCACGATGAAACATCTTCGGATTCCGGAGCTTCTTCTCGGTTCTCCATGCCTCCTCCGAAGCGAGCGGCGACGCTGATTAGCTCTGCCCACTTCCCGCGGTCACTGCGAGCGTCGATTTATTTCGCTAATACGCGAGAGCGCGGAACGTTTTTTGTTTTGAAATGACATTTTGTCACGAGAAGACAAAATAAATGGTGCAAAATACACATGGTAAAACATGTCTAGATAAATGATTTGAGAGAAACAGTACAAAAACATAAAAAAATTGATGAAAAAAGGGGGTGGGGAATGAAATGAATGAACAAGTGCCAGTTGATTATATCCAGTATTCTTCTTTCTTCAAAACTGGATTAGGAGCATGAAACAGAGCATTCAAATCATGATCTCTGATATCGGGCAGTCTTGTGAAGTTGCAGTCTAGATCAGGATCTTCCTGAACTATTTGCTTGTGAGGCGGCTGCTGGCTAGGCTGTGGTTGCTGATAGCCATGATGATCCTGTACCATGTCAGAGTGAACTGCTGCTGCTGTTGTTGAGTGCTTAAAGGCTGCTGTGTGAGAGGACGGTCTGACTGGTACAGGGTCAGCAGAAGAAGGATAATGAGGTGAAGACAGTGCATAAAGACTGCGCATGTGTTCCGCTTCATCTTCGTAACTGATTTCAGAAGTGGTTGAGTGTTGACTGGAAAATGTGATAGATACGTTACTCCTCACTCTGGACCGAGGATGAGGAATTTGTTGCCTGGATGCAGAGGGAGAAGGGGACTGATAAACTGTGTACGACTGAACTGGAGAGCCATGAAATGATGCGTCTGGTTCTGAAAATCCTGAAGAAGTTTCAGAATTATTGTTGTGCTGATCTTCTCCTGGGAAATTGCCGCCACTGGGATCCATATCGTAAGACATGAGTTGTCCAGGCTGCAGTGTAGGGCTGGCAGACCAAGGAGGAGACTGGTGTGGAGAAGAAAGGGAGCCTGGACCCAACTTCAGTTTGTGGTTCTGCTGGCACACGCAGCAACACACGATCACAGCGATCAGCACCACAAGGAAGCAGAAAATACCCAAGATAGGTACCAAAGTGAAGAATGGGAAACCATTACTGGGCTCTTCAGAAAGGGAAGCAGCTGTGACGGTAGTGGCTAGCAATGTAGCAGGAGACTGGGAATATGTAGATGTGTATGATGTGAAAACTCTCATGGGAGTGGTCACATTCAAAATGAGTTCTGCTTCACCTGGTTGGTAATGGTCAGCACGAACAAGAACTCTAATGACATCCAATATTGTGGTGTTGGGTAAAGGATCGTCATAATCCCAGACATACATTATCCAGCCTTGCTGAAGATCTTCGTAACGAAATGTAGTGAGCTTGCTAGAGGAGCGCTTTCGCCTGTTCACATGTCTTTCCAAGTGGCCAAACAATGGCCCACTCACCACCTCAATAATGGGTGGAGCCTGGTTTCCTTTCTCCAACTCATCCAATATGAGTATGTCAGCTGGCAGTGGAATGGCAGGTAGTTGAGTGTCAGATGAGGGAGTGGCCAGAGGGTTGAAACTGATGGATGTCATTGGGCTAACTTTACCCCACACTAGCACGTGCACATTCATCTGGACCTCAGGAAGACTGAGGTTGTGATTCTTAACCGCTACAGTAAACATGTCACTACTGTCTTGAGTGCCAGGATGTGGGAAGTACTTGACTCTGTTGTCATAGATATCCTGTTGACTAAACTGATCCACCCTCTTATTATTCATGACCAGCCGACCATGACTGGGAGGAGACTGCAGAGTGAAGATGGTGAGTGAAGGCAAGGCATTGGTGAAGGTATTCAAGTGATGCTCTGTGACTAGTGTCTCTCTCATGTTCTGGGCATACTCTATAGTCTCATTAGTCACTAGATGTAGTTTGTGGACCTCCACTTGAAGTTCAAAACTTGAATTGACAGGACTGGTGAAATTTCCGTCACTGAATGTGAAGAGGAAACAATCTGATCCATTGCCTTTAGGCTTGAAGTGGACAAGATCTGAATTAATGTCTAGCTGAGAGAAGTGCGTGCCAACGGTCATCACTGAGCCATTCACTAAGAGGTCTGTATTAGATGGTACAGAGTGCAGATGGATCAACAGCTGCCAAGGAGGTGTGTCACCATCCATTAAGTTGAGATCAGATGCTTGCAAAAGTGGCTCAAAACTCTCAACAATGATCTTACGAAGTGTACCTCGAAGTGAAGGTTGTTGATCATTCACTGGAGTGATGAGAATGCTATACTTCACATGAGCAGGCACACCTACAGTGCTGCCATTAGGGAAGGCCACTTGAATATCTATGGAGAGTTCTTCTTGAAAGTGCTCAGAGTCATCATGAGTGTAGCACACACTCTGACTGTTCAGATCACTTTGGGTAAAATTATCAGCTGGTTCTCCAGCTGCAGTGAAGAAGCCATGTCTGGGATCACCTGCCAGTTTGAACACTATCTCCAGATCGCCTGGTGCAACAGTCGTAGTGTTGAGCTGCTTCTCAGACCACACCGTATAGCGCCAGTTTCTTGCATCCAGCATGGAAGAGTTCAAACAACGTGTCCCTCCTTCTAGAAGCTGGAGACCAGAGTTCACAGCCACTGTGTTGGTTGTCCAGCCCTCAGGATACTGGACATGAACTCGTACAGGAAGTTGATGTGCTGACTCAGCAGGATGTGAGACAACATCCACGCCCACTGTCTCAGTCTCCTCCCAATATGAAGTCTGTGTGTGTACATACCACACACGCCCTGCTCTCAAAGTTGAGGAGTTGAAGGAATTCACCAGTTGCAAATCGACCTCAAAGTGACCTAGCTTCTGAGGAGAGGGAAAAGAGTAGAGAATCTCTCTGTCGCCATTGTCGTCAGCAGTAGTACAGTGAAGGTTGTCACTGGTAACTGGCACGCTAGCCAAATACCTGACGTGAATTCTCCTCCATAAAGTTGTTTGGCAGTCCAAGGTCAAGTGGTCAGCTCTGATGTTCACAGTACCGTTCACATGGTAGAAGCTGTCCCAGACAGTGTAGCTGATGTTGCCAGAAGGCCCATTCCTGTGAACCAGTACCACTTTACCGGCTAGCAGATCCGCCAGAGTGAACCAATGGATGAACTGAGCAGTGTTGTTAGAGAAGGCTATGTAACTGTCTAACTGAGAGATTCGTACGGTGAAGTTGAGCCTGTTATCTGGAGTATCAGGATCAGACACGTTGAACTGGGCAGTAGTGAGAGGCACAGTTTCCATAGCCCACAGTCGCAACACTGTGTTCTTCTGATGGATCACTGGAGGTTGATCATCAACTGGAGTTATACTTATGTGAAATGTCAGATTGTCACTCGTACGATTGAATCCAGCTGGATCTAGAATAGTGTACACAAAGATGAAACTGTCATCTCTGATTTCATCTCCATGGTGATCATAGTAGATGTATCTGTTGGCTATGTCATGGGTGGTGAAGGTATTAACTGCTTGAAGAGTGCGTCTGTTGACCAGTTGCCCGTGCCGAGGTCCAGAGCCTTCCTGAAGTGTGATGAGTCCAACATAGTTCTCCATGAACCGATTGCTCACCAGTAGTTCTTCCTCGGTAATGGAAGCTCCTTCATTCTCGTTCACTATAAGAGTTTTGGTAGTGACTGGCACGACTGCAGGAAGGACTACAATGCGCAAGGTAAATATTTCTGGTTGTGGGTTAGGTCCATCCGTCACACGGAAGATGAGGTAGTCTGGCTCCTGGTGGCCCGTGTCTAAGTGTTGGTAAAACAACCCTTGGTTGTCTAAATCGTACTTACTAAAGCTCTGCACATCTTGCTCTAGATGATGTCTTCTTCTGATCAGTTTACCTCTTCCTAGTCTCTTAGTGAGCGTGCACTTGATGCTGTCAAAGTGCTGGTCTGTCCTTGCATCTGGATCACTGATGCTCATGCTGCTAGTACTCACCACCACTCTCTGCAACTCCACCACATACAACGGGCCATGGATGGTCACCACAGGAGGCTGGTCATTCACTGGCTCAATCACAACGTCCATAGTCACCTGGACAGTGTTGGGTCCTCTTTGGCGAATCCTTGCTTCCACAATGAAGGAGTCGGTGAAGTTCTCGGAGTTATCGTGGATGTACTCTAGGAGCTCCATGCCAATGGTTTCTTGAGTGAGTTGTGTGGATCTGGAGAGATCTGAGCCATTCAGTCTCAGCATTCCATGAGAAGGCGGTACTTTAATATCGATCAACAAGTCCGAGTCCGCCACTTCAGTGTTTAGAGCGTAGAAGTACAAGTGAGTGAAGGATATCTTCGCGGATCCTCCTTCCTGCAGTTTCAACGTTGTTCTGTTGTGCAGGATTATCACTTCCTTTACTTCAATGAACAAGTTAGTTCGAACGTGGTATTTCCCATCAGTGACATCCAAGAAGAATAAATCAGTAGCCCCTGTTATTAACAACGGATTGCCCACGTGCCTGTAGTGAAGTCTGCCATTTCTGATATCGCCTTCAGTCCACCTCCGCAAACCCTTTTCATTGGGGTTATCATCTAAATACAAGTAGCCGCTGTTGAAAGTAGAGGAGAAGACCACCGAACTCCAGACTAGGTCCTCATCGTTGGTGTCACTGTCATAGTCGTGGGCACTGATGTGAGCACTGGTGATCTGAACTGTACCTTTTCTCACCACTGTCACACGAGCGTCTTGTGAAGTAGTCAAGAGTTCAGGAATGCGATTGTTCACGGGTATAATGTCAATCATCATGTGAAACTGAACCTGTTGCTGCAAGATGCCATTAACCTCGGCTTCCAAGCTAACGTCAAAGCTATCATTTGTCTTCTCAGCATTGACACTCTGGCTGTAGTACAGTCTCCCATAGCGAACATCATTGAGATCCAAGTAGCTCGCTGGGACAAAGCCGATGGAAGTGTTAATCAATAGCTCTCCGTTGGCAGGCGTTTTGGGGCCGATAATGAGCTTAATGCTGGTGAATCGAGGAGGTGCTTGGATGTTGAAGTCGGTCACATTAAACTGGTATGTAGAAACTTCTAGTACAGACACACGACTGATGTTGTACAATATGTCTATGGGGTACAATTTAATGTGCAGGACCTCGTGCCCCAGGCAATAATTCAGTGCACAAACCTTGAAGACAAAGTGATCAGAGAGAGTTGGTAAATTCCCTTCAAACTCGTACATGATAGATCCATTGTGCAGTTCTTCCAGTGAGAAAGACAGTTGAGAGTCGATGACTTGGTCTGTGACAGAGTTAAGGAGTCTACCATTACGAGGTTGTTCGACCACCGCTACACGCAGAGCTCCATCTTCCCCTGGTCTGGAGCTGGTGACATGGATGTGCTGTGACGTGAGGTACTCCATAGTGCCACGCTGCAGATTCAATTTTGATACTCTCACCTCTAAAGGTACCAGAACTGGGCGGATACAGAATGGAACAGACACTGACACTGGAGTGCTGTGACCGTATGATAAGGTCAGATGTAATGTGTCCAGAGTTGCAAGTCTGGACCTGTTATCCAGTACATACTGGATGGATTCCAGATCTTGGAACCGGAATTGAGATATTGGTCCTGTAACACCAGTGGTGTTGGTCTTGTACAACTGGCCCAGACTAGAGCCACTGGAAGACTCTGAGACCAGGATGTTGTCTTTGTGATCATTGCCGTGGGCGTCTCTGAGAACCACTCTCAATAGAGATGCAGTCAAAGTAAGGTATCCTTGAGCCTTGATGAGAGCCACACACGTGGAGTTCATTGAAAGTGCAGCGCTCACTGATAACTCCAGAGGAGTGGCTGCAATCCGCATGACCTGCACAGAACAACAAACAAGAAAATCTGATTTTAGAAGATGTACTATATAGAATGTGCCTGGCTTCCCACAGAGAAGCCCTACCTGGCAGTGGCGCTCCATAATAGGATTGTGTTTGCTCTTATTATAACAGCATTAACCACACAAAACCCTTCCAGACTACTGCTATTACTGACACTCTACAACCGGCACAGCTATCATTTAGTTACTACCACATGTGACCGTATAACCCGCACATGATCTCACACACACAAAACTAACTCACACACAACTAACTAACTCACACTCACCTCTTTCACATAATCTCCCTGCTCATGTAACACTTTAATGCCGACGTGAGACTCGAGTGGAGAGCTGACATTCAACCAGTGTACGAACAACACGCTGTTGTTACGAACATCTTCCATCGTAAACTCTTGTACAGGAAGAGTTGAATTACTGCGCAGCACGAAGTGTCCAATAGTGACATACTTCTTCAACTTCCTCAGTATAATCCTGATGGGGTGAGAGGGGGTGTCAGCATCCTCCACATTCAAGTTTTGAGGTGTGACTTGCACAGCCATGCCCTCCGGCGGGCGGATGGGGTCATTTAGAGTGATGACAGGTCGATGGTTATTGGTGGCTGTGATGTGAATAGAGAGAGTTAAATTGGCCGTTAGATTGGGGGCTCGGATGGGTAGATAGGCAGTAGAGCTGGCCTCTGCATGGAAGGTAAAACTATCCTGATGCTCCTCAGTGCCAAAGTGTCTGTAAATCAGACGTCGCAGGGACAAGTCTTCCCACGTGAAGTTGTCTCCAACAGTGAGGACAGTGGAGTCTAGCTCCAGGGCCCCATAGCTGGGGCTCTCCACAAGGTGATACACAATCCCCAGGTGATGAATATCTATTTCATAGTCTCTGTCCTGAGCTAAGTACGCGTAGTCATAGCTGTCCAAGGAAGTGTTGAGCTGAGCTGTTGTGACTACAGCCGAACTGTTCTCTCTGTCTAGAACTAATGGAGACATACTGATAGCAATGGACGGCTGGAACAAGAAGGCATCCAACAAGGTCTCTATTCTGAGCACTGCTTGTGGTCCAGACAGGTTGAAGCTGCGCACCTGGAAGGAGATAGTCTCCACTCCATCTAGGATGGCAGACAAGTCTGAGCTTGAAGAGGCAGATCTGACATACCTCACAAGCCCAGACTGGATGTCTCTCTGAGTGAAGGAATGAGGAGAATGCAATGGAGATTGGGAGCGGTTCAAAGGGTGAAGCTGCATCCAAGTATTGAGGGTAGCCATTCGTAGCTGCAGAACACCATACATTGGTTCAGACACTAGATCATAAGTAATGACCGGGTCCTGACCAGCAAATGACGCCTCCACACTGAGATGCCGTGGCTGAACCAGAGCCATGCCAGCCATCTTCACATACAAAGTTTGCTGGTGCAAGCTCTGCTTCAAGTGAGCTGATAAAGGTTGCACGTGGAAGGACACATTGAAGTTCTTGTTGGAAGCTGTGGCAGAGAGATGAACTAGAATCAATGCAGTAGAGAACCTTTCAAAGTGCTGGAAGTGCAACAGTCCCTTGTTGACATCGTCTTGTGAGAAGACGGACATTTTGATCCCATCCTTATTAACCAGAACACCAGGGGGACTGCAGGAGGAACAGTCGGCACCTTGTACCTCCACACGCCTCACCGAGTACAATATCTCAGTTGGATCTGCCACATCTTCAACCAGCAGTTCTCGAGGAGACACAGAGACACGTGTGCCCACTGCTAGCTCCAAGTCCTGCCAACTCACTATGCGAGGTTCTCCTTCTCTCTCTTCAATGTTCACAGTGAGAGATAACGCAGGCAGCTCGTGCCTCTGATGACCGCAACCTAACCACACGCTCAGTAAAACCTTGTCAGTGTCGTTGTCACCTCCGGTGTGCACATAGCCTATCTGCTCGTCTGCCACGCCTCTCACAAGGTTGTAGAGAGTGAAGTTAGTGATCAGTCTGGTGGGTCGATTCATATAAAGGTGACCATAGCGACCAGCAGAGGCTTCAAAGTGCACAGCTCGTTGGAGTTCTTCTTCATAGAGAGGACTCAGCTCATCTTGGAAGTGGTCAGGAGGCAGATCAACTCTAACCATGTCAGAGGTGAGAATCTCTTGCATGTGTTCAGCGACCAGAAGCTCAGACACACTGAACTGAATGTTGGTCCAGTTCACAAAGTTAGACATCAATACAAGACTTGTGTTAGAGAAGAGCTCCATATTGACATCTGCTCCATCCAACCTCATTCTCTGAAAACACAACTCAAGGACTTCTGCTGACCCGCCTATGATCGGTGGTTGAGCTCCACCTACTCGGAGTAAGGAGCGAGGCCACTCCCATCTAGATGCCATTGATACTTGTACAGGAAGTTGACCATCAACCGTACAGGAAAGAGAAGTAGGTGTGAATTCCAAATCTAAGTGGTGCCACGCCCCTGTACCACCCACATCACCGCGACAGTCCAGTATTTGCGAGGAACCAGACACATTAGCCGACAGTTGTAAATGACCAGAGCCGAGATGAAGATGCCAGCTAGAGGAAGTACTGTGGGAAGACAGAATTGTGCCATTGGCCAATGTTGGTAGCCGCACACGCAAGGACAAATGAAGAGCACTGGCACTGGTGGGACTGGGAGGCAGAGAAAGGACAAAGTTGTGAGCCTTGCTCAAACAATAGGCCGGATATCGAGGAGCTATGCAGCAACCTGCAGACAAGCCAGTTAGATTGGAATTGAGGTGAACTACTTTGCTGCCTATGGAGACATCCTGCATGCATCCTATGAAGAAGTGTGGGTTAGGTAAATGCCTGTACAGAGGGGAAAAGAAGTTTTCCAAACCACCGAAGTAAATAGATTGAGGTGAAGTCATCAGCGGTTTGGAAGTGTTGTTTGTATACGCTACAACATCATCTATAATCACTTGTATCACTAAGTCACTCACAACCACACTTAGAGTTCTCCATTGGCGGACACTTCCCACACTGAGTCTGTGCACAGTCGAGTCAGAGGAAGGATGGTACTGCTCCAGCCACAAGACTAACTGGTCCCCCTGGTCCAGGGCCAGTGCTAGTATCCCATTGGATCCATTAATAAGTAGCAGGAGACCAGAATCTTGGAGTGTCCTCAACTTCAAGTGGATGGAGAAAGGCCCATTCAGAGCAGGGTCCCATTCTTCTCTCTGGTACCCACCTTGAAATGATGCTACATGACATAAAAACAAAAGTAAACCCATTCCAGGAAAGGGCAGCGAGCACTGTCCCAGTGCCAGACTCTCACAACTAGAAATCACATTCCTCCCTCCGCTAGAAATAAAATTCTACCATCTGTTGGTTAATATGGCGCCGATCTGTCACACTAAATGTGGACAATTACTTGGCCACACACCAACATCACATCATACTGATATGTGCGCTCAAGGAGCAGGTCCCTTTAAGGGACACATCTTTTAAGAGTTGTTATAGCTACCAACACCTTGCTGGACCTACCACATTCCTGGACCATTCTCCAGAGGGCAACTTTAATGGGTTATGAGGGGAAAACTTGACTCGTATCAAGTTCCTCAATAATTGATAGGTATTTATATAGTTAAACAAGTTGTCAGAAATACCCGATATATACCATTATAGGCTAGAGAATAAAGATCTGGTTTTGGGGTTGCAAATGGAACCAGCTATATGTCAAGTCTTTATCCCCCCCTCCCTTATAAGAAAAGGCTACAGAGTAGTACACATACAGAAGACACTGTTGCCAAAATGTAGGTTCATAAATAAGCAATAATGGTCTCTGAGAGTTGGTGTTTCCACCTGCTGGGATTGGTTGGACAACTAACTCGACCAGTGAGCTAATAACTAATGAGGGTTAGGTTCATTCATAACAATGGATACTTAAAGGAGAAGAATCAGTACTTACACAACACAAATGTGAACATGCAAAACAATAACACTTACTAGATGAGTCACACGACACTTCGAAAGATACAAAGACTAGAAGAGTTAAAATCCACTGAACTCCATGGCAAGTCATGACTACTTAATTTTTACCGAGAGTACAAGTACTAATACAAAGTCATTCATATTCCTTCGACGTCCAATTTCATAGTATCTCGCGCTTACACAATAACTGAACTGGTTTTGTTTGTTACTCGTTACGAACAACTTGGTCCGCCTCCACACCTCCAACTTTCACCGGAAAACAGTAATTGTCACGTGACCAAGTTGGTACGGCGACCTTTACCATGTGCAATATCAAGTAACGTATTGCAAGAGATACCGATACCAATATTATAGAAAAGTCAGTGCTAATTGTTAGCTGCTGTAATGTGTGATAAATGATATATTCCTCATGCAAATCTTGGCCTCATAGGTCCATAACTTTGAGGAGGAGCTCTTGGCCCCATTGGATGGACTGCAATTCTGAGTCTGGGTCCCCTGGGATGACCCCTGCCTCCTACACCCAGAGGTGGAGCTCTGTGCCTGTACTCCCTTGGAACTAGCTCTGGAGTGCCAGGAGACATTCCAACTGAATCTACAGATGGAGCTTGTGAAGTCAAAACTGGCTGATGGGCGTAAGGGCCAGGACCTGCAGCACTGCTAGATGAAATCCCCCTAGGCATCATACCTCCAGGCATACGAGGCAGTCCCCTGGGAGGTAAACCTCGTGGTGGACCAGACAAATTTCCTGGAGGACCAGACAAGTTTCCTGGAGGACCAGACAAGTTTCCTGGAGGACCAGACAAGTTTCTTGGAGGACCAGAAAAGCTTCCTGGAGGACCAGACAAGCCTCCTGGTGGACCAGAAAAGCTTCCTGGAGGACCAGACAAGCCTCCTGGTGGACGAGAAAAGCTTCCTGGAGGACCGCCTGGAGGTCTAGGCAAGTTACTTGATGGTCCCAAGTTTCTAGACGGTCTAGATAATGTATCAGAAGGTGCAGCTGCATTTTGAGGACTACTTATAAAGTGTGGTGGCCTTGATATAGTGCATATAGGTGAACCAGGTACCATTCCACGAGGACCTTGAGGAGAGGAGCGTGGGAGCATGCCAGGTGGGCGTGACCCTGGATATCTAGCTTGCATAGGCCTGTAAGGCAGTGGCCCATGTGGGCGTGGCTGCATTCTTGCACCATTGACACTGTCTCCAACAAATGGTCCCTGAGGCACAGGTTGGCTTATAGCAGAATGAAATGGTCCTAGTCGAGGGTTTTTAACATCTGTACCACTCACTGGTGGGGAGCTATGTGAGTCTCCATCCAGTTGTCTTCTCTTGCGGTCTATGAGTGACTGAGATATCTGAGGGAAGATCTGATCCAGCAAGTTGGTGAGTTTAGGGGTAATGGGTATGCTAGGTGGCTCATTCGCATCTAACTGGTGCTGTTCATCTTCTGTGTCTGCCGCTGGTGGCTGCTCTGAACTATCAGACTTCACTTGATCCAATATATTCTTCAAGTCCATGGAGGTGAGCTCTTCTTCCTGATCAGAGTCTTCAGCTCTGAGCAGCTCCAAAGGATTCATAGTGTGAGTATTGTCTGAGGGGGACTGCTGCTCATTGCCAGGTGAGTTCTGGGTACCATAAAGTGCCTGTAGGATGGGGTTGTCTAGATTAGGTTCACTATTATCAACAGTGGGGGAGTTGGACGAGAGTGAAGGAAGTGAATCCTCTTTATCTTCCTTCGAGAGTTCCTCCTCCATAGTAGGACTAAATGGAATGCCATCTTCATCTTCTTCTAGTGTGTTGCCATTAGCTGAAGGCTGATTGTATGTCACTGGAGGTGCAGTGATCACATGATTACCAGTGACCGCGCCCCCCCTCTCCTTCTCTTCATCAACATGTTCTTCAATCAGAGTGTCAGAGTCTAATACTCTATCTTGTGAGTTCCCTGGCTTTCCCTGGCTCAGATTTTTCTTGGCAATTCCAATCAACATGTTCTTTACTGCATCCATTGCATTCGACACTGCAGAACACTCATCTGTCTGTCCCTCATCCACATTCTCATGATGACTGCTGCAATTATCCTGGACATCAAAACCACTGTTATCAGCCTCTCCAAACCCATGTTCTGCCAGGTCCTTGAACGGTGTGTTATATCTAGGTGGGACTACTCCAGGACGCAGTTCTCGTGGACGTATCATCACACCAGGGAGTCTGTACCTGCCACGCCCACTGCCATCTCTTCCTGCTGGGTAACGAGGTACAGGAAACCGTCCTCTCACGGGGAAGCGCATGGGCCTTCCTCTCTGAGCTGACAGCAAGGGTCTCATTCGAGGAGCTTGATGCTGGCCATAAACATTATCCACAAACATACTACCATATGCTGGATGCCCAGGTTGTCCAGGTGCAAGTTGCCGTGGAGCAGGTGCCATAGGAGAGACAAGTAAGCCTGGGGCTCCAGACTGTGATGTGGGTGGAGCTGGAGGAGGTGGAGGCGGGAGGGGAGGTGGGGCAGCAGGCGGGGCTGGCTGAACGAGTTTAGTCTTGTCATTAGAGTCTTGCCCCTCTTCATCAGATTCTATTTCCATGTCTCCCACATCAGTGATGTCCTCCTGGGCACTGGGATCCGACATGGCAGTGGAATGGGCACGCTCCAACTCTTTCACTCGCTGATCCAATGCCACCTTCAGAGATTTCACTGATGAACAAAGTTTCTTGTACTCCTGCAGCACACAAACACCACCATCACAAACACACATACCATCACAAACACACACACACACACCATCACAAACACACACCACACACACACCATCACAAACACACACACATACATCATCACAAACACACACACATACATCATCACAAACACACACACACATACATCATCACAAACATACACACATACATCATCACAAACATACACACACATCAGCACAAACACACACCATCACAAACACACACATACATCATCACAAACATCCACACATACATCATCACAAACATGTAATATATATCTATTTGTACCATGGTTTCATACAGAGGTAGGGACGCCCAGGGAATCCCCCCCCCCCCCCCCAGAATTTCATGAAATAAATTAATAATATTTACTACTTTATGGTATTCTGTAGTCATGATTTATAATGGTATTCTGTGATTTTGTTGTTTGTATATCTAATATTTGGTGAAAGTTCACTTCAGTTAATTGAGGTCCTTCAATTGCAATATGCATTAGTTTTCCAAGATTGATGTCACCAATTCTAGACTCGAGATGATTTCTAATCAACTTCATTTGACTAAATGAGTGTTCTGCATTGGCTGTTCCAACTGGTAGAACAAGGATGATGTTAAGTTTAAAAATTGCAGGAAAAAGTTCAGTATATGTGACCGTCTACAGGAAAACCAAGCACAACGCGGCACCCTTCGAAAAAAATTTTTTTTGCACTTACAGAGTTGTCGGCATCCAGATGTTGAGCTCTCCAAGTTTTATCGTCGTAGCTTAAGTCGTTCCCACTATAATAGACCTAACCGTTCCCTTCCGTCGGCTTGAAACAATACATTTTAAAGAAATCGATCGATCTTTTCTCGATATTTACG
>WLWI01002568.1_pt1 | contig 15679 bp, 8 predicted proteins | sample 6701501 | NCBI WGS metagenome assembly WLWI01 (sample SAMN12718690, study PRJNA515312) | sponge metagenome | isolation source: marine sponge | host: Mycale hentscheli | place: New Zealand: South Island, Marlborough, Capsize Point | collected 2014-11-01
AAACAAGCGTTTTAGCAGGAATTTTCTCATACTTTGGAGCTTAAGTATAAAGTAAGGTTTGCTTAATGCTGTAGTTTCAGAATAAACTGGAGTCAAGCCTAAATAGCCGTGTTTTTAGGAGAAAAATTTTCCCCGCGCGCGCGTTTAATGAGCATACGTACCATCCATACATACATATACATAACATATACCCGATTTTGCATTATCCACCCCTAATACTGTCTCGCTCGCTTCGCTCGCTCGCCAAATAAAAAACATCCCTGTCCACGTTTTTTAACAGTAGTAGCTACTCTTGTTGAAAGCTCCATGCCAAAGTGGTCTAGAAAATTCCCTTTAAGTACTTCAGAGCCAGCTGGAAAGTGCAGTTTCCAAATCTCAATAGAAAAGTCTATGGGAATAAATAAAACATAAAGGGGGGGAGGGGGGGCCCCCCCTCCCTTTCCCTCCACCATTCAAACCTAAACAGACTTATAATATTTACTTGAGTCAAAGAACGTAATTTAGAGGATAAGACAGGAAGTACATTAACAGAGAGTAATGTTTGAGTAGATGTCATTAATATGATATTGATTTATTGTAATTGCTTTTGTTCTACATGCAGGCTGTGCTATGTAGAGGCTGCCTGCAGTATTGAAGTGAGGAATTCCAGAACCTAAACTTTGTTATCTTCTATACTCAAAGACAATTCTTGCAACACTGTTTTATTATTGATATTCTTACTGTACGTTTTGTACCAATAACTACATCTGATGAGTCATTTTGTATCAAATTCAATTATATCTGTACACACATGCCATATTGATTTTATTAAAATAGTTTGCCTAGATGCCTAGTAAGTGCAGTAACTATATTTCAAGTGTTCTTTTAACACTAATTTGCAACGCATGACACTCAAGGTGTTCATTACATTATAGTAGGTTGTGCAGATCATATTTCAGCGATAGGTGATGAAAAGTGTAATAATGGCAAGAACTTAATTACAATTAATATAATATAGGCAAGGTACAATTAGGTCTCAACAATTCACTAAAAGAAAACCAAAATTTCCTGTCAATCTTACTGTAGGATAATCCCCATTAAGTTTCAGCTCCATTTTCAAGAGCACACACATGGTCTGACTATTTGTACAAGTTCAAGACCACGGGCGTGCCTCACACAAAATGCTGCAGACTTCCTGTTCTGACAACAATCATACGAAAATAATTCTGATACACACACGCGCGCACACACAAAATGACACGAGTTCTCACTGTTCTGTCTTCCTCTTTCTCCTTCATGTGGGCTTGCCCACAAGATCATGGCTTACTCTTTCTCTCATTTTCTAGAAAGCTAAGCTGAAATAAAAAAAAAAGTGGCACATTAAACAGACTTAATCATCATTGTCTGCTTAATAATATTGGACACAGTCAGTGACGTACGGCAACTTGCAAAAAAAAAGAGCATCTAGCTAAATGGTGAACTTGATCTAATAATCATGTGTCATGATAAATGCACCTTAAGTGAAAACAGAAAGATCTGTTGTTGACAGACAGCCGGGACAGACACAAAAATAATGTACCCCACCTGGTGCATGTGCGCTGAGGGTCAGTAGCATTATTATTTGTGTATGACTCATCAATGTATGGGCACTGGTGGTTCATACCATTGAGTGTTCATGCCTGTGTGGTAACCATTATGAGCCCCCACATTATTTTTTAAACTCCAGTGGAGGAGTACAATACATTTTGTAGATACTCTGGAGACTTCCTGTTATTGTTCTATAATTGTTAAAAAATTGAGGTTTATAAAAACTGATTTGTTGTTTGTGTTATAGGAAAAGGGACCTTATGGAGAAAACCAAAAAAAATGAGTGTTTTATGCTAATACAAGCTGAAGGCTACAATTTATCTCAACTTAGTGCTTAAATACTGAAAATTGAATTTCCACTTCCGGTATAATTAACGTTTCCGTATACTTAACGGCGTACTCCGCATACGCAATTAAATCGTACAGCCGCTTTTTAACGGCGACTAACGAAAGTTTGCGTAGAGTGCTTTTTAGCTTTAAAAGCGTCTCACGCCTGTCTTGTCGGAATTCTTGGCTACTCTATTCGCTGTAGCGGTAAACTTTCAGCCAGAGGTAAGCTGTAGAGTGCATGCAATAGTCTCAAAGCTATGCCGTTTTTTTAGCTGCTTCTTTGAAATTCCGCCCATCCCCAGTTTATTGTACTTCTAGAACGAGAGAGAATAAAACGTAGCTTGTCTTTCCACGGCACGCTTGGGGTCTTTTGGCATTTGAAATTTGGCATTTGAAATTTGGCATAGACGTAGAGAAAGGGTCACTAAGACTAATTCTGCAAAAAACAAAAATAGGAGAAAGAAAGAATTTTTCCGATGACTTACTTCTGGAGCCTATAATCCAAGTTAAAAGTTTATTAAAAAGAAACAAGTATTAGTAAGAATTATAAGTTAAAACAAAAACATATTGGTATTATTAAGAAAAATAGTAGCACAAGACGAGACCTTGAAGAAAAAAATGGTATTTAATGAATAAAAGTTTGAACTATTCATAAAATGATAATTAAACTGAGCCACCCACCCTCTCCTCAACCTCATCCCAACACTCACTAACATAATGCAAAAATAGTGTGGGCACACCCACATGAAGAAATAAGAAGAAGAAGGAACATGTGTGTGTGTGTGTATGTGTGTGTGTGTGTGTGTGTGTGTGTGTGTGTGTGTGTGTGCAAACATTAATTTATTGTTTATGCTGTAGCATGGGAACAGCAATTGATTGTGTAGTCGTATGTGGTCATGATTTGTTTGTGTCAGTTGTGTTAATAGATGTAGGAGTGTTGTGTGCATGTGTGCATATCTGTAGCAGAGCAGGAACTTTGCATCTTTTCGTGGGTGGAGTTTGGAGTTCTATAAAAAAAACCTGGCTCCACTTGTCATAGCAGTTGGGTCATGTCACTCAATTTGTTGTGTGTGCATTTTTCTCTAATTAAAGTAATTTAATCTATCTTAAGACCTAACCTGATTGGTCAGTGGTTCGCCGTGGGTAGCTAGAGAGGACCTTGATTCTGGTGGCAGCAACATTTTGCTGTCATCAGGTGCGAGCAAGCCAAGCAGAGTGACAACTCTCCTGAGCAAGCCAAGCAGAGTGACAACTCTCCTGAGCAAGCCCACATATAGTAATAAAATTATATTTTATTTGGATACTGCATAATATAGTTAAAAACAATAACTGATAAATAAACAATTAAAATAAAAGACCATCAAGCAGCTATAAGATATTTTGAAAGATCATCAAGCAGAGTAGCAATTCTATGTAACAGATTCTGCATGAAAGACTTGGAGAAAAGTATCTATTAAACAGAATAATCATTCATGCCACTTAAATTCTGAACACAAGTATTGCATAAAGAAACGGGAGTGCCGTAGCTAATTATAGACTCCATAGGATGTTGTACAAGACTTCAGCTAATTAGTTACTTCTTGAAACATGAGAGTGAGTGTGAGAGATTCCAACAATTGACAGCATGATGAGGCACTGTTATGAATAGTGTACTGAATATGATGTAAAAAACTACTATGAAAAACAACAACAACAACTACAACATACTAGATCAGATAACAAAACAGAATATTAAAGTAAAGATACATTGTTTTATGTCGTAGTTATGTTATTGTTGTTTTTTTCTTTTTGGTAAAATTCTGTATTTCTTTTATACTCTTAATGTATGCAGTATACATTCTGTGGAAGTTCACTACGAAGTATCTAACTTTATACTTCACAATTTAACAATTTATTTCGTCTTAGCAAACAAGACAAATAATATCCGTCACGGTGATAGACCAGTAACTACTGATTGTGCATACCGAGGAAGTAAGGGTGTGGTCACATAGGTCCAAAATGCGCACGGTACAACCCCTTCCCTGCGAAGGGTGTGGTGGTAGTAAGCTGCCCCTGCCATGTTTAGTGCTCACTTCCGCTTGAAGAATCGAGCGATATAACAGATACCTGGCTGACTCTCTTCTGTGTTGTCTAATAAACAATAGATCTTGGTACTCTAATCGTGTGTTGAGTGGGACCTCATCCAGTTATCTCATAGTTCCCAGGAATAGCTTATGAACGGTGCTTCAACTGAATTTGGTGAGCTATAAACATTTATATACATTATATAGACAGGTAAGATTGAGTCATTTGTATACAGAATAGTCCAATTCTAATTTAGGTTATTACAACAATATTGAACATTTTGAGATGTAACTAAGGTCACTCCTATAAAAATATTATGGCAAATGATGACAGATCATATTTACTTCTTGTATTGCATAGCTGAAGCCTTTGTCTACCGCTAATATGGGGGAGAGTTCTGGTGGCATCAGTACATAGTACTGTCACACGATAATTGGTCCCCCCTTCGCGTGGTCCCCCCTGACCAAATGCGGCAGAATTAGTTGCCGCGGACGGTCCCCCCGGACCATTCATAGCAAAAAAAGAATGCCACGGACGGTCCCCCTAGGACCATGCGCGGCAGGTATTATTGCCGTACACGGTCCCCTCTTGCCGTGAACGGTCCCTCATCTAAACTTGCAATCCAGTTTTGTTTTGTTTTTATTTGCTATTGTGATTACTTTATGCAGCAATAAAACACTAACAACTAAAGTTTACCCCAGTAAAAAATAGTTTACTCTCTACTGGAACCATTAGCTACTTCAGCACCTTCAAATATGAGAAATATCAAGCTAGATCACTTTTTTAAACGTTGACAAATCTCCAAAACTTTTGAACAGTTTCTAAATTAGTTTTACAAGTTTCTAAATGTGGCGCATTGGTATTTTTGGAGCAGCAATTGTCATAAATCTAGTTGAAATTTCATCAGATACTATTAGAGGAGAGAATATCTGAGAATTTCCAGACATTGTGAGTTTTTGTTTTTTCATACTAAATCAAAGAACTTAAGGCATAGCTAGATTTAGTTGTTGTTTTTTCCCTATGCTGTCATATATAGCTACTGTTGAATGTGGACAACCAACAGTGGATACAGTGAGCCAGTGTCCATTTCGGTTATTAATAATTTGCACAAATTCATCTGGCTCCACATTGAATGATAGGCCACTCCACAAGTTACATCTTGAAAACTTGCAATTTGTGAACATTTAGTTTAGTTCAGGTGGTATATAGCTGTTTGTGGCCCCTGTTAGTTTTGAGCGACTGACTGGGACAACCGTAGACCGGTTTAGACTGACTTGCAGAATCCTGGTAGCAGTGTACCGAGGCTCCCTCATTTTCTCCTCAACCAACACTCATAATACCACAGTGGGCAGTTTTGGAAGGAAGCTTTCCTTGCGCCCCCCACCCCCCCACTCTTAGATGAAACCCTGTTAGGTGATATGACTCATTTTGTACTCACTTATTATACTATAAATTAGGTAACTCATAAAATCACTTATAATGTAATGCTATTATCAAAATACTATGGTGGTAATGCATAGCCAAAGAATAATTCAACAATATTAATTGCAAGATTATTGTCAATAGTAAGTAAGAACATTATGGTTTCACTTCATTTTAGAACACTGTGGGCACAACCAACTTCCAAAAAGTTCAGCCTTCGAAACCTTGAGACAGGCATTAGTGTGGTACCATTTGAGGCACTTTGTACATTCTCCCCATTCTTCATTTAAAAATGCACCCTCTGGCAGTCTACAAATGCAGTGAACATCAAAATCAGCTGTCTCTGATATTTTTCTCAGAGCTCTTCTCTTTTTCTTCACAGAGAAAGGTGTGATGATTCCTTTTTCCAAACACTGAAAAAAATGCTGTCTCATTTTCTTTTGATCGTAAAACAACTTTCCAATATCATCCATATGTGCTAGTGCTGTAGCATTAGCAATCGCAAAAAGTCCACAGTCACATCTGCCCGCCTGAATTTGTGTGTCCATAAAGTTTAGGTAAATTTTAGGAGCTTCACTGTGTAGTAAGCAAGCTACTTGACTTTTGACATGCTTACCAGCACAGCGGTACATACTGTCATATATAGCTACTGTTGAATGTGGACAACCAACAGTGGATACAGTGAGCCAGTGTCCATTTCGGTTATTAATAATTTGCACAAATTCATCTGGCTCCACATTGAATGATAAAGCCACAAGTTACATCTTGAAAACCTGCAATTTGTGAACATTTACTCTTAAGGAGTTGCTGAGCAGCATTGATCAGACTATCATTAAGCCAACCAATAGGACTTAGCAACAATTCTTTATCTGCTTCTGTTAATTTTAAATTAGAAAGCCAATACTGTAAACTTTGGTTAGTCTTTAAGGTATATTTTTCTACTTCAATTACATCAGACTTCACAGAGCTAACATTAGCCTGCCTTTTGCTGAACATTAGCTGTTTCACAACTGACTTTGCAGAAGGCAGTCTAGCATGTTTAGAAGTTCTAGAATAATCTGATGTAACGTTTCTCTTGTTTAAAAGAGAAGTAGTTGATGAAGTATTAGAGTTTGAAGGAATAGCAACAGTTTCTGGTGAAAGTGAGACTGGCTCACGAGAAACATTTTTTTCTTTCAGGAGTGAGAGTGGTGGCTCTTTCTGCGGATAAGGAGAGAAGTTGTCTTCTGAATAAAGAGATATAGGTGAAGCTAAGAGAGAAATAGGTGAAGCTGGAGAGTTGGGTGATGCTGGAGAGGTAGGTGAATAACTCTCTAAAGAAGTGCTCATCCGCTGGTGATAAGGTTTCAAATGGACACCATTGACCCTGTTAACTACTTTGCTAGGGTCTTCAACTAACTCTAGTGAGTATATTCCTCTACCCAGAAAGTTTGTGATCTTGTAAGGACCCACCCACTTTTTATCCAATTTGCCATGTGCTCGCTTTTTTCTCAGAAAATCCTTCTTCAGAACAATTGAACCAATATTGAAAACCTCCAGTTTATGATGCTTTCGATCATACTGCTCCTTTTGCTTGACCTGAGCCTTCACTATGTTGGCTTTGACAACTTCAAGCAGCTTTTTTCGCTCTTCAGTATGCTTAGAATATAAAGAACATTTAAAATCTTGAAGCACCTCCTCTGAGCAAGGCTTTATTGAACCAATGAAGTCTACAGGTAACACAGCCTGGCGGCCAAACATCACTTGAAATGGGGAATACTTACTGCTTTCATGTTGTGATGTGTTGTATGCATATATATGCATGTGTCCAGATAATCCTGCCAATTTTCTTTCTTTCCATCTACAAACTTGCTGAGCATGCTTTGAATAGTTTGATTAAAACGTTCCACCAGCCCATTTGCCTGCAATACAAATTGATTTCAATAATCACTAAAGCCATTCAATAAATATACTGTATGAAATATTTTGATGAAAATTATTAAGCATCAAACAATGATGCAGTGACAATTAATTACGTTCAGTTTAGAAAGTAATTAACTCAGTATTTTAGTATTTAGCAGATATTGCACCACTTCTAAAATGAAGTCATTTTTAAAATCACAGACTGCAGTTTTAATTCTAAGCTTACAGAACATATTTGTCACTGCGTCATTGTTTAAGGAAATTCAAGCTGTATATTGATGCTTAATAATTGTCATCAAAATATTTCAAAGAGCATTATTATTATTATTTAGAACATATTATAGCAAACTGATAAATTTATGGCTGTACATCATGGGTGTTGTTGGCAATCAAAGCAGACATTATAGCAGTTTACATTGAGTCTGATTGCTTGAAAAGGTTCTTTCTAAGACATGCCAAAATTTGTACACTGAATTCTAATGTCAAATACTGTAAACTTTATTATTTTACAAAAAATGTGATAAGTTGAAAGATAAGTTCAATGTTTCAAAATTAAACCTGCATACTTGCTCGCTTGTATTATTTAAAACTAACATAATACTGCAATTGCTTTAATTTAATAACCTGAGGATGATATTGTGTTGTCAGTCGGTGGTCAATACCCAACAATGACATCAACTCTTTGTCGAGTCCGTTACAAAGCTCTCCACCTTGGTCAGAGGTAATAACTCGAGGAATTCCAAACACCATGATGATCTATTCATTGTGATCAGTTCATATTATCACCCTAAATATTATTACACATATTTTTACCTTAAATATTGCAGCAGCTACTCCAGAAGCAAGTTTATCTTCCATTGGAATAGCAAAAACGTACTTAGTGAAGTAGTCACTAATGGTAAGGATATATTTACTGCCTTGAGTTGATGGAATAAGTGGCCCAATAAAATCAATCCCTATATGATGCCAGGGTGGTACCACAGGTACAGGACATAATTCAGGTGATTTTACGGCTGGTTTTTTGGCATATATCACAGGTTTCAATCTAAAAGTAATTCTTGGGGAATAAATTTAAGAGAATAAGTAAAGGCATACTCTTACCAAAGAATATACTTGGTTTGCCACACAGGGCCACATAAATCTCTGTTACTCTGGCAAGTGTTTTCTTGGTACCAAAATGACCAGATGTCGGTGCAGCGTGGCAACATTTGATTATGTTTTCTCTTTCCTTTACGTCCAAGATAAACCTTACCTGAAAATTGGTTATATATGATAATTTTATTATTAAAAACAAAATACAGGGAGTTTTCTAGCTTTGTGGAGTATTGTCCAGCAACACTGTCAACTGTCCAATGTGACTATGGTGGGACCATACAAGGATTCCATGGGATGATTAAATGAGTAGTACATCCAATGATAGGGGGAGCACCCACATTATACTTGGGGTCTGTGCCCTTCAAACCCCCAATGCTTTAACCAAAATTATTGTGGGGGCTACACAAAAAAATTGTACAAGAGAAAAAGAACACATTGTAAAAGTAAGCAGGGTGTTTGTTATGTTCTTAGAGAATAGGATTCCAAAGGATTAGTAATAATCAACAACAAGACAAGAATCACAGAACAATCAACGATGATATAGAAAGAACTCTAACTAACTGGTAGTTGCAAATAGATGACTCTAGCTATCTTGAGCTGAGTGAACACTTGGCGTCCAAAGATTGTAACTGTTAACCGATCAGGGGATCCGTGAGAACAGTAGATGATCATGAGGATGAACAACATGACTGTGTGTGTGCAGTGAGAGGGTTTATATATGAATGTACATGAACTAGAATGTTTTGGAAGGTGACTGAAAGAAGTATGTAGAATGTGGCTGGATGGGAGGTACTTGTGGTAAGGGTGCAACTACAAGTGATGCATTAGCAGAGCTAGAATCTTCTAGCGAACTCCATATCAGTGTTGGCTTTCCAATAGTGTACATATTTTGTGCATATTTATTTTGCTAAACAAAACAAGCAAGCAAAATGCCCTTCCCGCACCACTCTCAACTTTTCAAAGAATAAAACTTTGGTTAGAGCTAATGCGTATTATGGATAAAGCTCAGGCAAGAACAAGCCCAACAATTCAGTTTTGGTAGGCAAAGGGGCACACGAAGCACAATATATGCAGTATTATAAATAAAGTATGATGTGCATTACAAACTTAAAAAAAAAGAGTAAATTATTTGTTTGTAAGCAACAATTTTGTGTGATTAGATGTGTGATGTGTGGAAGTTTAAGCAACTATTAACAAGTATAAGGAGCTACAGAGCTAGGACTGATTCTATGACTAAAATTTGATAAACTCACTATCTTTTCATTCTTCTTTTTATAGTGTAAAACTCCATCAATCACATCCAGTGTACTTGCCTTCTTTCTTATCACTCTCTTTTCGTTCCTTGTGGAACCTTCAGGGTAAATACCCCGAGTCAGTTTAATGTACGCTTTCTCAATTAAATCTACTTCACCACTTTCTGAATCCATTGTGCTACTGGCTACTTCAATGTGAAAAGTGGTCACGTGGAGAGGGGGCCGTGTACGGCAAGGGAGGACCGCATACGGCAACCGTATTCGGTCCGGGGGGACCACATATAGCGGGACTGTTCGCGGCATGACAGTACCAGTTAAAAGTCTCCAGACTCAAGGGGAAGTTGTGGTTCCAGTTGTGGTTGTTAATATACTTAGTTGACCACATCCTCTCTGTCAGCGCCTATTTGCAGTCTCATTGGACTTTGTGGTGTACAAAGCACTCGCAAAATGTCAGTGGAAATTGCAGCAAAGAAGGTGGTTAAAAGTTAGGATAGGGATTTAAATTGCAGTTAGGATTATACTATATATGCCAACATAATTTAGAGCACAATGATTGATCTTAGCATAGAAGCATAATGCTAGCAGAATAACTGAATAATGCAGATTACATACTTCAATTTGATAAACCTTTCCTTCAAAGATATAAAATATTCACTGCCTGTGTTCTTCCTTGTCTATTTCCTTCTGTTTTTCAATAACTGGCAACATCTTACCATCTTGCTGTCCTTCATATAGATTTTTATTTGAATTAGTGTGTTCATGAATATCAGTTGTGTAGTGATTTGTTTCTGATTTTTCAGACTGAGCATAATTAGTTTCCTATTTTATGCAAAAACATCATCTGAGAATTCCTTAATCTACTCATCAAGCTTAATACGCTTTGTATAATCACTCCAACTAAGAACAGATTGTATTTTTTTATGGCATTGTAATTATTATTCATGCCAAGGCATATTGTGTTGCTGGCTTGAATATATCCAAAAGAAAATCGGAAGTAGTAGTTGATGTAAATTATAAGCATGGATTTTTGGTCAGATGGAACTTGAGTATTTCAAGGTAGTCATGATGACCAATAAGAAAAGCTTGCTTGTTGTTATGTAATGCACTGCATCACAGCTTCATTACTCGTGGTCATCACCACAGTTACAATGCATAATTAGGAGCATAGTTATATTTTTGGTGGCATCATTGCTGCAATGTCAAGCATTTCTGAAACTGCATAAATGCAAAAAAAAGAAGAGCATAATTCATAAAACTAATTGTGGACTCACAAGTAGAAAAATGTTCTTCGAATACAATCAGCTGTGTAAAAAACAGTTGTCTGGCTGCTTACCTTGGGTCTATCCATGAGATTGGCAATTTTCCTGAACTGTCTTCAATGGTTTTTGTAGAGTTTGTCTTCTAACTGCAAATATTGAAGTCCACGTAAATACGTAAGACTAGACAGTTAGATATTGGAATTGTCGATGTAACTAAGTAAGAGTAAAAGTTTAGAAGCTATTAAATGATCAATTCTTTCAAAATTGAAGCCTTAGTATGTAGCTAGATGCAGCAGCAATGCAACTTTAGCCAAACTTCAGAGTGATGTATTTTTTAAATTACTTAGGCTTTATCTGTGGAGCAGATTGACTTACTATATTGCTTTTTTACTGGTACTATGTACTGATGCCAGCCTACCCCTTCCTAGTATAGCTGTTGGTGTAAGAATATGGCTACGTGAATCCAAAGTACTGACACATAAGTTAGTGTAATAGAAGGCCTAGTTTAACACATCTAAGTTTACAAGAAGTAGTGTTACTGTGGTGTGCTACAGTTAATGGTTAAAAAATGGTTGTTCAAATTTTGTTTAATAACTCTTTCACTAGTGGATAATTTCAGGCAACCAATTCATATTAAAATATCATAGCAACTTAATCAATGATAAAATTACCCAACTATATATATATATATCTTCTGCTCTCTCGGCTGCCCTTTCCCCACATGCTGGTTTGAATAACCAAGCTAAGAATACATAATAGCCTGAATAGTAATAGTTGTATAATGTAATAATAGGTTTTCTTTTACTTCTTTAGTACTAAGGGTGTAACAGTAGGCTGCTAGTTAAGATTGTGCACATTTCAATTTTAAGAATCTAGCTATTATAGTTGCCTGGTTTTTTGTCCTTGCTACTAAAAATAGAACTCATGTATTCTAATTGTGCGCTAAGTGAGACCTCATCCAGTTATCTTATGGTCCCCAGGAATAGTTTATGAGTGATGCTACTGCTATTGTACTGGGTATTTGAATTTGGTGAGCTATGAAAATCCCTGTACATTATGTTGATGAGTAAATGGTACACGTTTAGTTATTTGTTGATGTGGAATACTCAAATTCTAATACATCAAAATTATGCATTTATACATCTAAACAAATATTAGTTATTTTTGAGATGTTCACTGATGTTACTGTAATGAAAATATTATTTCTTTCTTATAAATTATGACATATAGTACTTCTAGTTGTGCCCATCTTGAACCTATACTTATTGCTGTGCTATGAAGAAGTCTTGTGGCATTAGTTCACAGTTCCACTAGATAAAATCCCTCCAGAACTCAGGGTGAAGTTGTGGTACTGGGCGTGGTTGTCATTATACTTTAGCTTACCACATCCTCTCATTTTGTGCTGAGTTGCAAAATTAACTATGACCCAAACCTCAAAATTTTAGTCGTCAGTACCATCTTGAGAGCTTAAGGCCAATGGTTATATTACATATCCTATAGTTGGAAAATGTAGGATTTATGCTGCAAGTGCTTGTTTTCAGGTTTTGTTACAGACTATAGTAATTTCACTAAGTAAAAATAAATAAATAAAACAAAGCAAAACTATTGCTACAAAAAAAAAAGAATACTGATGAGTCAGCACTGATTGCTGGGTGACATGTGAAGTGTGTAATGATGTCTGACAAGAATATGGCACCTCCATAATATGTGCATTAATTACTGGATAAACAAATTATCTCAAAGGGATTATTCCAGTCTCTTTTTATAAATCTTACCCTATATACTAAGGTTACATTGCAAGGAAGGCTAATCTGACTTAGTGGTTGCAGTCTGTATTGATTCCATTAGCTCCTAGGACTGTTCTCATCTCATGGCTAATCTGGCAGTGGTTGCAGAGCTGCTCAGTCTGTACTAATTCCATTAGCTCCTAGGTCTGTTCTCATCTCATGGCTAATCTGGCAGTGGTTGCAGAGCTGCTCAGTCTGTATTGATTCCATTATAATTATAATTATTTGAAATGACTTTTTTTATGATATCCTATTCCAGCAACTTACAGCATAATGATTGTTTCAGATTTACTCAGAGACATTCAGACCAAATTGTTATAGATATATGTATATTTATAATAATTGTGATAACTATAGAAACTATGAAAGGACAAAACGGAGCTATTGCAATATGAGGGCTAGTTCTATTTTAGTTTTTGACTAAAACAACATGTACAGTAATTACTAATGCAGTTTTATATAGTAAAAGTTAATACAACATAATAATCAATGATGTGTATAAAACAACGACAATGTAAATACATTCACATCTACTAAAAATTATCATGAAAGAATTTCACTTGATTAATAGATATTATTTAAAATACAATAGCTGAGATATATTTTGTATCTACAAAATAAACAAATGTATAAATAATGAAAAATATTTAACCTTTGAAAACAAACAAAAATTGCATTTGGTTGTTATTTACTTATACAAAATGAGAATTAACAGAACTATTGACCATCTCTGATACATTAAATTATTGAACAATAAAACTGTTAAATATTAGTTCAATATTTTGACATTAGATCGCCATCTAGTCACAGCCTAGGCGACATCAGTGTTCTTTTGCTGCGTCCATTCTTCTGAGCCCACTGAAGTAGTGTTGTTTGGAGGATATAATCAGCAATAGCATCATCTCAATAACACATCAGTATTAAGACTGAGGAGTAAGTTCTACAATGTTGTTTGTATTATAAATAAACATTTGTTTATATTTTAAATGAGGTATTTCACTCCATTAGTAGTTCTGGTCAGCCAATTATAACGTTGCCATAAACTTGCTGGTTCCTTTAATGTAATGTGATTTAGTAGAAATATTAAACAAAATATATATAATATTACGTATGCAACCGGTTTTGGGAAAATCAGCCTAAACAAAACGTATAATTTCAAATCCTTACGGGTCAACTTTTTTTCAAAAATTTTAAAATTAAAATAAATCAATACTGCATGTTTATGGCGAAGCTGTAAGCCCTGGAGAGCTCAAACTCACACTGAAGCTAGGAACATGTGCAAGTTAAGCCTCATGAATTGTATGTAACTGAAGACTCAACAAAATCTCCATAGGATGTTGTTAGAAGTAACTAATTAGTAAGTAACTAATTAGTTACTTCTTGAAACACTACTATATAAAACCATACTAGATCTGTAATGATTTACTAAATCTATTTTCTGCACATGTATGCATCAAATATACGTGATTGTTTGTTAATTTCTATTCCCCCTATCCCTTACTTTCCCACAGGGTATTCTCACAAAAAGCAACACAAAATAATGTAGCCTCTAAATTTATACATGTAGAGTGATAAGATCAGAAGTAAGTATGATTGACTAAGAGTACAAATACCAAGTTCTCTTCTTGAAATATCATTTACAGTGTGTAGTTTTACCAGACACAATATTATGTCAATAGAATCTTAAATTTTCATTATTAAATGCATATACTTGTTGCTATAAAATTCTCTTTGTGGTTTATTATAATCACAAGAGTATATAATGCTTGTAGTCAATGTAGAGGCTGTCACAAATACATGGCTGCAGGCAATTGTTTGTTCAAAAGGCAAAATAATAACACATAAATTTCTTATGATATTGATCAGAGTGTCATGAAGGATTGTAAAATATTTGTACACCGCAAAATGTTGTTAAAACAATAAGAGATGAATAGTCAGTTAAAGGAGGTTTTAGAGATCATCAAGCAGTTAGAAAATGTTTAAAAGATCATCATACAATGTAACTAACTATTGCAACTGTATGTGACTGAAAGATTTGACAAAAGACAATAATTTATTAGAATAATAAATCCTACCATTCTCATGTTCTGAATACAAGTATCAAATAATGAAATGGAAGTGCTTCAGCTTATTATAGACTTCATAGGATGTTGTACAAGACTTCAGCTAATTAGTTACTTCCTGAAATATGATTCAGTGTGAGAGATTCCAACAATTGACAGCTCAATGAGGCTCCATTTAAGAATATTTTACTGCTATATGATGTAATACATTATTAAAAAAACCCTGATAGATTAGTAATGGATTATTAAATCTATAATAAAGCAGCATATTGAAGTGTAGATACCATTGTTGTATATTGTAGTTATGCTTTTTGATAAGAATTCTGTATTTTTTATACTATTTATGTAGCTAAATTCTGTAGAAGTATTTTTCATAAAATATCTGAATTTGTTATTCACAATTTAACAATTTGTTTCTTCTTAGCTTAAATAATATCTGACTTTTACATAGACCGAATCAGTATTTTATAAGTCACCAACTTGCTTGGTGGCACCTTTCAGTACTGAACTAGAAAGAAGTGAAAAAGGCTGTGGTCACTCAAACCCAAATTGCATACTGTATATGAATCCACCCTTTCCAGGCAGTAGGCTGTTAATATTGTGCTTACTTCCCATTAAGAGATTCTTATAGTTCCCTAGGAATAGTTTATGATTGGTGCTGCAGCTTCATACTGGATATTTGAATTTGGTGAGCTATGAACATTAAGGGTGCAGTACCACTTGAAACCGCAGCGCTAAACCGCAGATGGAGGAGTTATGCTATGTATTTATTTCTCGTTGTCCTTTCAATGTACACTTACTTTGTTGTTGTAGTTGAAACAGACACCAACAGACAGCTCTTATAAACCAAGTTTCAAGAAAAAAGACCGACCAGGAACTGAGAAACAACGGTACAAACCTTAAGGCTATTCAGCGATATTCAGGGGCGACCGTTGCAG
>WLWI01002569.1_pt1 | contig 15675 bp, 10 predicted proteins | sample 6701501 | NCBI WGS metagenome assembly WLWI01 (sample SAMN12718690, study PRJNA515312) | sponge metagenome | isolation source: marine sponge | host: Mycale hentscheli | place: New Zealand: South Island, Marlborough, Capsize Point | collected 2014-11-01
TGCATTGGTCACAGAAGGACAAGGCAGAATTTCCTGAAGCCATGAAACTAGGAAGTGATCTCTCCACATCTGAGAGACTATATTGGGACTTACAAACCAAATACTTGGACTTTCAAAATCACATATAACTTATAATCAGAACTTGTGTAGACAGTTGGAACAGTATTTGTGTCTTGTAATTGAGAGAGTAACTTTAGCTGCACATGCTGAACATGTAATTATATTTCTTCTTTAAATTAGAGTTAAATTAAGTGAATAATTCATTGTTTCTATATTATATAGCTTATATTAGAAGGTATGAAATGTTGCACTGGACAGAAAGTCCTCTCAATTTTTTGTTTCAATTTATTTTTAAAAAAGTAGTTACCTTCACTGTTAAAAATGGGGTGTTTAGATAACTTAGTTTTGGTGTTAAAAGCTTTATATTGTCTCCATAGGTAGTCATTATTAAAGGATATTTTTTTGAAATGAAGAAACTAAAGGATATAAGCTATTGTTACATACACTCGCTTGGTATAGTATGTATTAGTATGGAAGTTATAAGGACTCAAAGTGGGGTGTCCAGACAGCGCCTCCTGGTAAACACCTCGTGAGACGTTATTTAACAGTGCTTTGGCCTCACGATCATAAGCTTTAGCTTCTCTTACAGAGACCGAATTTCAAGTCTGTTTCATAATGGACGAACACTTAGCACTAAATTGGTTCGCTAGCTCGCATTTAAGGTGAGGCCAGAGCTTGTTTCATCGCACGAACTACATTTCGACTGTGCAAGCTACGTATCGATTGCTGCACGAGCTATATATAGACATATTTATGCTATGCCGCCCCACTGGTCTTTCTAATAGGTAGTGAATGCATTGTAGTGCTTAGGGTTTGCTAGTCTCTCCAGACTGCACCTTTGATGCTTCATTAGCTAATATTACAGAAATAATGAAATTGAACAGTAAAAGTTCTATAACAATGAGTATCACCATAATTCGTATGGTCGCTTGCAACTGCTTATTTAGTATTCATGATGTATTAACTATTTCCTGGGAGCTCCGTGAACGTACTATAAACTCCCAATCCCTCCTCAGACACACTTGCTAAGTATTTGGGGAGCCAGTTGCAAGACTATTTGTTTGCTATTTATACATTCTTTCAACCACTCTCGCGCTCTGACCTGCAGAAATGGTTAAATTACAGAGCTTGAATTTGTTGTTAATATTGTTCGTATTTTTGAAAGGTAAGAGAAACGGGAAGAGTAGTAGTGTGAAGTATTCGTTTTTAATTAATTCTTTAATATTCAGGAGCTTATTCACTTGACAAATGGAATTGTTTGAAAATTAACAATGATTTCTTTTTTCCTGCCTTTCAAACAGAGGATCAAAATACCTCCTTATGGATAGACAGCATGTCAGGAGTACACTATATTTACCCAGTCTTTAATGACCAAACTAATTGCACGACTGGAAGGGTAACACAAATTCAGTATTGCTTCAAATATACTCCTCAAGCTGCATTTAATATATTACTGCCAGTTTTTACCCTCACTATCATAGATAATGTAACAGGTAGAGAAGTGTCAGTGAATGTCAGTACATCAAGCTATCAGCTCCAAGTATCGAACATGTCTTGTCGGAATGATCAAGGCGGCATTAAATACTGCTGTGATATTATGTCCCTCCACAATCAATTTCTTCCATTTCCAATGAATAACATAACAATCATTATAAGCACTAGTAGATCAAATGCAACAGTACTTCAGTTGGTAAAAAATACTAGTATTCCATTTTCTTACTCTATGGATTTAAATGGAAACATTGACCAGGTGCAAAGCCTCGCATTACTAAGATTTAAATGTAAGTTCGTATTAGAATACAATAATTTTAGAGTTAGAACTATACTTGAAATTTTGCACCAGAACATAGCAGAAATAATTAGTTGAGAAGGTGATCAAGTGTTATCAGGTTTGTGACTTAGCTCGCTAGGGAAAAATTATACAACGATAATGAAAATTACACTCACCTCTGGCTATTGCAAATAAATTAGCCAGCTTTGAAGTAAAATATTTTGCCATATCACACTCTGACTCATGTAATAAGTATTATAATTATATTCATACATATTGATTTGAATTTGTGTAAAATGAAATAGTCTCACTTCAATGCACTCACTTTGAGGAAACAGCTTTATTTAAGGAAATGCTATATAATTTTTATGAAATAATACTGCAGTGCATCCTTTTGATACTGCAAGTCCAAGTCCAAGTGAATATTATAAGTCAACCTTGGCTATACTCAAAAACTTGCATTCTACTGCTTCAAATACATTAAGCTACCGTACGTCCTCACCTGTGGTAACTCCAAGCCTAGTTCAGTTGCTATCAATAGATTCAAGTGCATTCTATTTGTCGTCTTCACTAGATTCAAGAAATTCTGATGTATCATCAAGGTACCCAAGTCCTCACAATTTATCTTCAATGATTCCGGGATCACAAAATACACTAATGACAGCTACATCGAACAACTCATATTTTGTAACTCAAACTGTAACTCAGAATACATATCCAGAAGAAACAGTGCCCAAGGATGTAAACAACGAAAGTACGCTTCTAATAGTAATAGCTGTAGCTATGATAATAATAATCTTGAGTCTGTTGATAACTGCCATTGGCATCTGCTGGAATCGAATTAAAATAGTCACTGTGAGATCTAATGTTACAGCACACAATGTTGGTAAGACTGTGTTTGCTTTAGTAACTTACACATGACATGTGATAAAACTTTAATGGTTACTGGTCATTATGCCATAATTAGTTTACTTTTGTCATGATATTTGGGGTACATTAGGGACTCATATAGGTATACCTACATACTCATACCGTCAAGTTAATTCTTGTTTTAGATTTATTCATATAAAGTATTCACAAGAGTTATCAAATTACAATGAAAGAGTTATTGATTTTATCTAGCTATATATGTTTTAGAATAAGACCTGGTTGGTGGGCATACCAGGATTACATGTCCAGCCAATTACCAACTTAACTATATAAAAGATATACTATAAATGAGAGCAATCTAGGATGAAATATTTGTAAGCATGTGTAGTTAAAGAGGGCATAAATTTACGTAATATCGTTTCATAACAACTTATAAATTTACATATTATATTACTTGAATATATCGCACTAATATGAAGTTAGCAAAGTTTAAAATTAGCTAATACCACTTTATAAATTTTCATGAAGTTTTACTTGTTACAGAAAATACTGAGCAAAGTAATGACCTCGAGCTGCTGGGACACGAGTATGCAGAAATTGGTCCACTTATCATTACTTCAGATGAGGTTACAAGAGAGGAAATAACAAAGAATGAGGTAAACAATATTAAGATTACAGAGTTGACATGAATCAATTCAATCAAATGAAGTAAGTATTGTAATTGTGAGAGTTAATTATAAAAAAATCCTTATTTTTAGGCTTATTGTGTTACTTTGGATCAAGAATTAGATGCAGATCACTTTGATGAGGTATGCTATTACTATAGTGCTCAATACTTGGATAATTCAATCACCAGTTTGCTAGCTTTGAAATGCTATTTGTAGAATTTTTAAAATCTTGAAATGTAGCCTTCTTGTGTTTGAGACACATTAAATGACACAAAACATGACCCGTGGGTAGTATCGACATATACGTGAGTAGAATAAAAAAATTATTGGAGTTTCAAATAAATTGCTACAGTATATTAATATTTTTTTTTTAGTAATAGGCTGATAATAAAAAACACTCCTTTTGTTAGGGAATTCTATAATGGTCTTCATCTTTGTGCTACTGTATCAAATTGACAGTTAACCAATCACTACATTATTGTTCAATACTGTATAATCCAATGATTGAGCAATATACTTGGCATGTAGTTGTCATAATTATTTTTGAAGGCAGCTAGCAGCATACATCTTTATGATAGGTTTTGTTTTCATTTTGTTCTAGTTTGAGGCAGTTTATATAACACCAGCAGGTGATATGAATACATTGTATGATCAACTGGCAAAGATTTTATTTGATGTACTTTGTAGAGACAGTATCAGGCAAGTTACTAGAGTATTAACATAATCAAAACCAGTAAGCCTACCATATTTGCTCCTGATAGTTGCTTGCTTGCTTGGTAGGCTGAAAAAATAGTTTGTCTGCTGACTTGATCATTTGAATGTTAAATTTCCTACTATAATAATTGACAGTTCATCTGAAATCTTATTTACACTAAGTTATCACTGTCCTTTGGATTATACCAATTTATAGTCATTCTTTCTCACTGGTTTCACTTTATCGCTAATTTCACTTGATTTCTCATTATTACTGGTGGAACTTAATTTTAGTGCCTGAAGTTATACCAACCTAAGTCTAGTTTATCAATTATTCATGAATACGATGTTATCTTTGCTGACTGACAAGTATGCTATTATCATAGATAACTGTGACATTTTGTGATCTTGTTGTGTAAGCTCATAACAATTCCAGTATAAGATGCACATCACATCTTTGATCAGAACTCACCAGTTAAATTCGTTCATTATTAACTAAGCTCCGAGTGGCGTGATTTTAATCAAACAATTTATAGGACATTAATAGAGCAGGGATATATAACAACACCTTTTTAACCCTCAGTGCTCATGCATGACTAGGCCTTGGTCAAACTAGGACATGGTAGTGACAATAAACATATTATGGGTGATAGACATTTAGTTATTAGTGTCACTTGATCATCTTGCTTGTGTCTTGGGCAATATGTTTCCACAGTAACCAATTTCAAAGGATGGAAGTGAGCCAAAAAGTGGGACATCTGATGATGTGATAATACGTAAAAAACAGCGATTGAATTTTAACACTTGGGACATACTACCCTTTAATTAATGGACAGCAACCAAAAACTAAATACTGCAAATAGAATGAAGCACCTAAGGTGCAAACCCTAAGTGCTACCATACCCTAGCTAGCTATTACAAAATCATTTCAGCACAAAAGAATAACTTCTTGTTGGCTATTCTAACCAGCAGGGGCAGATCGAGGGGGCCTTGACTGATGTTATACGAGCCCACCTTTTTCAGAATGATCCTTTTTTCATCAGCTGATTTATTTCTTACCATTGCTAAGTGGAAGAAAAAAACTGTATGTTGATTTTCCCCTCCAGCTTCAAACTAAAGGCCTGCATTAATAATTAATGTGCTGAGTCAGGAATTTTGTAACGGTAGGCCGTAATCAATTTCAAAGCAGAGAAACGACGTGCCTTTTCAAGCCTTCTTAGTCTTGCTAGTGTTTGTTTTCTTTCTGTTTCTTTCATTCATTAATACATTGAATATAGCTATAAATCTTTTTCTATTGGTGATCTTGAAATTTATCGCCAAATGCATTTATCATTAGAATACATTTTTGTCATTCTTTAACATTTTAATAGATCAATTTAATTTAACTTGATGATTAATTGACTTATTCACTCATACTGTACAAAAATATCTTTACAATTATCAAGTTCTGTGCCTTCAAAAAACTAGTTTGAAACTTTCTCACCTAAAGGGGTCTGAAAAAAAAAAGCAAAGGAAAAATGTGAAAAAAATATTAGTTGTCTCGGGGAATGGAACCCAGGACTACTGGCTTTAGCCACCAGTGCTCTAACCACTGAGCTACGACAACCCACGACTTCCAAGACCTTCACATTTTTACCTTTATACTGTTGAGTAGTACCACTTGCTGCAGTCTCGTACTCAACAGACCACCAATTATGTGCTGTTAAAATACCTTTTTGGTGTCAACCGGAAACACCTCCCCCTCCGAAGAGGAGCCATAATTAGTGCATTGAAAAGGCTTTATCATCACAATTATCAAGTTCTGACCCTTCATAAAAACTAGATTGAAACTTTCTCACCTAAAGGGGTCCTGGTCCTGGGTTCGATTCACTGGTGACAACTAAGATTTTTTTACATTTTTTCTTTGCTTTTTTCCTTTTAAAATAGGCAAGCTATGTAATTCAAAAAGTTAATACTCGAATAGTTTACTGAAAACAAACAAACAAACACATCTGTTTATTTTGTCCTGCTTACGAACTCGTAGGTAGCCATCATCACAATCTGAAAGAATGTGACTTGTAATTATAGCAATCATTATGAATTGTAAAGGAATGAAGCATGAGATTAAGCCATTTCAGGAGTACTGTCAAATAGTTAAAGTGAAAGTAATTAAATTGAATTGTGCTACATGTTTCAATCAGTTATTTATTTCTAGCCTCAAAAATTTAATTGGTTCTGGTCAGTTTGGTGAGGTATTTGAAGGAGTCTGGATACGCAGTGAAGACAATCTAGAAGTTGCAGTAAAAACATTAAAGAAGGGCTCAGATGAAGATAGCAGGTTAAAGTTTCTACAAGAAGCAGCCATTATGGGCCAGTTCAAACATCCCAATGTAGTTACCATGCATGGAGCCATCACTGATGGAGAACCAGTGAGTAACAGAAAATAAATAAATTCAATTATTAAAGGTAATATTATGCTTCACTAGGCAATGGTTGTCTTGGAAATGTTAAAGAAAGGTGATCTCAGGCACTATTTACTCTCTATGAGGACTGATGATGGAGGAGTGAGTCTTGAGATAGATGGCCATGAATTACTCAGTTACTGCCGCCAAGTAGCCTCAGGCATGGTGTACCTATCTAGCAAAGCTTTTGTCCACAGAGACCTGGCAGCTAGGAACATTCTAGTGTCAGATGACAGGATATGCAAAGTGAGTTCAGCAGTGTTGTTTAGAGATTTTAGGCACTGTTAGTTTAGTTATATATAATAAATAACGATTTAGAAGGTTTAGATTTAGCTTTTTTTTTCTAATGCTACCTGAAGATTTAGGTAGTGTTCCCGGTATTTCTTAATAATAATGTAAAAAAAATTAAATTTTGCTAGCAATTGACTTAGTTTTTGACTTGATTTTAATTAACTTGTGTGTTTTTCAAACTCTTCAATAATGAGACTCCAGGAGGTCGTTGGAGGTCATGTATAATAATAGGGCATAGGTGGGGACACATTTCACGATTATGTGGAAAATGGTGGCTGACAGTTTTGTCACCAACTTCCTGGAGACCATTTTAGTATGCATTACAGCAAGTTAGTGCACAAAAAACTGAGAAATAATGTCACTTAAGTAAGAAACAAGTCATGAGCACCTTACAGAAGGGAAAACAAAAACAACAATTAAAAACAACAACAAATGACAGGCTATAATTAGAGAAAGAAGAAGAGTACTGTTTGCCATCAACACAGCTAAATTCAGCAGCACAGGTAGGGGAAGATCTAGGATTTGTTAAGGGGTGAAACGGCTATAGCTAGCTACTTATGGAAAAATGTTGGCTATATTGTATTTCCTATAAGACTATAATATAGTCTTATAGGAAATACAACATAGCCAACATTTTTCCATAAGTAGCTATTGTGTGAATGAATATTAGAATATTATTCTAATATTCATTCACACAATAATTAGCATTAGCTATATCGTGACTGAACTGCTGAAATCAGGAAGGAAAAAATTAAAACTAAGAGCAATACCAATTTACAAAGGTATTTATGTCTAGAATAAAGAAGGTGAGTCAATGAGGGTTGGCAAATTATGCACAATTTTTTTGTATGCTATGCTAGCAATGCTAATCATTTTAGTAATTAATCTACTTGAAACATGGTCGTGGACAGCATTCAAAGGTCACTTCAACCATATTTACAACTATAAGAATCCATCCCTGTACACATGACTAATCTAAATCCTGATATGGCCACTGTTTATATATAAGTTGTTGATCTGTGTCCTGATGGGTAACAGTGCTGGATCTGAAAGTATTTTACTTCCACAGAAAGTGATATTGGAATGTTCAAGTAGAATTACCAACATAGAGGGTATTTAGTAAACACAAAGATTCGTTTAAAAAAGTCCGAAAGCCAGTCTCTGGAAGACTACATCAAATTGCTATTGTTACAGTACAATAAATAATTATAATTTCCCCCCCAAAACATAGCTACCTACCTCATTATGCTCATAATTACACTAAGTATGCTAGCATATGCTAGTATAAATGAAATCACTTATTACCCTCAAAATCATGCAAGCATAATTTGCTAACCTTAGTGAATAAGTACACTTAATTAAAAAAAAAAGAGACTAAATTCATGCAAAAATATGGAAGTACAAAGAGTGATGAAAGTAGATTTATATAATTGTCAAATTCAACCATGAAGAAAACAAAAATTCAATAAGCAACAACCACTAAATTCTGTCAAGAATTAATAAATGCTGGGCTTGTTCCACATTAAATTTGGTATACTATGAACTTGGTCTGCCATTGTATAAGGACACAAGTAGTACAAAATTCTGACTCAGCATATCAATAAGTAGAAGTGTGTTCAAAACAAGATCACAATTATTGTTGGAGTACAAAGATAAACAACGATGAACAAAAAGTGATTGTTGGTATAATTTTATTTCCAGTTACAGGTAAGTAATACATTAACCAGAAATGAGGGCTCATTCTGAAAAAAGAAGGGACTCATACGACACCAGTCGAGCCCTGTCAGAGTACTGCTAGATACTATTCTGAGGGCTCATCTTCAATAAATAATTACTTTGGTATACACACATGGCATTGATAGAAGCTAGACTTGCTTAATCTAATATATCACTTGCAAAAAGGATTGTTTGTAAGTTGGGATACTCATTTATACAAGGTGCGGATCGAATTGAAAGACTAGTGAGCTATTTTTCTTGGCTACTCTTTGAATTTGAATGAAAGGAGCTAGAGGTCAAAGGGCATGCTGGGATTCTTCTTTTTACATTTAAGAATGCAGCTCATGCACTTTCCTCCTAATATTTCTATGAAATCTTGGGTATTAAATAAAGCACTGTATTTTTTTTTATAGAGCTGAAGATTATGCTTACTTATATTTTGTAAAATTCAAAATGAATTGGTTATCAATAAAATAATATTGCTTAGTTTTAGTATGGACAACAAATTTACTGGTAGTTTTGGTTTTAAATGAATTTTCTGTTTTCTAAAGTATTTAGTTTCAGTGTTTTAGGTTCTATACAGCTTACTTTTAGTTTTCTCTAACTTTCTCTTACCAGCAGTAAAATACTCGAAAATTAAAGTTTTAGTTTTAGTTCTAGTTAGCTAAAGCAGCACTATAGAGTGAAGAATAATATAACAATTGAGAAATAAAATACATAATGCTGTTATTAGATTGCAGATTTTGGTATGGCACGAGATTTAGTAGATGAAAATTATTATATTTCTAATGGAGGAATGATACCTGTCAAGTGGACAGCCCCTGAGGCAAGTTGAGAATATTTTATTAGTGGGATATGGTATGCAGATATTTTGGCTACAAAATTAATAATTGATAACTAAGCAGGGGAGGATTTAGGAAGGGGGCGGCCAAGATGGGGCCAGCATCCTCATCCAGATAAGTTGTTAAAAAATTATCATGACGTATCAATGTAAATCATTTATAATCAATCAATAATATTCTGACGTTATAATCTAAACATGATACGTCCCATCCCTGTTTGAATGCTAGAGCCATTTTCTATGCAGGGTTGTATAAAATTAAGCTAATTGTCCATGTATAATATTAGTACCACATGTGATGACTTATTGGTTAAAAAACATATAGCATTGTAGACTTGAGTACTTGAACTTTTGATGGCTTTGTCTCCACCTAGCAAATGTACTGAAGGACAACACTAACTTTCATCATGACTAGCTACTTATTTATATAGCTTATTATTTATAGTAGTACAAGTCATTAACACACCAACTCAACCATTGTATGTTCTGAAGCAATTAAATTACATTGTTTTCATTATGAATAGGCTATTAGCTATAGGAAATATTCTACAGCCAGTGATGTGTGGAGTCTTGGCATAGTGATGTATGAAATATGGAGTATTGGATGTCGACCATATGCTGGAGTAGATAATAATAAGGTGAGAACAACTGAGAAGATAAGAAATTAATCAATTATCCTTGGATATTTCAAATAGGTGCTGCAAATGATAGAATTAGGTTACCGGCTGCCTCCTCCACCTGGTTGTCCTCGTGCTGTGTATGAAATTATGATGCTATGCTGGTGAGCCTCAATTTAAATGATGTCTGATAACTTTGACATTAGAAGGACATACAATTTCTCTAGTTTTATTAATGGAAACAACTCCAAAATACATTATTAGTTAATGCAATTTTTGTCCTACACGTTTAGGAGTCCTAAAATAGAAGGACGCCCTAATTTTACTGAAGTATCTACACTGTTGTCTGTGTCTAATTCCAAGTTGCTGCATTGGTCACAGAAGGACAAGGCAGAATTTCCTGAAGCCATGAAACTAGGAAGTGATCTCTCCACATCTGAGAGACTATATTGGGACTTACAAACCAAATACTTGGACTTTCAAAATCACATATAACTTATAATCAGAACTTGTGTAGAGTTGGAACAGTATTTGTGTCTTGTAATTGAGAGAGTAATTTTTAGCTGCACATGCTGAACTTGTAATTTTAGAATATTATTAGTATGCTTTTAATATTTCTTCTTGATTATATAATGTTTTTTTACCTTTGCTCATTGTTTCTACATTAGCTAGATTGAATTAGCCCACACACACATCTTGTGGTGGACTATTTCTTAATAGTCCAGTTATTATAAGGTTTGATCGACCCTAAAATAATTGCTACAAAAGGTTTTTTGATGGATTCTGGTTCTGTTCCACATCACGTTCAACATACTAAAAGTCTACCAAAATCTGACCAATAGAAATGTGTTATTTCGGTAGTATTTGTCCATCCGCTCATTAATATTCATGAGATGCCTTTTGCTGGCCTTATCTTCTGTTTATTTAATTTAGAGAGACATAATTAAAACCACTGGAGACCTTGGTTCATAAGCTTTAAAATGAAATATAAAACATTGCCTTTATGGGAAAGTATAGAGGTTTTAGATGGCTAGGCAGCTTACAAGTCAATAAAGTTATATTCCACAACATTTATTATTTTTTATCACTAATACTATCAGATAACAGGCTCATACTACTACCTAATGGCTAATTCTATTGGATATTGAGAAACAATCTGAACCCCAAACCCTACCCAAGAATTTTAGAAAAAAGGATTGTTAAAATATTAACAAAAAATCAAATAGGAATTAAATCAATAACAATACTCATAATAAAAATAGAGCAATGATAAAATTATTCCGATTAGCTTACTGTCAATGAAAAACTAGAAAATTTACAAGGTAGCATGCCTATTCTTCTCCCTCAAAAATGCCAAAAATTGCTTGCCGCTTATTTCAAATTTGACATTTATGTACTTGCATTGTTCAATTCATGGTTGTAATTCTAAAAAGCAGTGACCTTTCTTCTCAAAGTACTGGGCAACACATTATGAAATTGAAGCTGGGGCGTTTTATTTCTTATAAAAATTAAATTAAGCACTTTTCTCAATTGTTTCAAATATTAATCCTGTTATCCCAATGTGTTTTTGTAACTTTGTGTGCAATTTTAAAACTTGACATTTAATGTTTTGCACTTTCTACCTGATTTTACAATTCATCCTTGCTAGAAGCAATATATATATGTATAAGTCATCACAATGTATACGTAGGTTACACCATGACATGGCGGTTGGAATGGGATTTACACAAGCGAGGGCTGAAGGTCCGAGGATAGCGTAAATCACATACTGACCTAACGAAGGGGTGCTACTGACTTGTGCCATGGCTCTATAGGCTATAGGAGACACATAAAAACTATTTTTTCATTGGATGATGATTCACTTATTCACCTTCTAGGAAGTGGGTATGAAATATATTCTCCTTGAATTGAACATCTGATTGGATGGTTTGAATGTACCATGGTACAAATTATTTATATTATAAGATTTTATTGATGGACGTTATGCTTCCCCTCACACACACCCCCTCCCAAGCGAAAAATTATCTCTGAGTGACTTCAACAGAAATCCATGGACATCAATAAATATTCTATCTTTGATTTCTTAAGATTTGATTCTGCTCTAGACTATAGTCCTGCAACATCGTGCTTTTTTTAATTCCATGAGATAAGAGGAAGTTAAATGTATTCTCTCACTTTCACAGGGTTTTTTTTTAACAGTACAGATTAAAAATATTTGGTCGCCACCGGGAATCGAACCCAGGACCAATTGCTTAACGCACAAGCGCTCTAAGCGAGCGCCCGGTGGCGACCAAATATTTTTAATTTCGTATTGTTTAAAAAGCCTGTGACAGTGAGAGAATACATCTAATGAGTAAAAGAAGGCTGAGAAAGAAATTGTGAAGTAATAAAGGTGGAGTAAAAAAGTTCAACGAATAATAAGAATCTTTGAAAAAAGAGAATTTTCGTTGATCTGTTGAGAGTGAGACTTAGCAGGATAAATACAGAATTGAAGAGTTTGTTTGCTGGCTGGTTGTCGTAGCTCAGTGGCAGAGCGCTTGTGCGTTATGCAAGCGGTCCTGGGTTCGATTCCCCGTGGTGACCAAATACATTTAATTTTGTATTGTTTAAAAAGCCTGTGGCAGTGAGAGAATACATCTAATGAGTAAAAGAAGGCTGAGAAAGAAATTGTGAAGAGGAAAGTTGCTAGTATTGGGCAAGCCATATTTTAAGTAGTTATGTCATGTGCTGTCCTTCTCTAGGGCAAATTAGTATTACTTGCAGACACATCATTTGTATTGCTCAAAGTTTGTATAGCTACTCATTGTGTAATGGGTTTTGTTCCTCATACAGAGAAGTACAGCTATTAGAGGAAAATAATTCTGATTTGTGGCTTCAATATTGCAAATGTTAAGGACACATCATTGCTGTTGCTGATAATATATTTATAATTGCACATACCAATGCAGACTACAACAGTCTTTGTTTTTGCTGAGACCCTAAGGGTAAAGAAACAAAAGCACAATATCAACTGATAATTTGTGTTAGCAACTGCTCTTTGTTCACAGGTTGTGACACAACCTCAAGAATTTTTGATGTTGAGTTGGTAAGAAGGCAATATTCCAAAACCTTGTCAAAAATGATCAAATATTATCGCCATGTTCTATCATTGTAGTGCGCTACAACATGCTCATAGAAGGTATCTTCAGCTAAGCTCAGCTAAGTCATTTGTTACATTGAAACGTCTTCCTCCTACTGCAGCGTTCACCTAATTTCACTGCCTTAGAGTCTACTACCAGTTGATAGCCAACAGGAAGGTGGCAGGGATGTCATAAATTGTGGCTGAAGAAAAAAATGACTAGCTATTTCCAATGATGCCTGAGATGTAATTATAGGCATGATGTTTATCCTGTCATAATGTCTGTGGTGGCTGTTAGCTGCAAGATCCATACATGTACATACAACAGGCAGACCGATAATGACTATGAATGACTAAATTGACTTTCACTGGAGGATTCTAAATTACTTAGTGTATTTATTATCAATCAAATAAAAGGTTATAAGCTAAGAAATTTGATGGTACCAGTAATTTCAGGTAAAAGTGAAATAGACTGAAGTTATAACCAGCAAATAACATCTCATGAATATTAATGAACTTTAATGAAATAACACATTTCTATTGGTCAGATTTTGGTAGACTTTTAGTATGTTGAAAAAAATTACGGTTTTACAGTGGCTCTAATATCCATAACTTTTAAAAAAAAATCTTTATCACTAGCACAATATAACAATGAAACAATACAGACGTTTCGACACCTGTACAGATGTCATCATCAGTGAGAAATAGTTCAAATGAGTGAAAATGCCTAGGGAATAAACAAAATAATAAACATGTTGGTGCTAGAGTGTGGATGCAAAAGCAAATGTCTTGGGGAAAAATAAGTGTGTATGTTGAAGATGTTTTGTTTATTCCCTAGTCATTTTCACTTATTTATTGTACTATTCTCACTGATGACATCTGCATATGTGTCGAAACTTCGGTATCGTTTCATTGTTACATGCTAGTGATAAAGATAAAAAATAGTTATGGATATTTTTCCTAGTAACAGCAGATTGTATAAATATATAGTGACTCTAATAGTTGGCTAAGCATTGATGAAGTCATTACCAATTGCTTGACGACTTCATTGCTCAGTTCAGTTATGGATTTTCAGGACCTATGTAATTAGGCACTCATGGGAAGGAAGCAGTTGCTCATGTACCAAACATAATATTGAAATCTCTTGCTAAAGTCACCCAGGTACATAAATCTGTAAACGAAAGTGTGGTCTTTGCCCCTGTAACCCCCCCCCCTCTGTTCCTAGTCAGTGTATATAATTCCTGAGATAGCTGGAAAGGCAGAGTATAACTGCAGGCATTTTTCTACTTGCTTCTCCCTTAAATTTCTGCTATTTGGCATTAGTGACCCTTTACCTACTTTATGTTTGTGACAAGCAACGACCAACATAAATGTCGCCGACGCAGGACTAATCATATCCACTATTTCTGCTTCTCTGGGAAACATCTTGGGTCACTTTCTCGCGCATCTGTCCAGTAGTAGGCAATAGCTGTTAAACCATTCATGTTGTTGCACTCGCTTCAAGCCCGTAGCAAGCAAATTTTGGTTGGTCAGGCCAGGATGTAGGTGTGGTCTGTGGTCAATTATTTTCCTGTATATAATATGTATATTTATTTAATCATTTATTTGTGTCATCGTACAATGTAGTTTATTATGCAATTTCAAGAAAATTCCTTCTGTCAACAAATCGACCCATTCAGCAGCCAAGTGCAAAGGGATGGGATAAGACAATATATATTTTTTTGATTTTGTTATACTTTTGTTATTTGTAGATTGATTACATGTATATATTATTTATGCATAAATGGTAATTGTTGATTAGCACTTTCCAAAAATATTCGATCTGTAAATGGAATCTCCAATAAAATTATTTACAACTGTTTTGAGACAAATGGCATCTGTTCTTTGTTTATGGGCGTGGAGAAGCATCAGATTATTTAGAGGGAGGCTTACTTGGCAGAAAGGAATCAGAAGAAAACTTCCGCAATTGACGGATTAGCTATTATGGGCCGCTCAATGATAGCGAGCAAACCAATAAAGCTCCAGGTGAAAAATGGCGGAAAGAGAACCTAACAGTTGCAAACCTGGAATATATCAGCGTGCATGCTCTCTACACACAGCAACTAAAGTGGGTGTGGCTACGAGGTGAAAATTGGTCCGGAAAAAACCGGACGCTACGGCCATGAATATGCTCCACAAAGTGAATAACAACTAGAAGGAGAACGTAACAGTTGCAAATCCTTGAACTTAGGCGCATGCTCTACGCAGCAACTTAGGTGGGTGTGGCTACGAGGTGAAAATATTGGTCCGGCCAAAACCGGACCAACCGGACCGCTTGCTACGGCCATGCGCTTACCCCAAAACAACAACTACATGTAAACAATAACGGACGAGCCGCGAGGTCTAAAAATGGGTGTGACAATCAGTCCGGTAAAGCTAAAATTAGAACACTTCTGGATATCAGCGGTCTACAGTTCCTCCTCCGTTGTGAACAGAATCTCCCGCGGGTGACTCCTTACTGTAAGAACTGTTGAAGCCATATTCTCAAAAATGCTCCAGCAAATCTCTATTATCCTATTGATAATAATGAAAGGTAAGATATATTCTAGC
>WLWI01002570.1_pt1 | contig 15674 bp, 17 predicted proteins | sample 6701501 | NCBI WGS metagenome assembly WLWI01 (sample SAMN12718690, study PRJNA515312) | sponge metagenome | isolation source: marine sponge | host: Mycale hentscheli | place: New Zealand: South Island, Marlborough, Capsize Point | collected 2014-11-01
CGATAAACCAGAGGATTCTGTTTAGTGCAATTTGGGACGGGGTCGACAACCGAACTAACACAAAAACGCGAGGGTCAAAGTACAAAATGACATACGTACGTCCATACATATATCTAAATAAATAAATCAATAAACATCCCCAATTTTCAATTGTGTTACCCCTGTAAGTGTCTCGCTCGCTACGCTCGATCGCCAATTTCTACACATATGCAGTACAACACACATACATACACAACACACATACACACACATTACTACACATAGGCAGTACAACACACACACAGTCTTGTTTGAGGTAAAAAGGCGAGAAAAAGTAGGGTAGACATGCACAGAGTGTTTCTAATAGGGTCCATACATTACAACATAACCATAGCTGTTAGTCCTAGTGATCACAGGACTAACAAGCAAAGTGTCTATTTAATATAATGAATACTAACCTTTTTCCTAGTGTCCAAGCCAAACAAACCGCTACCTCACTTCTACAATAGATATACTGGACCGACTTCTTTGATTCAAAAACGACAAAGTAGCGGTTTCAAAATAGTGCTCACTCAGATAGGGTCAATGTGCTATCTCGCAAGGCTTTAGTGGCCGACACTTGCCAAATTTGGCCTTAAGTTTATCAAGCCAAATTAAATTTGTGCGAGGGCAAAAAGCGTAGCTTCTATGCCAGGAAGTCGGGCTAAAAATAAACTTGACGTTAGTTCGAAAAATGGCGAGAAATTTGTCTGCAACTGAGGCGGTGGATCTTGTCTGCGACGACTTTTTCGATGGCGAAAGTGAGAGGGAAGGGGTACAGGAGGTATATAAATAATAAGGGTTTAGCCCTATTTGCTCACGACATTCACTAACTGATAATTACATAGTCATCATGAATCAATGATCAATACAACTGAACACGCTGGGAAAGGATTGTCAATTAATATGATTAGCTACACGCAATGATTATGAGTGAATGTAAGTAGTTCATGAAGGGGTTGTTTTCAATGTTCTCTAGTATATAGCTACCATGGAGGTACTACTGTCAAGGATAGAGAGTTGGACTTGCTCGCTAAAGCTGTTATTTCGTTACTGGTTGAAGAAACTACTGATTTTCAACTTGAAGGCTACTATTGTACTGTAGGTAGCAAAGATACTAGCAGTTATGTCGAAGAGGAATAAAAGCTTGTATTTAAGGTAAAACAGACAGCTATTTACTCTGTATATTAAAAAAAAGAAGTAAGAAATAGTTTTCCTGGGAACATGGCAGCAAGTTTTATTGTGCCTAATAACTTTCCCGGGAATATGGCGCTAATTTGGTCACAGTTGTAAACTTTACTTTTACTAACTCCCAGCAATGAGTAACGATTTGACTGAGCTACCCTTGCTCTCTGAATTACTTTGGATTTCATTCATTCAAAGGATGATGTCTTTACTTCTGCAAGGTCAGAATACTATTGAGATGATGGTAATACTTATTATGTTGAAAGCAAGAAAGGTTGACAAAGTAATGAATGAATGAGAAATGAGGAGTAAGAAAATTGCTAGAGGGAGGAGCGAGTGTGCGCAGAGAAGGACTGGAATTATTAGCAAAATATTCTTTTATTCTTGAAGTTCTTTTGCCGAGCTAACAGTCACGCCTCCTCTGGTGTCATCAGTGAGCAACAGCAATGCTGGCTGAAATAACTGTATAGTATAACAGTAAAAATATCTAATCATGCACAAACAATTGCTAATATTGCACTGGAATGCATACAGATCACTTTGTTATGATATAGCTATGTTGTGGTCACAATAACCACTTTGTGGTTTGTTGCTAGGCAACCAAAATTGACCACAAATGTTGAACAATACACATACTTTCACATGATATATGCTTGCTAGGTACTTTTTTGAACACCTTATTTTATATTTATTTTTAAACATTCATATAGAAAACAGAAAATCACTGAATTTTATCTGCCGGTGAGAGGGTTAAGGAAATTTTTGTTCTTGTGAAGCTGTTGTATAGCCTATACAAAAAAAAAAGAATTATTGGGATGTTAACTCTGTAATAATGTGCTGAAAATTAAAGCCCTTAAAAAGCATGGAAATATGCAAATAAACAGAAGGCCAAAATTTGATTAGTTTATGAAGCAGTTTAAGCAGTATTATTCATATAATTATTGGTATATGTAGTTTACAGATAGATGCAATTTTGAGTTTCCTCTGGATGATACATCAAACTCTCAGACTGGAACACTACCTACAGTAAATGGTACTGCATAGTTGGTAATGTATTGACAAATGGAGACTACATAACAGCATCTCTAGCTATCGAGGTGGATGGTCTGTCTATAATAGTGGTAGCTTACAGCAACAGCACAAGGACTTCTCACTCCATTTCATTTGTAAGCTACTCAATTATTGTTTTAATTTCTTACTTTTCTCTCCCGCTTTAGTTTCAAAAAAAGAATGACATGATGCTTGGAGTAAGTGACAGTTTCAAAGTAAATCCTATGTCATCTGCAGTAGGGACTCTTCAGTGGCATTTTGACCTGGAATATATCTACGCTACTTCAATGACAGCTGTGAGTAACAGGCAAAGGTATTGAAAGATGAAAGTAATGATTATATGTTTTGTTGACAATTTTCAAGTTAAAAAATGTACTCTTGTTTATGTCTGTTTATTTTGTAGGTAATACGAGTTCCCCTTGAGGAATGTTACTTGCGCAGAGAGTGTTCTAGTTGTGTGTCTGACAAGAACCCTCTGTGTGGCTGGTGTGTGGTAGAGAACAAGTGTTCCAGAGTGTCCCAATGTGCTAATGGAAATTCTACCAGTGACAGGTGGATACGTGCAGACAACACTACTACCAGTTCTGGCAGATGTATCATTAATGTTATCACTCCTACTCAATATTATGTCATGGATGATCCACAAATAGTAAGACTGTCTGCATTACTGCAATCCAGTAAGCATATTTTGTCAGAAACTTTCAAAGAACATTTCCGATATTTAACTGCTCAAACTATGTATGTACATACACCTACAAGTTATTACATATGTGTACCCTGTGTACTCAGCTTTATAATTCCATTATTAGATGTTATTTTATCATCCAATTCAGTACATGGACAGTGTTAGTAATCTGTCATTCATTCATTCAGTCAGTCTGTCTGTCACTCTGTTGACAGCGGATCTCGAAAATGATAGACTTTTATGCTTTGAGAGAAGAACTTTGACTTGATGACGATTTAAGTTCCGTTAATTTGCCACTTTTTAAAAATTTAGTCTTAGTTTTTGAGAAAACAAGAGTAAAGGCAGAATACGGTGAGTGCTACTATATGGCCATGCCAATTCAGTCATTTAGCTGCTATTTAGAATCATGTATACTTACGTGGGCATACAAATTTTATCACACCAGATTTAGATTTATTATGAGTATTCTGTAGTTTTTCCAGTGCTTAACTATTTTTGTCTGATATTTGGAAGTCTTTGCTGCTGGAGGTGCGCTTCAAAATGGTACCCTAAGTGTTCATATAGCATGCATGTCAGAAAGTCCAAATGTTTTTATAGCTATTTTTTTCTACCAAGCTGAGGCAAGTACAAAAGCCAGAGAATGCCATGAATTCCTCCGAAAGTCATAAAAACATTATGGCTGAGTATTGAACACGTAAAACTGCTTTAGAAAGTGTGGATCAGTCCCAGTAGAGTGTTAGGGCTGATTCTAAATGTTAATGCCCATAAAAAAAACCCTCGAAAGCCAGAAGAATACCGGAGATACAAGCAGGCCAATTCAAAATGTCCTAGCTTGACAAGTTAAAATTTTTATTCACAAATAGAACAAACTATTATCGTTATAAGCTGAAAATGTAAGAACTTGGTTATTCAACAATTGTGACTTCTTTCACAAATTACTGCATTTTAACTTAACGCTGTGGGTTTGCAGTCTTAGTTCTCTAGTTGATATTGCATTCAAAGAACTTGCTAATTTTCAGATACTTTTGGGTTCAGCTCAAAGCAAATACTAATTTGAGTAAAATGAGAGTTCAACACAGTATGCTAAACTGTCTCTGATTTTGAATTTTAATTAAGTAGTTTGTATGGTATACATAAATTATATTGGGACGTATTAAATTGTGAATTACAAGAAATTATAGATTGTTAGCTATGTGAACTTCAGTCAAGTATGTGTTATTGAATATAAACATTGTATTTTGTAGCTATCAGTTTCAGTGAAAGGTCATGAACTGCCAGCTGTTCTACCAGGTGAAACCTACTCCTGTCATTTAGCTGATGATCAAGGAAGATACAACATCACTGTACCAGCATTAACTGTGGAGAATGGTAGAAACTACACTTGTAATATTACAAATGCCAACTTTAACTATGAGGGAGTTATATCAGGTGGGTTTGATTAATATGCTATAATGAGATTGTGCAATTGTAGTAATGTTTTTGGCTTGGTTGTAATCTCTGTTTATGTTCTAAACAGCAACTTCTCCCCCTTTCTCTTTAGCTCTATTTTAAAGCTTGAATTTAACACGAGCTAGGTGCTGGAACGTAATGAGCATCTTCAATAATAATAGTTGCATATTATGTCAGTATTGACAAGAAATGTGTGAACGCACATACCTTAAACATGTTAAAGCAATCAAATAGGAACACATTATTTTATTTTCTCTTTGGCAGAGATCAACTTCAGTTTCATTAGTTCCAGAGGTATGGTCTCATTTGATACTACTATGAATTCCATCACCATATACAGATGTAGTTCTGCTAGCAGGTAAGTTTTAATAGACTGTATAATTGTACTCACTGCACAATCCCATATTTAAATGATTTTATTTGTATATAGATGTAGCGATTGTCTTCAGACCGACAATGCTTGTGGATGGTGCTCAGTAAATAAAATATGCCGAGGAGTTTCAACAGATTGTACTAGCTCTAGTTCAATGACATTTTTACAGGTATGTATTACAAAAGTTTGTTTTTCCTCTAAATTTCATGGTTTCAATTACTTAGTTAATGATTGGACAGAGTTTCAGTGATGTTTGTCCATTATTATTGACCACAAGTGACGGCTATTCTCAACATGTCAGAGTAGGAACTGATCTGCAATTGACTACAAGTAACCTTCCTCCTACAGTGAGTTATGTCACTAATGCTAATCCAAAACCAGATATTACATAAGTATGATATGTGAATTTATTCGTGACCATCTCTCCAGGAGCCAGGGTTCTCCTACAGGTGTGATATTGGTGGAACCATGCTACCAGCCACTAGGAACAATGACACTAGTCTCACTTGTAATGTGAATATGAATCAGGTAAATGCCAAACAACATTTGAACATACCTAATAGCGTAGTGATGACTAGGCCAATTTGTCACCTGTACAATGTATTTTATAATGTAATATACGTTCATATCCATGCTAATCAATTTTATTAACTGGACAATTTGTCTCACTTTTGCTATGACAATAAATTATTCTAAATATTTGCAGTTATTTATCTCATCATCAAATAATGAAGTTGTGGATGTGTCAGTTATTTGGACTGATGGATCATCCATTACTCACCGTATTGATTCCTTATCACCTGTGAATGGTAAGTATAAAAATATCATTTCTTTTTTTAACTGCCGTATCTTCTCTCCATAGTGACTCTCTATGACTGCTTGTTCTCTGATACTGGATGTTCAGCATGTGTCAATACAAGAATAGGAACCAACTTCCAGTGTGGATGGTGTGATACATCATCTAGCTGTAGAGTTGGGGAGGAATGTTCAATGGCTATTATTACTGATGGCCAACAATGTCCGGCTCCAGCTATTACAAATTTCTCCCCAAAATCTGGACCTCCAGGAGGAGGTACTACTATTACTATTACAGGAAGAAACCTAGGAGTCACATTCAGTGATTTCACTGCTAATAGTATCACATTGAGGAGGGCATCTAATACTATGTTTCCATGTACTCCAATCAGTGAAGGCTATATGCCTGGAGCTACTGTGAGATGTAGAACTAATCCATTACCTGCTGAAACCTATTCTCTAGTAATAGATTTGCCTAGGAGTTCAGGATCCAGAGTAGGCATGGCATCTTCTAGCTTTGAAGTATTAACTCCTACTGTGTCTGGGGCTAGTCCACTGTTTGGTCCTATAGCAGGAGGTACACTATTGACTATCAGTGGAACCAATCTGAATATTGGAAACGATGCAGTAGTCAGACTAAATGGAATTTCAGAAGTGTGCACGAGGCAGTAAGTACTTTGTGATACATGCGTCATTTAATCAACATGATAATATCTTTGCCACCAAATCTCGCTCATATTTATTTTGTCTGCTCCTTTAGATCTAGGAATGCCACAGTCTTAACATGCATCACACCCAGTACTCCTTCAGTGTCATCTGATAATGATATAGTAGTGATGATTGATGATGAGGCTATTACTCCAGACAATGCTATCCAATTCTCATTCAGAGACAATCCTACATTTACATCAGTACAGCCACAGAATACCATTCCAAGGTATGTACAGGAGAGGTATAAAAAGGATATTCCTTGACATTATAGATTACTGACACACTTATGTAAATTAAACCACTATGATAATATATGCTGGTGCAAGCATGACTCTACTGTTTTGTTGTTGTTGTTGTTGTTGTTGTTGTTTGTCACATATTATAGTGGAGGAACAATGTTAACTTTCACTGGAACTAATTTGGATGTTGCAGAGAATCCACAATTATTGGTTAATAATCGTGAAGTAAGTATTTTTTGCCTTACTTTGTTAAGTGTTATTTTGTTGTTGTTGTTGTTGTTGTTTTTACTGAAAGATTTCTAATAATTGTGTACATATATATGTATAGTCTGAATGCACTGTGGTGAACAGCACAGTCCTGACATGCATTACTCCTAGACTACCTGCTGGCACAACCATGGTCAGCTATGTATTGAGACTAGAAGGAGCCCCTCCTCCCAATACCACTATTGCCGCACTAACACTGCAGGCTGTACCAGACCCCATAGTCACAGGATTCACACCTAAATCCGTTCCACTTAGCACATTGTCTAATATGGCCACTTTACTGACCATTCAGGTTAGTACGTATATATCAGGCTATATAAGGGCCAGTATTATACTTGTATATACATGTAAATGTCGTACATGTACACTACAGACAACATTGTATCTTTATTGATGCCAAGTTCTACGCACAGTTTTGTACCATGGTTCATTCAATCAAATTGCTCAATTCGCAGTGACTATATTTCATGGTTCATTCAATCTATTTGCTCAATTCGCAGTGACTATATTTCATGCCCACCTCCTAGGAGGTGAATAACCAATCAGAAATTAGTTTTCATACTATTGCTGTAGCGTAGAGCCATGGTACAAGTCAATTGCACCATTCCGTTTGTTAGGTACGGGACTTGCATTATTCTTGGGCCTTTGGCGCTCGGTTGTATATATCCTGTACCAGCCTCCAGGTCGTGGTGTAACCTGTACACATACCTGATCATTATAAAGTTTCTACTCAATTTTCTTATGCACATTGGTATGAAACTACAAAATCTTAAGTGCAAGTAATTTTGATTGTTATCAATGCTTGTATGTGCATACAGTATGTATGTAGTAATGATAGTACTATACTCCTATTTGCAGGGTCAACATTTTACATCTGTAGTCAAAGAAGAGATTATTATAACAGTTGGAGGTGGTAATTGCTCAATCAACCGTCTCATATCTACTGAGGTTATCGAAGTTATGTTAACCTACTTACTGTATTTTAATGTCCAGGATTTCAAGTAACAGTTTTTGCTAGGGGTTGAAGACACTGTGTGTATTTGGCCACGCCCATTTAAAAAACCCATACACTTCGATGCACTATATATTTAACTCTCATTAGTCCTTGGTCAAGTGCATGATTTTGTGATCTTACTACTCCCAAGGATCAATTTAAACCAATTGGGTATATTAACTTAAAGAAAAAGTCCTGGTGGGGGTGATGTAGTTGCTGACATTGAGAGTAATAAGTTGTAACCTTTCTTTGTTGCAGATTGGTTGTGTTGTTCCAGAAAGACCACAGCTAGACAGTGACCAGACGGCTACCGTACAGGTAAGGGTACACTTTGTTGTTATGATTTATATGTGTTCTAATGATACTATCAATTTTATTTTGTTTATTACGTATTAATTTATTTTTAACCAGATATCGTTTGGTATGAATATCGACATAACCCTGTCGGACAGGCTAATACTGTCGTCCAGTCCAAGCACGAACATTGGTCTCATTATTGGTGTCGTGGCAGGAGTTGTGGGGTTTCTCTTCATCACTTGCTTAATTCTAATTGTTGCCATCATTATGATTAATTCACATGCTCGCATGAAGGAGAACAAATCCCGAATGAATGAATACATAGCTGAGATGGAGTTCAAAGACAAATTAAATCAAGTTAATTGTCAAGGTATTTGCCTACACTGTATTTTTTGATATAATACTACAAATTACATGATACATTTCTGTTGAAATTAATATTCAAGTGCTGAATCGATTATACAAATTTAAAGCTAAGTGTGGGTTGTGTGATATTTTCTGTCTCTCTTTAAAATAGTATTCTGTAATTATGATGTTAGTTCTGAGCTCATCATGCTAAATTAAAGCTATTAGTACAATAAGAGTAAACTTTACAATGCTAGAATGTCACTGATTGTAAAACATTAATAAATAGGGGAAGTTATAGTAGTATATCTTTACTTCATTATATGAGATAAGCTCAGATGGTCTCACATATTGAATGTTTATACCCTATTATATGTAGTGTAACGTATTTTACTACAGATGACACATTAAATTTGATGAATTCAATTCCTGACAATCTTAAAGTATCGATGAATGAACTAAGAATTTTGGATGTCGAACTTGGTCGAGGTGAGTGGAATGTTATAACTCATTGCTGATAGGTCAGACTTAAGATTAAGATTTTATTTAATTTGGCTAGGAGAGAATTTGTATTGTTTGCACAATTTTTTTTAATTCTCTAAAAATAGGTCAGTTTGGAATTGTCAGCAAAGCTCATTTGGTCAAGAATACATTTAAAGGGCCTACACAAAAAGTTGTAGCAGCGAAGACAATACATGGTAATAATTCAAACGTTTGTACTTGAATAAGCAATATACTTGACATGCATTAAACAGGTATTAATTGCTTCATAGTAATTCACTACTCCCTGTTTAATTCATTTAGGTGATAGTACAAAAACTGAAATTGAGGAAACTGTTCCTGAAATTTTAAAAATGGAGTCATTATCTCATCCCAATGTCATGAATTTGATTGGTGTCAGTATCACGGATACAGCAAAAGTTGTCATAATCATGCCATATATGGCAAATGGGAGTTTGCTGAGTTATGTTAAGAAAGAAAGAACACATTTATATCTAGATTATGATGTAGCTGAAGATGAGGTAAGAATAATATGTGATTTAACTAATTTGCAATTTTAGCCCATAAGATACTTGCTATTAGCTTTTTATACTTTGAATAATAATAATTTTTAAGTTTAAGTGCTGTGCTTGTATTAACCTATATTTTAAGTGACAAGAAATTTGTAACTATAGTTTTGTGAGATAAAATTGATCATAATCATAGTGTTTCAAAAAGTTTACTCTTTAAGCTTAAAGCACTGTATATTAATATGGTTCTTTATTTTCATGTATTCATTAATTTGTTGGTTTTTTATATTTTTTTGTTTGTGTGTTCATTCATCCTTTCTTTCTCTCACTAATTCACTAGTTTTTATTATGTATTTGTGGACTTTGTTTCATTTGTGTGTGATTACATTTTAATCTTGAGTATAACAATACTTATATCTACAACATGAGTACACATTACTGCTAAATAAGAGATAGCTCCTAGTTTTAACTGTCAACTGATAGTGTCAACCATTTACACTATAAATGCAATAATAGCTTTTGTTTAACCCATTTACCAGCATAAGTGCCATATGGTGCCGATTGTTCAGTCAGCACTTCTCCTATTCAAAGGAAATTGATTATCTAATATTACATTCTAATGTTTGGTTTTCTGTGACTGTGATGAGGCACTTCCTGTAATGAAGAAATTGAAATGAAAGCATCAGTTGTTGTTTTTTCCAGAATATTATTTAATGTGTGGCTGCCAGAATGCTTACCTTTAATTATCAATCCGCCCCATTTTTTTTGACTATGGTACTTTTTTGGATAATAGAAAATTGTTTTGTGTTAACTTGCTTTAATCATTCTTCTCTTGTTGATTACCTTTATGAAAAGAATAAAATAATACTTTGTCTGTGGCATAACTCCCTGGTAAGGATTAATGAGAACTGAAGGACCAGTTCTGATGTATAACCTGAGCAGTAGAGAAAGAGAGCTTCACCAAGAATTACATAAGCAGTAAAATGGCAAAACTGACAAAAAACAATAAAACTAAACAATATATCCAAGTGGCTAATGCTCGACAAGATTCAATGAAGTTCGATGATCCCCAAGAATAAGCCCCGAGAAATCCTTTTCATTGAGCCTTTCCGCGTATAGCAGACTGGATGCTACAAGAACCTTCTGTCTAGACCCAGACAAATATTATCATGAAATATCAAGTTACCACATTGGTCATCATAAACATGCTAGTGAAAGGGTTAATCAGAAAATAATATATTTAATTTAATTATATCTCCAGTTGGAATTTCATGCCCCTAATTTGAATTTGATTGAGTGTAACGTGAAAATGCTATTTTTAATGTTCTTATTACCCATTGCAATGTTCTTCTTAGATGTTTTCTCTCTCTTTCACAGACTTTTTTGGACAATACAGAACTAAAAATATTTGGTTGACATCAGTAATTGAACCCAGTGGCAAACGAATATTTTTAATTCTGCATTGTTTAATAAAGCCTGTGAAAGACAAAGAATACATCTAATGAGTAAAAATAGGCTGAGAATGAAAATGAGAAATGTTTATCTTGCTCTTCTTGTTCCCGAGTGAATAATAATTCACACCACTTAAAAACTGATTGTTCCTTCTCCTACAATAGGAAAGTCAACATTTTACATATGAGTCTTATATAGTCCCAATAAATGTGTAATAAACACAGTAGCAAGAACTATGCATATTATAATACTCATGTTATTTTAATATTGTCAATGCTCAGTTAGCTAAATTATTATAGTATATAAGCACACAACTGTTTCATTATCCAGGTTTTTATTTACAGATGTTGCATGTCAGAAAATTATTTCTAAAAATGTGTCATCAAATTGCCTTAGGAATGGCATATTTATCAGCCAACAAGATAGTACACAGAGACTTGGCTGCTAGGAATTGTCTGTAAGTATGTTATTGAAGTATTGCAGGAACAAATATTTATTCTTCACACTAATATGTAGTCACTTTATTTTTTGTGACATGTTTTTAATACACTTTTGGACAAAAACAAACAAACAATAATTTAATTGGAAATTACCTATAAGTGACTTTGCTAAGTTGCAATATTATAATGTAAGTACTATAACTTTGACTAATTAGGCATTAAAATGTCAGTTGTAGTTAGTAATAATGAAGGAACACCTAGTTTAGTCGAATATGTTTAATCTTTCTCACAACAATATATATGATCAAAAAATGGAGTCATTTTATACTAAATTGCACATGTTATATGATCAGATTAGATTCCAAAGGAATAGTGAAAATATCAGATTTTGGACTTTCGGAAGAAGTTTACACTAGTGGATATTTCAGGCAGAATAAGAAGGATGCAGTGAGACTGCCTTTTAAATGGATGGCACCAGAGAGCCTCACTGATGCCTTGTTTACAAGCCAATCTGATGTGGTAAATAAATTAATAATGTATGCCCAAATAGTAAAATGTTGGAAGATTGCACTCAACATAGTCACTGACAAGCATTTGCACTCTGCATAGTTACTGACAAGCATTCCTAACTTGTTGACTCTTGTTTTCTTTATGTATATAATTGTTCACTTATTTCTATATTTAGTCTTTCTATAAATAACTCACATTGCCTATTTAAACTCCGTTCGTTCATTTTGCTTTTTGGTTATTATTCTGCCAACTGTGAATTCTGCTAAAGAAAATTTTCAACATAAAAAAAGCTAAAAAATTTTACAACAACATTTAAGATGCTTTTTGTATAGCTATTATGAGATATTATATCACGGAAAACTGGGATTAATCGCATCACTGGTGTGAGAAAATTTTCAAGAGGCAAAGCCGAGTGAATTTTCTTGCCACACAAGTGCTATGGATCCGAATACCGCAGTTTTCCGTGCTATCATAATTATGTTAATACTATGGACAAAGATAACAGTTCATTTCTGCAGCTAAGAAAACCTGAATCTTGTGTTATATTTCTGTCAAGAAATGATTTCATCCCGGTTCTGCTATTATTAATACTTTTCTTACTGTTGCTAATTATTGTTCCCCTAGAATTTCGCTGCAACATTACCAAGCAGGTAAAAGTGCGGCAAGGTCATGAAGAGATCAATATGACCGATCAGGTCATTATTCAGTTTTCCACTGCTGTGGTATTTCAAATAATACTACACTTTTTGTATTGTAAAATGACTCGGCTATGGTAATATAGTTGATATTTTTCTTTATTTCAGTGGTCTTATGGAGTAACTTGCTGGGAGTTGTTTACTTGTGGCAAAACCCCTTACCCAGGAGTAAATCCCATCGATCTGCCAAAACTTCTGGAAGAAGGGGTGAAATTAGACTATCCTACAAATGCTGCTAATAGCTCTGAAATGTAAGATATTGAAGTAAAGGGTGCTTAAAGCATCACAAAGTGATTGTGGCATTAGCCTCTCATACCCATTGAATAACCTCTATATATGATTAGATACATTGTCGAAGTGTTGGAAGCAATGTCCTCAAGATCGACCAACATTTGATGATCTTGTAACAATGATGGACAGAAAGTTACAGTCAATTGCTGGATATTTAGAATTGGGAATGATTCTAATTCCTGAGGAAGGTTAGATTTTCAATAAAATGTCTTGTTACTTAGAGTTAACGATGATTTTTGTGCCTTATGATGGTTAAACTTTATTGTTAAAAAAGTATAACACTACAATGACTTTACTTTAAACTTTAGCAATCATTGTTTCAACCTGTGTACTTTTACATTTATATTATTATTTCAGAAAATTCAGGAGGCATAGATGGCACAGATTTGATTGAAAATGGTCTTGAAGAAGAAAAATTTGACATAAATATGGAAACATAAATAGCTATTATGATTAGAGCCAATTATAGTGACACCATTATTTGTATTGTTTAGAAACATTATTGATAGTTTTATACAATTAAATAACATTGAGTAGAGATAATAGTATATTTAGTGATTACTTCATATGCATATAACTTTTGTATTTAGAGAGTATGATGTATTTCTATTTATTATAATTTTTGGCTGTTATATTTTACTACTGGTGACCTACAAAAGACTCAGCTAAAATAACATCGCTATAATGCAGAATAATCTTAAATATGGGCTATATTATACAACCACCAGAAAATGGTCCAATATGCATTTCACAAATGTAGCTATTAACATTCAATATAAATTCAGTATATAAAACAATTATATTTCTCTCATTTCCTTTTTGGACTTCCAAAACTGAAGGAATAAGGATTCTTCACCTCAACATTAAACTACTTTTCTCTCCGCCATCTCATCACATTACAGAGTTGTAAGAGAACGGGGGAAGAGTATTAACCCTGCTTGACAGTGGGGAAAAGGGGATGGGTGACGGTTCAACTCTCCAACATCTTCCTATTCTATTGTCTATCTATTTGGAGTGTAGCCACAAAAAATTCTGTTTGCTGCAATTATCATAGGATTTGAGCTAAAAATGAAGTAGCTATGAGTTTTTGACAATGAATTCGACAACAACAAATGAACAACAGCAATCCTTTATCAAAATGTCTGAAAAGTTCAAGTGGTGTATCTTGAAGATTAGACATTTGTTGCAAATAGATTTGCATGGACTTAGTATACAAATTATGACCAGAGGCAGCAAGATAAGGAAGCATTTCATGCGTAACCTGAAGGTGAATTTCCCATATTCCCATTCATTCTCCTCTAAGGAATTTCCACAGTGTATCGATCATTTTCATGAACTGAAACCACAAGTTTGCAGTACGTAAATATGTATAGATTTTTTGTCTTCTCAAGCCTCTAAAGAACTTTTTTCAACACCTCAGACTTGCAAATATCACTAACAGTTACAGTATATTATTATCATCTAATAAATCTTCAAAAATATTACTTATTTCATCAAGATCAGTCTGTAAAGAATCATTTGTGTATGATATAGAATCCTGTTACTTCGATACAAGTTGTAATTGATCTAATAACTCACTGTTCCTCATGTTCCCATTCATTGACTTTATTTCTCAAGCGGTATGTTATCAAATTGAATTATTTCGAAACGAGCATGTCATTTCAAGCTCAATCTACCAAAAACAAACCTCTCAGTGCTCATTGAACAGCTATTTCACTCAGCATGTGAGTGACTGCATTTTTGGCATACTGTCCACAGTAATTACATCAGCCCTGAACCTGCCATTAAATGTCAAATGGAACCTACAGTACTCATTTCTGTATGAAACCCACCTAATGTTAACACTATAGATTGCAACCTGCTGTCTTCAGGTTGACCCTGAATTACTTCCAAAGCTTTCCAAAAAGGTTTGTCAAATGTTATGACAGGTGTTAACTGGAATTGATTTGCATGCCAGCAGATGAAGTTAAGGGTGGTGTACATACATGACACTTTCCCTGATTCATGTCTATCATTGGTAAGAACAATATAGAGGATTCTCCTGAATTATTTCCTTTATTCACCATCTGTATCATCCCCGGCCACCCTGGTGGAGAATTATAGTAGCAGGAGTCTTTAGTGAATATAAGACTTTCCACTGATTTCCGTAATGACCAGATCGTCTCCAAAATAATCTTTTAGTCGGTCTTTCATGTATGTGAATTGGTATAGAGGGCAATCTGAAGATAAGCACTGCATCATCCTTTCAATAAGGTCAAACGCCTCCTCAAGTAGGTCTAATTGTTGTGTGCTTAAGCGTGTATTTAAACTCTATTCTTACTTTCTTGGTACGAATTTCTGAAGTAATCAACAGTAATGTGAAGAATCCAGCACATCACCTACACCTTTAGCTATTGCCACACACATTTGTCCATCACACTGAACCATTCATATCATTTTATCATTCATATCATTATCATAAGGTTACCATATTTTCTATCTACTTGTTAAATTTCAACTTTTGTAATTATACAATTTTTTTAATGTAATTTTATAATGACATACAATATACACTGTATATTATATAATGTTATGATGGCATGGGAATTGTGGTAGATACAAGAAGCAGTTGAATTTGGAGGTTGGTAAATAGCATCCCCATAACCATAAGAACTGTACCTATATAGACATGAGGAGTAATGGACAGCTAAAGCATAAATATTGGCATATAGCGTCTATGATGAATTGTATATTGTGGGTCGGGCCACAATAAGGAACAATGAACTTGTGTTTGTTATCGTTTTGCTATATTGTTATATCGTTATGTATTTAGTATTTGTGTATCTATGCATTTATCATGTTCTCCATTTACCTTATAGTTTATTTGTG
>WLWI01002571.1_pt1 | contig 15669 bp, 7 predicted proteins | sample 6701501 | NCBI WGS metagenome assembly WLWI01 (sample SAMN12718690, study PRJNA515312) | sponge metagenome | isolation source: marine sponge | host: Mycale hentscheli | place: New Zealand: South Island, Marlborough, Capsize Point | collected 2014-11-01
CCTCCCCCAGCCTCCCATACCCACTTCACTCATGTAACGTTCCCCCTCCCCCAGCCTCCCATACCCACTCCACTCATGTAACGTTCCCCCTCCCCCAGCCTCCCATACCCACTCCACTCATGTAACGTTTCCCCTCCCCCCAGCCTCTTATACCCACTCCACAATTCCCTTCCCCAAGTTACGTGTCAGCTAATCATATGTTTTTGTTCTATTCCAAAATGTCCTACAAAAACTTGAAAAACAAACAAAAACTCCACAATTGCAACTGGAACTGTCAAAATTGAGTTTCCAAGTGGTAGAAATAGCAAATTCGATACACACATTGCAGAAGCATGGCAACTTAAAGTGGCTAATTCTCAATCTACACCTGTAAGTGATAGCTGGGGGAGAAACCCTAATCAGTTGCTTACACTCCAATCATTCCGAGGGTCCATTTACAGCTACTCACTTTAATTAATTGATGATGACTCTTAAGTTATTTCCTGCGTGTGGCAGTTCCTTTGTGTGGCAGTTCCATTGCTATGGCTCCTTACATACTAACAGAGGAAGGGGAACTGTCACCTTCTTGGCTTCAGATTCATTCATTCATTCAGTATGTGATACTTTGATTCCCAGTCAGGGCTCTAATTAGACACCATTGCTGTAACCTGTTTCCAATGCCCACTTCCTGCAAAACTATGATATCAATAGCTAGGAGATAGTCATTGTAGTTTTTTTTTGTTTTTTTTTTTAATTTTAACCCAGCCATGTACTCTTGTCAAGATCAGATCGAGGCAAGAACAATTGTTCACAGGGATTCAGAAAAGTGAATTATATTGGTCAGCTAGTGTAGCTAATATAAACTTTTTTAAATGTAATCTTCTCATTTTAATTGATGTTATGGTGTTAGAGGTAGCATGATTTTTTTTGAGCCAGGCTAAAATTGTCACCGTCATTTTGTTGTAACTTGACCACAGAGCACCAAAAGTGTACGCACACACAAACACACACTCAGTCGCTCACACACGAACACAAATACGTGTACTTGCAAGTGTACATACGATACAATCCACAGACAATGGAGACAGATTAGTCTACACCGGGGATCTTGGTCATCTTCGTCCATTTGTTTTGTCTGTGTGACAATTTGCTCCACTTGGACTTTCTATTATCACCAGTACTACTAATTAGCCACACTTAGCAGAACTAATACAACACAAGTGCCAATCACGAAAACAAAAAAAAACAAAAAAACCCTGTATCTGACTAACCCAATTTTTGTGCTAATTGATATGGCGATGTAGCAGGACATTTCTCCTCAGGCAGCCCCACCCCCATACTCCCACACACTCACTCACTTGAACAGCAAATCCATTGCATCAACTGTGGCTTCACCCCTACAAACTCTAGACAGGTCTGAATACAGATTGTGCAGATTGACTAAATAAGGCTTGGAATTTCACAGATACATTTAAAAAGAATCCGAGCTGGCACCCAGCCTGTCAAATAAGACAAATCAAATAACCAAGAGGAAGAAGCCATATTAGGCAAGCTTCCTAGCCCAGCCTGGAAGAGAAGTCCTGGTTTTTATTGAATACCTTTTACCAGCTAATAATGCTGAGCACTGACTCAGTCTAGCTTTCATTATTGACTTACATCTTCCAGATGAGCCAGGCATGGTTGTACTGCAGATGAGCAGAGCCAGAGTGAGATAAGGGATGTTGATCCACATCCTGACAGACAACCAGCAACCCACCTCAGCTTCTAGACACAGTTATATAGCTAGGATGAGAGCTGAATATTAAGCTCTTCAGTTCACCCTTTGTTCTTCCCACTGATGGTATAGCAGACCTTCTCAGCTGCTAAACAAAGCCTGAGTCATGTGCATCTCCATAAACTGTGCCAATGAATATGATTTAGTACTTATGAATATCATCAAACGATGAGTGCATGTACATACTTAATTAAGGAATTAGGACTCCCTGAAAGCAGTTGCTACACAGCAAGTGCACATGGTGTGGATCACACTCACCTTGTTAGGTTATTGTGCTTTCATGTCACCATGCAGACTCATGTGACTCATATAAAGGAGTGCCCTGAGAATATGCATAGCTATATATACTAGCTAGTGTGATATCCCAGCTAGCTGGTGTGATATCCCAGCTAGCTAGTGTGATATCCCAGCTAGATAGCTAGATATCCCAGCTAGCTAGTGTGATATCCCAGCTAGCTAGTGTGATATCCCAGCTAGCTAGTGTGATATCCCAGCTAGCTAGTGTGATATCCCAGCTAGCTAGTGTGATATCCCAGCTAGATAGCTAGATACCCCAGCTAGCTAGTGTGATATCCCAGCTAGCTAGTGTGATATCCCAGCTAGCTAGTGTGATACCCCAGCTAGCTAGTGTGATACCCCAGCTAGCTAGCTAGATACCCCAGCTAGCTAGTGTGATACCCCAGCTAGCTGGTGTGATACCCCAGCTAGCTAGCTAGATACCCCAGCTAGCTAGCTAGATACCCCAGCTAGCTGGTGTGATACCCCAGCTAGCTAGCTGATACCCCAGCTAGCTAGTGTGATACCCCAGCTAGCTAGCTAGATACCCCAGCTAGCTAGTGTGATATCCCAGCTAGCTACTAGCTTGATACCCCAGCTAGCTGGTGTGATACTCCAGCTAGCTAGCTAGATACCCCAGCTAGCTAGTGTGATATCCCAGCTAGCTAGCTAGATACCCCAGCTAGCTAGTGTGATATCCCAGCTAGCTACTAGCTAGATACCCCAGCTCAGCTGGTGTGATATCCCAGCTAGCTAGCTAGATACCCCAGCTAGCTAGTGTGATACCCCAGCTAGCTGGTGTGATATCCCAGCTAGCTAGCTAGATACCCCAGCTAGCTAGTGTGATATCCCAGCTAGCTACTAGCTAGATACCCCAGCTAGCTGGTGTGATATCCCAGCTAGCTAGCTAGATACCCCAGCTAGCTAGTGTGATACCCCAGCTAGCTGGTGTGATATCCCAGCTAGCTAGCTAGATACCCCAGCTAGCTGGTGAAGCTTTCATTGGTTTGTGTGCAGGATTAGTATCAGCCTATGAGGTATATAAGTCTCTGCTAGATTAGACAATCCTTTCATAGTGGTGGGAAGAATAAAATATGGATGTTGCACAAGCAGCTATTTAGCAGGCACTAAAACTGAATATGTGGCCAAAATGTAGTGCACAGCCCCACCCCCACCCTGCTGACAACAAGCACTTTCAGTAATAAGACTGCTTTCACTTTTAAGCGAAAAAAATAAATTCTAAAGAAAAAAACAATTAAAACCAAACAAAGTTACAATGAATGAATGAATGAATGAATAAATAAATAAATAAATAAATAAATAAATAAATAAAATATTTAATTGGTGAGCGAGCGAAGTGAGTGAGACACTATCAGGGGTAACACAATCGAAAATCGGGGATATTTTTTAATTTTTTGTTGAGATATGTGTGGACGTACGTATGTCATTTGTACTTTGACCTCGCATATTTGTGTTAGTTCGGTGGTCGACCCCGCCCCAAACTTCCACTGAACAGAATCCTCTGGTTTATCGATCTTTGCCCATATCGTCCAAGGAAATTGACTGTTCACCACTTTGAATTCTCTTTTGATGGTGCAGTTAAAACATACTACTTACAAGAGTTCATTTTCTATTTGAATGAGTGGATGTGGAAGTTTATGTGCTACTTGTCAGGACAATCGAGTGGCTACTGTGGCACCGAAATTCCCTTTTACCATATACAGGTAATTAAAAACTCGACCGTTTTTAGTAGCTGGAGCATCGCACAACTGTAGCTCTATGTAACCTATAACTAGGGAGGCTCACTTGCCATTTGTGCTCAAGCACACCACTAGTTGATTAAAAATAGGTCAGAAATGTATTTCATGGAGAGTTATAACTCGTGGAACAATGTGCAGGCATACCCATATTTAGAACACATCAATTACTTAGCACATAAAAATGAAAAGCTGATACATGGTAAATCACTTTGAGTTTGTATCGTCTGTACTTTATTTCGTCAGGCTGATAATTGTTCCATGCATTAGACAAAATGTGAATAATTAATCAACTCTCTCCACCCCAGCCTTCTACGTACTAGCCTGCTGACAGGCAACCATGAACTTTTATGACATCATTCCTTGTCTCGAGCTAAATATTTACGCTCCACTTTGTACCAGGAACACTTTCAATACCAACATTCATTCCGACATGGTCTCCTTGTGTTGTGACTTGCAGAACTGCACAGTAAACCAAACAAAACCAAAGTTGCTTTTGATACCACCCCCATTGTGCTTCAGTGCAGCATCACCTTGACATAAGAGTCCTGTGAAGCTCTAAAATGAATACGTGCTAGCAAGTTAACTTTCAGTTCAGACGACATTCTAGCACTTGTCATGCTGACCAATCAGTAAGATATTTGCCAACTTCAGAAAGCGATCAATCAGACAGTGCGCAATTAGTTGACCAATAGGGGAATAACAAACAGAGCTAACAACAAAGGAAATACATTTGATTATTATTAGAGTTTTTTTGGTCAGGGAATTGAAAACCTCTGCGAAATAGGTAACCACAATTTGCAATCAAATTTTTTAAAAAGCACAAGTGAAAAGTGAACTTGATCTCAAAGCTGAATAGAATTAAAACCCACATTTTACTATGAACTATGCACTAGTATCCCATAATAAGCCAGTCTCCACCTGACATAATGGCCACCTATGTAACCAATCCCATAATGATTACCTGTAGCTATATATGTGTGTGCAAACCTATCGTGGTTAATATGATTGGGTATGACTTGCTTGGGTAATTATCGGTGGTTCACTTCCCCTTTCTAAAAGGTAGAGCCAGTTTTCTTTCAACACACACAGCCACTTCTTATAAAGAATGTTCTTGGGGAGGCAGTGTTTGGTACACAAATTAGAGTCCTTTATTTTGAGAGCGGGAGCCATAGTGGCATGATAATTTGTTTTATCTGCAGTGTTTCATGATCAGGAAGAAGCCTATAATTTTAGAATAAGCTGCCGTAGATACTATCAAAGCATTGGCACAGAGTATAATTCAATAATGAATTATCACATATGAGTCAGGGTCGGCATCCTTACAATAGAGCCACTGAACTTAGACAATTCATCGATCCCACTTGCAAACTACAACTATTTCCACTGCATTTCATTGCAACCTCTGATAGCTAGTACAAGCTATGAAGCAAGTTCGCAGTATTTGTCAGCTACTTGTGGTAATGGTAGAGCCGATTGACATAATGTTCTTAATAATTGCAGACATTGTCCCAATTTACACTTCCCACTAACATTGAAATTGATACATACTTTTGTGACAGCATTTCCTCAATGCTGTTGAACTGTCTGCTTCCAATTACAGTCACATATAAGGAAAGTGCAGGGCGCCTACTGACAAGTTCCAATTACATCATCAAAAATAGAAGACATAGCGGTGAATGAGCAGTCAGCCAAAGCAGAAGATAGAAAACATTTCTTTTGTATCATATGAAAAACTGTAGACTGGTGTTGTTTGTAGTCTTTTTATAGGGGGTTACCTAGCGATGAGGGGAAAATTAAATCATTCGGCGCGCATCTTGTTCTTTCATTAAAAGCAAGTGAGACACTCAGGGTTACACAGGAAATTTCATACGATCTTTCCCAGCATGCTCTTTTAATATGGAGTTAATAGAAAACATAGGCTACCATTAGAGTCAAGCCCAGAACCACTTGGTTAATGTACAATCTGCTTTATAACTGAGCTATGACAACAAATGTCCAACCGGCTTTATCAATCAAGAGGCTGCCATAGAAATGTATGTACTAGCTATACAGATACAACCAATGACCAAATCACTAAATGGGCAAGCAGCAATTCCAAAATATTATGTTAGTTTTTCTGCATAGTAAATGTGTTGACCACTCTTAACTTATGCCACTCTAACTTGACTACTCTTTCATGTGCTTCTTGCCAATTTTTCATCACACATTCCACAAAAAAAGGTTGCAAACAACATTCAATCACTTTCAATACCATGTAGAATGGTAGACATGTAGAATGGTAGACGTGTAGATCATTATGAAAAGCTCTATTACTATTATTATTATTATTACTATTATTATTGTTATTATTTTTATTATTTTTTTATTACTATTGTTATTAATTATTTTTATTATTAATATCTTGTCATAAGTACAGTATGAGTCTATAAAGTATATTTATTTGCTGATCTAGTAAAAATAAAGCAGCAAGTCACATACACGATTCAGCTACCTACATCCTGCACATTCGACATTTTATAAACTGGTGGTGGGTGAACCAGCAGCCATAGCTAGCTAATGGTGTCTGCATCGTTAAGTGAAAGGAAGGGGATGGAAAGCAATGGCTGAAGCCATCACTCGGCTTGAGGATGACACATGATAATGCATCGATGGATGATTTATTGCCTCTACCAACCACAAGGGCAGAAGGGGAACAGATAGGATGTCTGCCTTAGCTAGAAGGAAATGACTAGGTGACTAGGAGAAAGCAGCTGGTAATATGTAATGATAAATAAACGTATTGCATGCAATGGGCACTTATTTACCATTAAATTGAGCATAAGAAATGCTTCTACAGCCTAAAAATCAACTACTCGTGTTTTAGACCGCACGAGTTACAACAACTTCAGGAAAACTTTCTTATGGAAAAGCAAACGCTGCAAAAGGAACGTATCTCTTCTAATCGGTTTATATGGCAACTGACAAATTCAACTAGCAGTCACTAAGAGCTTTCAGCTAGTACTTCTCATTGCATGGAATTGAATTAAAAAGTGGAACCATGTTACGGGTGATTACGCTTAGTGATATTAAAACTCATTCCATATCAGACACTTGCATGTTTTGGAAATTAGCATTCAGTTGCACTTTCTGTGAGTACTTCGTAAAGGAACACTATTAAATGTATAGCTTTACATCCATCAACAGTTTGGATAAAGAAACCATAGCCTAGCTGCAATCATGATGCAATGCTATTTGAAAACTTCTAGCAACTTTGTGTTTTAACAAGTTTATTATGGCGGTGTAAAGCTTCAGGAATGGGTTCCTGATAAACTTGATGATGAAATGCTTTCTTTTAGTGCATAGAGTAATAGCAGAAGTATTAGCAGTATCATAGAGTAATAGCAGAAGAAGTATTAGCAGTATCATAGAGTTCATGATTTTTAAAACTCCTACAGGTTTATTTAGTGTTTCCTTTACAAATAATTTATCTGTTTAAGAAAACAGCAACCTATTCCTCAAAATATTAATGAATAACTCTCCATGACTGGTCACCTCCTGAGCTTTCTTTCCATGAATTTGGAATAATTCCAGAGCAAAGCCAAATCTAGAAATAAATTTTGGTGGGGGGTGGGGCCGATTTAGATAGTTTGGAATAAGGACAGTAAACACTAGGATGAATTTTCCCTAGCTCAAAATCCATCATAGTGGACACAATTCCTTTCGCACCAATGGACTTTGAAACTAATCCTCTCAACATAAATTTAGTAGCTAAGGTATTCATTAAATACTTGTTTAGTGGGTTGAAAGTGAGGTTGTGGTTACTGCCACCAGGGAAGCTTGCTCCACTTGGTCGAAGTAGGGTCAGACGCGAGTTTGCCTGGGAAGCTAGCCGGTTGCTAAAGCTCATGTAACTTGGTACAGTAAGAGAGATAGCAAAGAGTCAGGACAAAGTTGAACAAAAATGATAGTGACTTTTCTGCGCACAATATTTAAGTCCATGGTAAGCATGTCAGCTTAATTGGTAATTCACAAACATATAACTATTAATTAAGCATATGAATTACTCCGACAGCAGTTTTGTGCACTGAGATATGGGACTACTGTTTTGTGGGGTCTGGAGTAGGATCTGGAAGTGGGGGCAATTGCCCCCCCCCCCCTCTCCCCCAACAGTCCTATAAAAATGGCCTTGATGAGTCTGATAACAGCTTAGTTAATTTAAAAGCTATAGATTGTGAAAGTAGCCTTCTAAAAGTAACTCATCTGCTTCCAATGGGTTTAGGTTGAAATCCTGTCACCACAAGGGCAGTAAATTCCCTAGCTGCTGACTAGGACGACAGCGATATGAGAGTACTGCAGTGAACTGAGATTTTTTTTTTACATTTTTCCTTTGCTTCTCTCTAGACCCCTTTAAGTGAGAATGTTTCAATCAAGTAGATTATAGAAATGACATCAACTCAAACGACCACTTGTGTGCTAGTCTGAGCAAAAAAAAAAAAAAGCCACAAGTATGTCTATACAATAATATGTTTGTGTATGCTGACGATGACAGTGACAGACTACAGTGTGTATTCATGAATAATTCATTAGCTAGTCAGAGTTGGCAGTGTCATCATTACCTGAATGGCCGTTTGACATAGATAAGAGGGGGAAAAACCTTCTCGGGATTTGAACCTGCAACCACTGATTGTGAACTGCACACACTAACTATTTTAGCACCAGGACCTAACAGCTGGGAGTATCTTGGAGTGTATTATTAACCTATTGTGTCCTAAAAGAACTGAACACTGGGTCGCTGAACTGAGTTGGGAAAGAGAGTCCTAACCATAATGGTAGAAGAGAGGCAGAGAAGCAGGAGAATGCAATGGTCAATAAGAATAGAAGCAGGTGAGAAAAAGTGACTGGTGTAACTAAAAAGTGAAAGAAGATACACAGAAAGGAAAGAGATATTGGGGAGCAGAAGAGGTAGACAGAGGAGGAGAAGGGAATCCATGAGTTGAAAAGAGGAATAAGAAAAACAGGGCTGGGAAGGCTGAGGAAAAAAGAGAGCAGGAGAGGGAAACCATAGATAAAACTACCTTATTCTACTGAACTCCTAATGTGCACAAGTTAGTATGTCAGGCGCCACTGTGTGGCGAGGTACTTGCAAAAAATTATCTAGCTTCGTAGCAATTCCTTGGATTTTTAGAAAAGAAAAAAAAATAGACCATTTCTGTGGGCTCTTTCTATATCATGTACCATAATTATTTTAATAATAAGATCACAAATCAACTCTACTGTATATAGTCAAGTGGATTTGGGGGAAATATTTAAGGTATTGTTACTGACTGGACAAAAGCTTAATATTCTGCACTGTGACTCCTTATAGTCTATTAAACCTTTTCAGAAGGGGTGCCAAAAAAACACTCAAGTGCGCTGGAACGTCATAAGGAATCAATTTTTTTTGGAAAAACCAAGAGGCACTTTATCATGACAAACTAGGGTGTTACCACAATCTATCCCTTCATCGGTATATGTAATCAAATCTTTGCCTAGTTCTTGAGTTAAACAGTAATGCCGATTTTAATATTGCCTGCCAGGCAAGGTTACCAGGGTGATGATTGAGCTTGGGGAAGCATTCTGTGACTATGCACCCAAAGGTATTTCACCCAGTGCATTCCAACTCAGAGAGTGTGGTGGCTGTCTTTTTCCCTTAAAACAATCATTTTGTAAGAGACAAACATATCTCTGTGCAAGTACAATACACTTACACTTTTAAAAAATAATTTACATTATTAAAAAAATTCCCAACAGCCATTCTTCCTGATCCAGACTGTCGGCAACATGATGCCAGCAGGGAGTTAAAATTATGAGCCCATGGAGGAACTTGATGCCCACAATGTTCCTCCCCTAGCATCTTCCCATCTTCCTAACCCAGACACATGTTCCAATAAACCACAAACTACCGTGGAATTGCTATCACATTTATTTGCTTGGGGAAAAAAATTATACTACACGCAGACACCATGCACACAAGCATATGTAGGGATTTTCTATACTACTCTGAATGAACCATCCATGAATAAACAGACCGACCACGAGATTGTTGCTGGGAGTAATGGCATGCCAATGATCTCATTATTATAACTGGCAGAAGCCAGGCATGCTCACGCTGTTGGGCCTGCCAAAGTCTGGACCTACTACTCGATGACTTTAAAAGGTATTATATCACGGCATTTTTTAGTGGGAATGGGGACAAAGAAGAGAGAGGGGGTGGAGGTGGTGGGGGTCAAGGAATTTGGTGAAGAAAATTAAGGACGTAGCTAGGGGGATGGCACTTTCAATGAGTAATGGCTATAAGAAGTAGTATAAGTTGTTTTCATTTTGGAGCTTCCACAATGATTACCAATTAAATACACAAGGGATATTAATATCTGTTCACTTCCACATAGACACTGGGGATATAATAATGATTAGATTGCAAAATATGTCCAGTGAAGTTGACCTACAAGAACTGTTCATGGTGTGTTCATGCGCACGTGTGCAGACATGTACTTTACTGTCTCAGGAAGAGTTTCCTTGAAGGAAAGAGTGAATAAAGATTGGCATATGGGAACAGACTGCAGGAAGCGCTGAATAGAGACACTTTCATGAATTGCTATTAACTATAGTAATATATGCTAGGGATGGGTGGGTGGGGCTCACAAACAAGTGGTGCAATCTTTATGCAAAGTCTTGAATCAGACAAGTCTGTTGTGAGTCAATGATCAACTGGTGTTCACAGTTGAATTGTCACCCTATAAAATTCTTGGATCATCAACAATAACCTAAACAGCATAAAAGACTGACTGCCTGACCACACTTTTAGTTCTGCACCCTTGCTAGTATCATAGCAGTAAATTTATGTTCCTTGAAATGTATCCCATTGCCATTATTCCTGTTAAACACTGGATGAAGTCAAGTTCCCCTTACACTATTACCTGTACCCAGAGGAATTTAGGCCCAAACAGGAGGCCATATAAACACATCCAATTAAAATATCTAATAGGATTATCGTGGAAATCGAACAAACAATTCATTTTCTTATCAAATACAGTTAAACAATTTATAGTGCTCTAGGAACCGGTTGCTAAACTGCTTTAACTCTAATGGAATGTAAGATGGTTAATAAAATGCAGTATGCAACCAATAGCTAATACTATTTATTATTACTTAATCAATCTTTGCGGGTACACTGCACAGGTGAATTTGGCTGCATCAATGGCAAACAGTACTCTCTTGTGTCAGACCGCCATTTGCCTTATGGCTTTTTTTTGTTTTTGCTTTTTTTCTCTCTCTTTGTTATAGGTGCTCATGACTTATTTCTTACTTAGCCATGTCACATTGTTTTTTTTTGTGTGTGTGCGCTAAGTCACTACTGTAGTGAATTCTGAAAGTTGCAAAATATGGGCCTGTCTATGCCTTTTTATATGCAAACTCCTCATTTAAATGTTGCTTAAGTTAATACCCACTTATCAACCAATACTCCAAAGGATTGTCTTCTTGCATTTATCAGGTATATTTCTTAAACTAGTCACTAGCTGGCATAACTTCTCCTCGTAACTTGTTGTCTTGTATTTTAGTAGTTGTTTTCTCGTTAATATGATTAGATAGTTTAGCTTAACTTCCCAATTAGGGCATTGGATTTGTTGGCTGTGTGTGTGTGTGTGTGTGCATGTGCTATGCTTTGTGAGTGGTAATAACACATCTGTGCCCTGACTAGTTAAACATTATGAAAAATGCCTTAGCGTAGCGCTATCATATTGTCTGGAAATACTGACAGTACAGTTTATTGAGGGAGAGGTAAAATGTTAGGATATTTTAGCTAATGTTTTCACCGCCATGTTTATGATGATCAGTTGGTAGCATAAAAAGTATGAATTTTTTATTTCTTAACCCATTCGACACCGTAACCGCATATATGCGGGCAAGAACAGGTTCGCGTTCTCCGAATTAAAAAAAAAAATCTATTTTATATTTAGCCATCAATTCCTTATTATATGTAAAATAGGCATTCCCTTTCAAAAAAATATTGAACCCGTACGGGCTGGTTAAGTATTTTTTTTAATTTTCTGAAAACGGAGATCGAGAAATTTGTTTGACCGAGAATATTCAGGACGCCGAGCGCCCAAACTTTTTGTTGCCTATGAACTTCAAACAACACTCAGAATAGAAAGTATGAAGCCTATAGAGAGTCCCTCAGCATTTTGGAAGAATGTGGATTAAGTTTTCCTGTCGGACATCAAGAGCAATCGATTGGCGAGGCTATACCTACATACTTTATATGCCTGGCTGTTTGTGGATTTTTGCGGTTGCTTTGCGGTAGAAATTCAAAAATCATATTCGAATTCCAAAAGACGCCCGAAGTGTTGAAGAAAGTCGGCATGGAAAGGGTAAAGATATTTAGCAAAAGATTATGGAAAAAATATATATATATTTTAGTCCACACAGCAAAGAGCAAAATGCTTACCATCTCATGGTAACTGAAGATCATGTTGTCTCAGACCTGCTACAGGGTTCAGACAGAGTGAATGGCTAATCCACCTCCTATTTGATAAAGTCTGAGCTTAGCATGGCTTATTCACCACTTATTGGATGAACTGAGCTTCTGAACCAATTTTTTGGGGTGAACAGATGCTCAATGATTAGCACTCCAGTAGCCATATTATTATTATAACAAAATAACAGCGCTCTCATTCAGATTTTTTTTATTACATGAAGTGCTATGTCAGAGCAATGTATAAACAATGTATTGATTCATAAAAAAATTGCTGATTGAACATTGAGGGCCATATGGAGCTGTTTGCAGTAAAAGGTTTAAATTATATACAATGTGTAGAATGTGACTGTATTATTGCAACATTGAAAATACAGGGAAATCTTAAATTGTAGAAATACCCTAATCTTTGACAAGTAGTGTTCCAAACACTTAAAATTGAATAAACAAACAAAAGATTTACGGACCAACACACTTTGATAATTTACATACTGCGTGTACAACTATAAACCGGTTGTTTTGGAAAGATCAAGGAAGTTCATTGATTCACCATAAGTTTTATTTACTAGATCATTGAGCAAACCACTGAAGAGACACTATTTCTACATATGCAGGCAGAGGATTTTGAATTCAGTGAGTGTGCAGATGTTGATTCAAGTGGGTAAACACTCCAGCTAGCCGGCTGAAATAATTCACAAAAATAACTCGGGATATAGCTAACAATGATAATAATAACAACAATAATTATATTAACAGCAATAATAATAATAATAATAATAATAATAATAAAATTATTATTTTTACTATTATTATTATTATTTCTGTACACTTGCAAGATAAGTCCATTATTAAATAATAAAGCAGCTGTAAATAACCAATACTAAGTTAAATGATTTTGATGCCGGAGGGGTGCTAGCCTAAGCCCAGTACTCTATAACCATCATCACAGGTTACCAATAGTGATTACTAGAAAAATGTCTACTCTTGATAAAACAGCCAGCCAACCAAACCACTTCTTACTCATTTACTCAAAATTCAGCTCATATTCCAGCCCACTAATGGCAAAGGAGGAAAATGCCTTTAGTAATGACATAACCATTACATCATGCAGTGTGACATGATACCTCTAGCACTACTAATAAAATTTGGGAGAGCTGCTCTCTCTTTTATCAAACATCCCATTCCAGGTAATGTTTTCACAAACTCTTAGATTCTTCTCTGAAAACATACAACAGCCTCTGGTTTCTAGAAGTCGTGAACAGGATACCACAATCCCTGACATTGTCAGATGCCATGTGGCTGAGTATGAGACACAGGGAATTACCGTAGGCTTCCTTTATACAGTTCCCATTCTGTATAATTAAACACAGGAATCTGATCATGGTTTCATTTTACTCATACAAATCTCTGAATCACATTAAACTGCAATTTTTATCAATTCAATTTGATGCCAAATGGAATCCAAACCATAAACCAATGGAACACACACAAAAAAATAAAAATTCCAGGAATTAATACAATAGCTATTAATACAATCTTGAAAATATGCACTGTCAAATTACAGCTTAAATATTATTCTGTTCATCAAAATTATTAATCTTCATGTTTAAATAACTGAATCATGATTAAGGAATTTCTGCTGAAAGGGAGTGGGGGAAGGGGAAGCGGTAGATCCTGATGTCAACAAACCCCAAGTGAAAAACGTTAGTGGAGATTCACGACTTATATTAGGAGATCACTACCAACAGAATCTTTATGAGCGACTCTTTTACTGCTGGTGCTCATGATCTTGTCATAAATCTTGGGGCAAAGCATAAAAAAAATTGTGCTTCTGGCTACATTTTGGCACTCTCCTCCAACAGAATTGCAAGTAGACAGATCCTGAGTCATTGTTGTTACAAGAGAACAGATAAAACACATCTTTTCACACAGGACCTCTTTACTTTCACCTTCAACATGCTTCTGCAGGTGACTCCATTATGCCACGTGGCAAGTTATTGTTTATTTTCTGCGCATACGTCAGCCAGTCACTCAGGAAACGAGCACCAACAGCAAGATATATATATTCCCCTCCTCCAACATCTCTCTGTCTCGTCATCCCCCTTCTCTCTATCTAATGCTCCCAAAAGACATCAATACTACACTTAGCTGAACAGCGGCCAATGTACAGAAAAACAAAACAAAACTGTAATCAACCAGCATGTTGAAAGTAAAACTAAAAGACCTTAATAACTAAAGTTTTAGGTAGCGTGTTTTTTTTAGAATGATAAATAGCTCTCTTGCCATGTTGTTTGCTTGCATGATTCATGTCCCTAACATGGTCATTCAGATAGCTAAAAGTCCACTTTCATTTGAAAATAACCAACAGTGATGTAGTACTTCAGTAATCAATCTAAGATATACATAAAAGAAGTTATTAGCCACAAATGTCCTGCATATAAAATTCAAACTTAACTTTCTTACTATATTTGGGAATGAGGCACTAGCTATCAAGCTATCAGAAGGTGGGATGGGGGGGGGGGGGGGGGGGCAGATTCAAGCATAGCAAACAAGATATCTACCATATGAAATTTATATTATATATGACTGTATTATTCTTAAATGGCTATATACAGCAATATATCTTTATACAAGTGACTTTATATTGGCAAAGGTTAACAGTATTGGCTGTATAAAGAGAGAATTATTGGTGTAACTCTGCCCCAAGAATGACTTACTGTACTTTGTCACTTGCATGCTTTTATTCCACTATGCACATGACTTAATAAATCCTTGAACTCTTTTCTTTCTCTAAAAATATACAAAAAAAACAACAACAACCAAACGGATCACACTTCTTTTGACAGAGCCAAATAGATATTGCAAACCTACCGAAAATGTTTTTGAGAATTTGGAAATGGAAGAGCAAGTAATAATTCTCTGATCTTCATCTACATGTCACAAAATGTGCTTATAAGCGTGTGGGTTTTTTTTTTTTTAAGTTAACGTTTTAACTAACCTTCCTTTTCTGTTTTTGCTACTTGCAAGAGCTACACAACTTTTCTTGACTCCACTAACTAGAGATATCTCACTACAAGATAGTGAGGATGAACAGGCAGATGAGTTTAAGCCACTCAGTTTGAAATGATGGAAATGGCTATGCATTAGGGTAAAAGAGGCACCATTAAATATATTCCTCATAAGTCCAAGTTTCCCAAATGAAAATAGGGACATCGTACATATGGGCCTTGTCACGCCCACTTTGGACCATACACAACCATTTTAAACTAGTGATGTGCTCTAATAGCACAAAATAGCGAAGCGAGCGATGCATGTTCCCTGTAATTGCAGCTATTCCATGCATGCTTGGTGTGGCTACAAAATACTGTCAGATTCTTTACTTTGCTACC
>WLWI01002573.1_pt1 | contig 15666 bp, 10 predicted proteins | sample 6701501 | NCBI WGS metagenome assembly WLWI01 (sample SAMN12718690, study PRJNA515312) | sponge metagenome | isolation source: marine sponge | host: Mycale hentscheli | place: New Zealand: South Island, Marlborough, Capsize Point | collected 2014-11-01
TGTTACTCTAGCTAAATTAATCATCAACCTATCAGGTTTCATCTTTGTGGTTAATTATATATTAAGTAGTTGAACTGATTACTGTGAAATAAAGCTTTACAGCTATATTATTCCATATAGATACATACCAATGAATCTTTGTAGGTATTTTTAATTTATTATTAGTGTCACGGAAAACAAAACTCCTTCGGAAAACAAAACTCCTTCAGAATGTCGGATTTAGTACAGTATGGGAGCCCTGAAATCCACCACACCCTTTGCAACAATTTGAATAATGAATTTGTATGTAGTAAATATTTCATCTGGAATTGAGCAGTAAAGTTTTTTGAGAATTTTTACATATATATATAATCTATTATATAGTACTTATTACATGAGTCAAGAGTGTGATATGGCGAAATATTTCACATATAGGGTAGAGAATAAACTATTTACCACAATAGGCAGAGTGATATGGCAAGATATTTTACTCTTAAAATTTACTTTCACTCGCCTCTGGCTCATAAAAATAAATTAGCCTGCTTAAAATCAGCAACTATTTTATATGTATTAACTACCTGTATGCTCACAGATTAAATGAGTAGGAGTCCCCCACTCTAAATAATGAATATTCAATATCATTTGTTGAAGGTAAGTAAGGTAGAGTCTTGCTTACACATGAAGGTTAACTTTGTCCTACAATATTAGTAGCTGTGATACACATAGTAAAGGGATCACATGACCTCCACGTACAGTAGATGTCTTCACAATGTTATTTTTAGGTAGTGACCCATGAAATAACTCACATTATCACATAATGTTATCTCATGGCTGTATTGGCTAGCTCATTACCCTAGTATTTATTGTAACCAGTGAAGTTCAACAGTTTTCCCTGGTTTTTACAGCTACCTTCCTGAGTTAAGGTCCTAGTACAAACTACAGTGAGGTGGGGAGGGGTGGGGGGGGGGGGTGAATTCCAACATCCAATACTAAAGTCTACGGAACAGGAAAAAAAACAACATGTCTTTCCCGCTCTACTCGCACCCAAATTTTGTCACGCAGTTCGGTACAATCAAGTGTGTAAAAGTTTTCAATGAGCTTGTAAATCTTCTCGAGTGAGTACTTTCTATCCTTGTATTCCATTACTAGTGTTAGCTATGAGAGCCAAAGTGTTGTGTCTAGGATACAGTTAAGTCAATAATGCAGGTAGGTTTAATTTTTATACATGTTTAACAACTAATGCTGAGCTGTAAATACAAATAATCCCAGCATTTAGCTAGCAAAGTGTAATGTAGCTGGAATGTCAGTAATAAGCTATAGTAAATCAAACATATCCCAATTGTGTTATAGTTACATTTTTTTTATGCAGATTTCTGTTATAGCATTAATTGCTTGATGAATTCAGGCCGTAGTTTAGACTGTACGTACAAAGTATACTACAACAAAATGTTGCTACTGAGGTCCAATTGTATCCGTGTACATAATTTAGTTTGGAGAAATTATTTTTTTATTGGAAGGAATAAAATTATCCAGAGAAGACTATATGCTGCACTAAGTTTTCTTTTGGTCTCTAGTAAGCCAAGATTTGTAGAGGCTGCCAATACAATGACGATATATCTGAAATAGCATATTGGTTGTTTTAGCTAGCACTGGCTTGTTTTCATATACTAATCTGTAATTTAACAATAAAGATCACTCGTCATAAGTGTAAAGTGTCTAGTGTAGTATGAGCATGGGTAATTATTGGGGGGCCCAGGCCCCCGTTGAGAATTATTGGAGGGCCCATGGCCCTCCTACTGCCCGCCCCCCTTCACTTATTACTCCACTGTTCCACTGAGTGTCATTAATTAATAATAGAGCAATTGAGACATTGGTATCTACAAAATACATAGTTGTTATAAAACATACTATTGTAATATAACTCTGAATATTTATGATGGTAATACTTTTTTTTTGTTTTAATGTTGTTAATGGCTAATTTTGACTGCTTCAGTTGCCATATTTCCAAAGGAGTATTTAGTCCTTCCTATGAATACTGAGTCAAGGATATTCTGTAATGTTACTACCAATGGATTGATTCTATTGAGATGGACAATAACAGGATTTGAGCAACCGTTTCATAAAGATGTAGCTGGCACAGTAACTGATGGGATAATGGTTACGGATTTTACTAGGACTTCTTCTGTTCTCTTACTAAATACTTCAGAAATAGCTATTGATTGTATAACAATAGAATGTGTTGGTATTAGCTCTCATGAAGCAAAAAGCAAACTAAATGTGACTATATATGGTAAGTTCTTATACTAGATATACTATTGAAATAAAAATAAGCTGTCATGTGATATACAATAATAAAATGTATAATAGTAGCTAGGAATATGTAAAATTTCAAATGAGGAGAGAATAAAATGGGAAAGAACTTCATAACAATATATAATCTACGGGCTTAATTTTATAGTACGCCTTTAAATTGTTCTCAGGTTACCATACCGGAATTGAGCACATGTTTTTGAACATCAATAAGGCTAAAATAATGGCATAAATGTAGCACTTAACCCCATATTGAATAACCAAGATAAACCAAAAAAAATACGTTAAAATCACCAATATTAAACTCCCTATACCGAAGCATAACTCCATAAACTATAATATGCAACTTATGAATTAACAAACAGTAACTCTAAGCTAGCCAGGCTGAAAAATAAGCCTAAAATTTTTATTTAGAATAAAAGTTTCTTAATTGTGCTTATTTTGAATAGGCATCCCAGATCCTCCAAATATAGTGGATATACTTCTGAATGATCATTCATTGATGACATCATGGGATTATAGAATCATTCCTACAGTATCTGTTCATTTCACTATTACTCTCACATTCTTGAGTCCAAGTCAATTGAAAGACATCACTGAGTATGTGACTGATACTGACTCCTATAACTTCACACTGGAAGGAGTGAGGTCATGTGATCCCTTTACCATGTGTATTACAGCTACTAATATAGTAGGACAAAGTCCACCTTCATGTGTAAACAAGACTCTACCTTACATACCTTCTACAAATGATATTGAGTATTCATTAATGAGAGCGGGGGACTCCTACTCATTAAATCTGACAGTACAGGTTAGTATTAGTTGACTATTATAATTAGCCTAAGTTATTATCCAATATTATACAGATACCGCAGGAGTGTCGCAATAAACAAACGATGTATGTTGCTATGCTTCGAAATCATATGGAAGGAACATTTATGCCACTGACAATGGCTAGCCCATTGTCCACTGTCAGTATTACTGGCTTAGAAGAACAATTAGTATACAACTTAACAATCAAATCTAACAACAGTCTAGGACTGGGATACTCTGAACCATATTTACTTTGTAAGTTATAAAATAGAGTTCAGAAGAAGTCAATATTCATTCTATTATAAATAAAGGTGCAATAGGTCTCAATGTTTGCCCTTCAATGAATGCAGAAGAATATTATTCAACATGTAAATATATGATTGGATGCTCCTATAACAACTGTATGCATACATTATCACGAGCCTCTGATGGTAATTATACCATAATAGAAAATAGCTCTGATTCTGTGAATATTGAATTGAAAACACTATATAATCTGACCACAATAGCTTATGTTAATGGAAATAATAGAACTTCTGTCGTGCAATTTGAAGTCAATCCAATTTCCTTATGCTCTAGTACAACAGGTTAGAGATATATTCCCCGTAATATGATAATAATAGCAAATTTTCAATTTGTTTACAGCAGACTCTAGTGGAAGTACAATAATTACTACAACAGATTCTGGCAGTGTAGTAATAGCAATAGTTGCAAGTGTTGTAGCACTCGTTGTGGCTATTGCAGTTTCAAAATTTACTGTCTTGCTAGTCATCTGCCTTTGTTGCCATAGTAAGTCAATTCACTATATATTCAGAAAATATTTATAATGTTACATATTATTATAGACTGTTATAGAAAGTTTCAAAGGTGATTGTTGAATCTATTTAAATATGTCAAAAATATGATTATTGTGTTTCATTTCAAAGATCTCAAGTAAACAGAGGACTAAGGGTAGAAATTAATGTAAGTTAACAATAGCAGTAGATGTACAAGTGAGAAAGAAGAAACTTTAATACACCTGGTTTCAAAAGCAGAAAGTAGAAAATAAAGAATTGTTGTATTTGTCATTAGTCTATTTAATTCTAAATTCATGAAACATGATCAGGTTTAAACTTTAAAGAATAACATTTCCAATACAACTGAATTTGTATTGTAATATTTGCTATGTTGGCTAATTGTGGTGTAATCCTTAGGGCAGTAGTAATCCTCAAGTGGCCCTCAATTCCGGAAACCAAGTTTGTACTCTTGAGAAGACGGACATGACAGTGGAAACTGGAATTGATGGAATGTATGCTTGTCTGAATGACACAAATCACAAGAAACCACAGACCAAACTGGCAGATGCAAATTATTCGGAGCTTGGTGGAGTATGTATTGCCAGTAATTTAGCGTTTGAAACTGTATTGTTGATTTTTTTTCTATTACAAGCTCAGCTACTGTGCAATGAGGGTTTTATATCATTCTTAATTGGCATCATCATATTTACTGCTGTTATACACAATTGATTTTCATTTTCTAGGGACCTGTTTATCATGTCTTAGAACAAGACAAACCTTTGGCCACACCTACACAGCAGACTACAACTGAGCGTATTCTACCAGATGATGATGCCCCACCCATCCCTCAATATAAACCAGATGGTGAACAGATCTCGTCCACTTCCAATTTTAACGAGAATGGAGATAATGTTTCTTCAGTTAAGAATCCAACATTGACCAATTCCTCACAAGCTGACATCATGTATGCTGAGGTGGGTATTAGATCAGCAGCGAAGACATGACAAACAGAGTGAAACAATTCAAGTATGTTCAAATCGTTCAATAACTAGATTTTTATACCACTAATCATCACAATCAGTACCTATTGTAGCAGTCTCTGGTGATCTTGTTTCATTCATTAGATCAGACAAGTATTATCACTTAAATGTTGGTCAAATATTTTTATATGGCACAATTAATCCAGTGTTTATAATTCATGCATCATAATCCTTCATTGCACTTCTCTTCATCCTGTAATCATGGTAACGTGTATGTGTGTGGTGTATCGTGACTAAATTATTATTTTATGGGGATTAGATACGCAAAATCTTAGATGGGTATTTCACCTTTTTTTTTCAAACTAGCAGCCTCTTCACTATCTCTTATCTAGCTCACTTAGCATGCTGTCACATGTCTCATCTATACTGTTTAAGTGATCATTCAATCTCTTCAAGCATAAACATGCAGAGTTCAGCAGCCATATAAGAAGAACATTTCATTTTGTACTGTATGGTGTATTGCTTTCATGCCAAAGCCTTATATAACAAGCCTCAATAGGATATTTACTCCAACATTCAACCTTGTAACTTAACAAGTTTATGGCTTCAGACAGTCCACACAATAATGTCCAAGTACAATTTACAGTTTATTGTTGTTGTTGTAATGCAGCAGCACATCAACACAATGGTTAGGTGGGCGGGAATTAACTGTTTGTGATCTTGTGTAGTTCTCTTTGTAAACCATTGCAGCTTTGTTAGGTATTAAGAAGTATCATTTACTTTTAATGAATACTTACATTGCTTTATTATCCTACATGTTTGCCATTGAGTAGGAGTCGACTGCCTGACACAATCAAATAGGTGGTTGCACACAAACAATTATTGTGGGCTTGATCAATTATGAAACAGACCACAAGGCATAGCAATAATTTTCTCTGTATACTTTTGCAATCACTGGCTATGATATCAGAAAGGTTAAGATAATTATAGATTGGAAGAAAGAAAATGAGCTGTGTATTGTATATGTGTATAGATTAGCTTCTTAATGGATAATCTATTCTCAGTATTAACGAGTTTGGGCTATAGCATATCCAAAACAGAGAGCATGATTACATGTATTTCACTTCATTGCTAAAAGTGATGTTTGACATTCAGTGATCTGTTAGAGCGAAGACTTTTCCATTGCATTAATGCAATGTAAACAATATTGTTTATACAATGGATGTATTTGCTAAGGATATTTTAAGGTATCTCGTAGTACATTTCAATGCAATGAATAGACCTGAAATGTCCAAAGTCTAATTGTGCTACTCACTGAAGTTAAACTCACAAGGGGAAGTCTCGGTGAGCTAGTAAGAATCAATTGACACTAGACACATACCTGTGGTAGATAGTATATCCCATGGGATTGATCAATGATGTGTTCAAAATATGATATACTTGTTTACATGCGTAAAATTACAGTTCATTAGCTTGTGTTCCTTGAAGGGCTCTCACACTATTGTTTGTTGCTGCCATTTTTTTTTTACATGATGCGGGAATATTGTCATGACTAATTAAGATGTGGAATTCCACATTCAGTCAATGCTTTCAATCATACCAGATTTTGTAATTTATTTGTTAATAAAATTAGATATCAACTGGAAGCAACATCATAAACATTGAATGGATACTACTATGAATTAGTATATAGTTCTTTGATGTGTACACATATCTTCCACCATTAGAATACTTTACTTTCTGCTTCACTTCAAGCTTGTGTGCTCTTTGCTGGGCTGGCTCTAAAAAGTTTATTAAGCAGTGGGTGAACCAAACTGTGGAGTGAGTTTATGTAAACAAGTTGACCACAGAACAAACTAGCTATCAAAAGAAATCTTGCTTATACTGAATGTTGCTTTCACTTTTAATTATGCTGCTTTCACGTTACAGGGAAGTGGGGTTTTGCAAAGGACTTAATATTTTTTGTGGTGGCGGTGAGTTTGGGAACAGGGAAAGTGAATGTGGCAAAATATAAGTTTTTGCCCATATACTGCAGTAAATAGCTGGTTTGAAGTTTTAAGTTATACTGTGATTTAAAATTCCATCATTTGCACTGGCATTAATTCACTAATGCACCGATAATGTATATTGCTATCGTCATCCTTAAGGTGCGGTCAATTAGCACCGTCTGCCAAAGTGAGCAAAGCAGTACACAGTACACTGCATCACTTAGCAAGTTACTTAGATGGTGAGGTGTTAACCAACTGTAAGGGCTACAATCCCAGAGTGATGTGTTCACAGATTATGTACGTAAAGTGTTATGACTATATTTGAAAGTGCGTGCTGATATTGTTGCTATGACACCGACTTTAGCTACAGCCCATAAATCTTGCTGAAATTCTCCCAGAAGTCATTCATATAAACATATACTTGTGGTTAAAATGATAACCTTAACCAGATAGTGAAAGTAACATTCTTTGGTTGCAGCTCAAATGTCTTACACAAGCATGCACACACACACTATGAAAACATGAATGTGGTGCTGCCATAGTCAGGACCTATCCCCCATGTGAACATGAACTTGTATTCAGGAGAAACATTATGTTTTAAAACATAATGTTATTCATCTAGGCAAGCAAGCAATGCTGTAGGATGCTTGATTTGCTTGACACGTATAGGCATGGAGAATATCCAGGGAAGAACTACGTTGTAGTGATGTCACTCACATGTCATCTGTGAATTGCACCCACATTCACATGCACACCCACCACACACCACACTAATAACCTTGTGATCACACACACACACAAATATATAAACCTATAAAGGTGCTTTGCACACTCACATAATTGAAACTATTCAATAGGTACTCTGGTCTATAATTTGCTTAAAATATACAACTTGTGCTCATTAATTTGCATTCACAATAGACCTCCCTCCCCCACCTCCTCCTCCGCCTCCCCTCCCCCCAACCTCTTTGCCTAATGGCAGCAAGTGAAACTGTTTGTAATATCAATTTTTTTTAATCCTGGCTCATGTCGACATATTCAATACTAGATCAATGGTAAGAGTATTTAGTGGTCACCACTTGTGTGGGTTGCATATGCATCAATATCCCAAAAACCGTAACTATAACAGCTTTTAATTAATGGTTTGGCCCTACCACTGCTAATGGTTTTAGTAGTCCTTCCTTTTCTTTACTGTGTTATTTTTTGTTTTGTTTTTTAGGATAGATGTGTCAAGCTGTTTGAATTTATGAATCATTTATTGATGGCTGTTATTAGTGGCTATGATAGGCATTGTGTATGGAAGTCATAATTGTGTTGAAATTGTATTGTAGTGTTGTGGTTTTGAGGCACCTGTAAGAGATTCTGTTATGTGGGAAGTAATGAGGATTTTATCCACCACGCAAGATAATGATATTCCCAACCGCACACATAATACCCTCGCCTACACGATCATACTCACACATGTACATACATCGTTAAATGGCTTACTTCCTACAAGGGAATCTTAAACTTCCACACGAATATATTCAACACTGAGTAGTGGCACACACTCATTTACCTCAAATACACACACATACACACATACGCAACTGAGACTAGGCATTAATATTATTTAATATAGGGCTAAATTATATACTATCTCAGCTCATAATATTACTACAATTTTTGAGGAAAAAAAATGAGAACATAGACTGCTTGCAGCTTAACCAAATATGGTTTTGCCTCATGGAATAGAGTATGCAGCAGAGTACAATATCAGCACTCCTTCACAGTTCCTGAAAATTTGGACAACCATACAGTATTTAAGTTTGAGCATGATGTTGTGTGACATCTGACAAGATGTTATGCTATTGACATAATATGGTACAAGACTAACTATAAGGAACATATCGAAACATAGTGGCGTACCTACAACCATCAATACCATACATCTTGTTTTTTCATTGACTGAACATTGAACTCTTTGGAAAATTCTGTCTCTTGTCAAAACACACTATTGCACTGTAGCTTGTTGTCAAATCATACTGCCTTAGTAAGCTCAGAGAGTTTGGTGTCTCAATTTTGGGGAAAACTTCATATTTAATCGAAAGAACAAACAAGGAAAGTTTTTACTAAAATTTCACTAGCGTAGATCTTCCTAAGTGATAGTTTGCTCCCAGGTCAGAAATGCTTGGTGAGTGGGTCGCAGTAAGCATATGCGTATTTCAGATGTCGTGGCTAGAGTTAACGAGTTACAAACTATAATGTACTGTTACTGAAACATAAACTAATGTCTGGTCGTGGCTAAAAAATTAGCCAGCTGGTATCTAATGCAATTTCACATTTCTGCAGAACAAGTCACATGCACACTTAGTTCCAGGTAGTTTGCATCATACAAAATATGATGAGTCAGTCTATTGCAAATATAGCCACGTCACCAAATATCCATCCACAAAATAAACATTGAGGTTTCTTCATTCCTAGTTTAGTCTTCCAAGCAAAACCACAAGTCTAGGTACCAACACAAACATCATTTGGGAGTTGTAAAAATCATTACCAGATAAAATGTGTAAATAAACAACAAATCCTGCTAGCCTAACAAGTGGTGTGGCACGACAATTCAGTCAGGGTTATAGTTTCGGGTCTTAAATATTCAAGCATTGGGTTTTATAATTAGCTTTGATGAACAGACCCATTATATTATATTCAACATGTTTATTTTGGTTAGACTGAGAAATACTTTAAATTCTTCTGCAGTCTGCTTATACTCGTACCATTTACTACAGATACAGTGAGCGAACAATATGTTTGTGTTCAGCTAACGCCTCTCATGCAAATAATGTCACAGTTGGTCTACTGTCCATTGTTATCACAGCTAAGGAAGTGAAAAAATATACCCATAGGAAAACAAAAGCAGCATAGGCTGCCAGTGCAGTAATTATCGTAATTGCCCACAAAATACCTAGAAATACCACACTCACCTACATACATACTAATAAACATAACAGTATGAGTCATTATGCTTAGACTGTGCAATCGATGAAGAGCTCTGCAATGTCAAAACATAACTATGAGAATATATACAATTTGTATATATATATAATAATATATATACACACAGTGTATATTCATGAACAATTCATTAGCTCAGCCAGGTTGGTAAAGCATCATCAGTAACAACAACGACGGTTAGTGTGTGCATTCATAATACATAGGTCAAGAAAAGTAAATGTACAAAGCCAAGTGGTATAGTGGAATATAATACCTTATGCTACTGCATTTCAATAATTTGCAATATAGTACGTAGTGCTAGGGTATCAGCTAGTAATTATATTCTAATTAGCTTAAGATTGATTACATCATTGATAAGGCGTGCTCTATTGCTATATAGCAATTATTTATAAAATGATGTTGATAAAAATATAATAAGGGAGTTTAGAGTCATTAAAAATACATATCAGGATTTTATACACATTTTTCATTAAGTAGGGAGGGAGGGGGGGAATTAATCAAGAAAAAACATTCGCAAGATCTTACCATTGAATGGAATCTAATAATCTTGTAAGAATTACTAATGAAGCTGGAACATATTCCAGTACGATCTTGCCTGTGCACCCATGCAAGATCTCGCCATATTTTTCTTGTAGGATATTTCTATCAAAGATCATACAAGATGTATCTTGTAAGATTACTCGAGAACTTGGAACATATCCCAGTGTGATCTTGCAAGATTACCTATGCAAGATCTTACTATCATTTTTTATAAGATAAATTACAAAAACAGTAAAAAAATTACAAATCCTTACGTAATCTAAATTAATATATCACACACGTAATCACAAACACCCTAAAAATATATTCAATTATCTTTTTTGACTATTGAGAGTGTGTCTTGCATAATTCTCATTATTGTTCTAATTTTGCGAATATGTCACTGGCAACTAAGTAAATCTTGAAATTAACCTAAAAGGAAAATTTTATTTGTTGCTTATTGCATTTTTTGATCATCAATTTTTAGGTACACTGGTTGAAGTCAGGACGACTAGCACCTGTCCATCCATTGATGAAAAAGAGAATTTGACAGCTTATATTTACAAAATTCTGTCCTCCAATTATGGTGTTCCTACATTGGGACTGATAAAACAGATTCCAGCTGAGACTTGTGGTGAAATACGGCTAAACCATCCACTTAGCAAGAGTGGGCTATATTAGATTCAAGCTAATTCAACAGTGCAGAGACGCATTTGTCATTTTGAATAACTAATCATCTATAAAATACATTACTTCTTCAATTGTTAACTAATCTCACATTCCACATAAACTACTCCTTACAACACTTTGTACTGATTGTGTATTGTAGTTTCTATATTTGTGTATTGATGAGATTTATGTGGATATTTTTGTTTACTAATAGTTATAATTAACACAATGTCATTGATAGAAAAATAAGCATTAAGACTATTTCAGTGCAAATTATAATTATTTTCATGGAGCCTCACTCTCCATATATTTTATTTTTTGACTTTGATAATTTGGTTTATAAGTGTGTGTTTTTTATGGTAGGAACCTGAAGTCATAATATCTCATTAGACACATATTCTGGCGAACACCTGAGAATATTCTCAAACTTTATTTGGTTTCAAGTCATAAATGTAATGTTCTTCTAAATCACACATTGATTTCCTAAGCTAATAAGAGAGAATTATCCATAAAATTTAGTTGAATTTCAAATTACATTTGATAATTGCATTTTATTTTATAGCTTGAGGACCACTTCAGTTTTCCATATAATTTTAAACTACTTCAATAACTTGCATCAGTACTAATGTGTTTTGTACTCAGTCATCCAAATATTGAGTTCTCTAAGTTTTATAGCCGTGACTTCAACTATTGCCGACATAATGACATAATTGGGTTGGTACTAAACTAGTCACGTCCGAAGAAAATGAACTGCCGTCAAGCGGTAGCACCATGCAAATAATTTTGTACACTGCACTAATATGCATTATAAGAACACGACTGCTATTAGTTGATTATATGGAATACAATACACTGGAGTATACAATAATGATGACTTATCACTTTTTGCCTCCCCCATGCACACCCCATGTTTGCCACTTTTTCTTCAGAAACACAATGCTTATTGACTGTATGATTATATAATAGCCTATTATTTCACAATATTCAGACAACAATTTCTAATGCAATTAACTTAGAACATGTAGCAGAAGATGCCATTTCAAAATAACAATTGTATGTCATAACAGAGCAGCAATATTCTAATATGCTGATTCATGACTATCATAAAAAAAATCCTAAGAATAATTTGGCAGGCCTAGCCTTACTTCACCCCAGTTGTGTTCTCAATAGGTGTGAATCTACCATCTGTACCGATAGTTTGACTCTGGCATAGAACACTCTGATACATTAACTGATATAAACAATGGTGGACACAGTTCCATTTAAATATCTTCCAGTAATACCTAGAATAATATTGGATATTTCCTGTTTTATTATATCTATAGTTTATGTACTACCATTATTTTATGACGAAATATTGACAAGGCTTTGTCTTGCTGAAAATGATTAAAGTCTAACCAAAGATTTGTTTTTGCTACATACATACATTTAGATATCCTTGCAATGTTATTTTTAGGTATGACCCAGTGTCTCACATTATCACATAGTGTTATCTCAATGTTATATTGCACAAGCTCATTACCCTAGCAGTTATAGCAACCTGTCTGGCTTACCAGTTTTGAAGGTTTTTCAGCTACCTTCCACTAGTGTGGCCTACCCAAACAAGGTTAGAGCAGCTGCTAAAATATCAGCTGGGGGTGTGGGAAGCCCTAGAGAGTTGTAAGCCAACTTTATACTAAGAGTCACCAACAAACTGTGGTAGTGAAGATATCTAGCATGGAATAAACAATATTACACTTGTCAGATTGAAATGGCTAGATATTTTCACTCACCTCTGGCTCTTGAAAATAACTTTGTGAAAATAAGTTAGCCTGCTCATGAAAAATTTTTCCATATCACACTGGCTCATGTAATAAGTACTATATAATTATATATATATAATGTATACATTTTTTGACTTCATTTTGGATGAGAAATCAAAAAAATTAAAGCACAATTAAACAAAATGTTGAATAACTAAGCATAGGTTTCAGTTGAGTATTTACTAAGTCTATTATATATTACATGATTATTATACAAAATGCTTTAATTTTATAATTGAAAATGAAAGCATGGGTCTATAGTGTAATAGCAAAGTGTGATAATTCATTTTATTAACTATCTAATATCTGATAAAACTGAGAAACACTGCCTGAAAAGTGTCCATTGAGAACCAAAACAAAATCGTAAATTAGTGTATAATGTGTTAATAACTTGTTTATTAACCTCTACAGCCTTGTAAATTTTTTGTTAACTCTAATTACCAAAACATTTTACGAATTTTGTTATGGTTGTAAATGGACTCAGTCGGGCCCTCTACTTCTTTGGCTAGGTCCACCCAACAATGCTATAATAGTTTCCTCATCAGTTCAAGTTTTAACTTAATTTTGATATATACAAATAAAGATAATGAGTGAGAGTGTTTCAATCAAAAAGTCAGAACTCATGACTGTCCCTGGTCAGTCCTTTTATAGACTGCCAATGGGATCACAAGAAAACAGAATAAAATGAAAAACTGACCAATCACAGAGATGATAATGAATTATTAAAAGTAACCAATTAAATGAGAGCACAAACATTCACACAAATTGTAACAAGTAACCTAGGCAACATAAAAATTATACATAAAATACAGCTGCTACTAAAACTAACACACAAACAACATACAAACACACATACAGAATAAATGTCTGACAATAAGTTAATAATACTGTTGTGGGGTTTGGTCCCCACATTCCCTCCTACTTAAGCCGAAGTCGTCCTCGACTGAGTTGTGCCTTACCTTTGAGACTTCATCACCTTGCTGGATATCCCAGGCTTGTCTCGAAAAACCATCGGCATTACCATTAGTACTTCCTGGCCTATAAGAGATAGAAAAGTCAAAATCTTGTAAATAGAGCCCATCTAGCCAATCTTTTGTTCAAGAGTTTAGATTTATTTAAGAAAGTGAGAGCCTTATGGTCTGTCTGCAACTGAAAGTGGTGACCATCTAGGTGGTGAGCTTCGAATTGCCTGAGACAGTCTACCACAGCCAGGCACTCTAACTCAGTGGCAGAATATCTAGATTCACAATCAGTGAGTTTTCATGAGTAGAAAGCTGATGGCAATTCGACTCCATTTCCGATCACTGACAAGCATCCTCCAATACCAACTGTTGAGGCATCTGTCTGCACAATTAATTTTTCTGATCCTGTAGGTATGGTAAGAAATTCTGCACAAGATAACATTGAACATAACTTACTGAAGGAAACCAGAGGCTCCTCAGTCCACACGACTTTCACTGGCTGGGATTTATGAGTGAAAGCATGAAGTGGTTTAGCTATGTCTGAATAATGCCTAACAAATTTCCTATAATATCCACAGAGGCCTAGGAAAGACTTAAGTTGCTTTCTTGTTTTTGACAATCTTTTCCCCATTCACACTTTGAGGGTTTTGCCGTTAAGTTAGCTTCACTTAATCTCTTCTAGACCTGTTCAACATGATTCAGATGGGACTTCCAATCCTTAGAAAACACTAAAATGTCATCAATGTGAGGAACAGCATGCATATGACTGGTCATTCCAGCTAACACACAATCCATAAGTCTCTGGAAGGTAGATGGTGCATTTCTTAATCCAAAGGGCATTTTTGTGAATTGAAATTTTCCCCATGGAGTTATGAAAGCTGTTTTCTCTTAATCACTTTCCTGCACTGGTACCTGATAAAATCCTTTTGCAAGGTCCAGCTTGGTTAAGAATGCTGCCTCTCCAACCGTACTTATAAGTTCATCTACAGTAGGGATGTAGTAAGGGTCTGGTGTTGTGACTGTATTCAATTTTCTGTAGTCAACACATAGTCTAATACTTTGGTCTGGTTTAACTATGGGCACTACAGAGCTGGACCATGGTCTGGTACTGGGTTCAATAATGCCTAATTCAAGTAGACTGTTTATGTATTTCTTAACACCTTCAAGTTAATGAGGAGATATCATATATGGTTGTGACCTCACTGGCTGAGCTATACCAGTATTTATTACATGTCCCACTAACTTGGTATCTCCTGGCTTATCACTGAGAACATGCTTCCATCTACTCTTTACACTGTTCATTTCAGCTTCTTGTACTTTACTTAATCTCTTTCCTGACAAGCGAGGTTTGTCTGTGTCAACATTGTGTTCCTCAGCAGAGACTACTAGTCTGTATACCATCAACAGTTGTTTACATGCACCACTTTTCCTTTGCCTGGTCTACCTGGTATGTTTAACTTCACATTGACCCCATTAGTCATGTATTCCACCTCAAAAGGGCCTTCTCAATCTTCCGATAACTTCCCAGAGAGACCTGGTGTTCTTAAAAGTATCAAAGATCCTGGTTTAAAATCTCTCTTGAGTGTACGTTTGTCATGTTGAGATTTTCTTTGGTCTCTAGCATGCAAACCAGATTCTCTCACATAATCCCTTACAACACTTAGATGTTTATTGAGGTTTTCTATCCACTGACACACTGCTATAGACTAGTCTCCTGGGCTTTCTAGTTCTTCAACTAACAAGTCAAGTAGGGATCTAGCATTCTTACCCAACACAATCTCATATGGGGTGAAACCTGTGCTCCTGTTAGGTGCACTTCTGATAGCATACAGACAGTACTTTATTTGGCTTGCCCAGTCTATTCCTTTAACCAAGGC
>WLWI01002574.1_pt1 | contig 15660 bp, 10 predicted proteins | sample 6701501 | NCBI WGS metagenome assembly WLWI01 (sample SAMN12718690, study PRJNA515312) | sponge metagenome | isolation source: marine sponge | host: Mycale hentscheli | place: New Zealand: South Island, Marlborough, Capsize Point | collected 2014-11-01
GGGGTCGACCACATAACTAACACAAAAACGCGAGGGTCAAAGTACAAAATGACATACGTACGTCCATACATATATACAAACATCCCCGATTTTTTCATTTTTACCCCTGTAAGTGTCTCGCTCGCTATGCTCGCTCGCCAACTAGTGATGTACTTGAGCACAAAATGCTGCACAGATGCCACACCCTTATTCAATTTTAATTGTTGAGTCTAACGATAAGGAGGACAAGTCCTGCATTATTTTGGCAAGGGTTCTGGATGACATAGCTGGAAATGTGAAAACACGCTTCTTGGATATGCCCATTGTTAATATTGGTACTGCTGAAAATATTTTTTGTGCTTTGAAAGTCATCCTGCATAAGTACAACCTTGACTTTAGTAAAGCTATAGGCTTCATGTCAGACACAACTATAGTGTTATGAAGGGCTGTAGGTCTGGTGTGCAAAGATTGATAAAAAACACAATTGATTTGAATGACAGCATTAATCTAAAACCAATGAAAGTTTAGGTAATGGGGATGATATTTGGGACTGTGTTATTGAATTGAAGAAAGAAATGAATACAACACCATTTTTTGAAGCTGTGAAGGAATTTTATCTGGCTACTCTGAAGAAAATGTTCAAGAAGTTCCCTTTTGGTGATACTATTCTGAAAGATTTGGGTATACAGCCACAAAAAACTAAAACTTATACAGTTTTAATATTCATCGACTGGCAAAGCGTTTTCCTCAGATAGAATTAGATTCTCAATCATCTCTTAATCTTCTGGCTGAGGAATATACAGACTTTAAATTTGGCTTTTGCTAGTGAAAATAAATTAGACTGCTCGTGAAATATCTCGCCACAACACTCTGACAAGTGTAATAAGTGGTTTATTCCACACTAGATATCTTCACTACCATAGTTAGTACAAGAGGTAGGGTAACTCACAGCAGCGTAAAGTTAATTGTAGGTGCCCACATCCCCAGCTGATATTTTATCAGCTGCTCTAACCCTGTTGAGCAGGGTACACTGAGGAAGGTAGCTGTAAAAAATTGAGAAAATTGAAAAGTTTGGCAGGTTGCTATACTACAGGGGTAATGGGCTTGCGCAGTACAGCTTGAAATAACAGCGTAAATATTGTAAGTTTACTGGTCATGTACCTAAAATATCATTGTGAAGATATCTAGGGTGGAATAAATATATATATACATCGAACATAAACCCGATTTTGCATTATCCACCCATAATAGTATCTTGCTCGCTTTGCTCGATAAATATCCCAAATTTTCAATTGTGTTACCCCTGGTAGTATCTTGCTGGCTTCACTCGCTGACAATTCCACCCCTAATAGTATCTCCTGGCATAGCCACTCTGTAATAAACAAACAAATATCCCCATTTGGAATTGTGTAATCCCTAAAAATGTCTGGCTTGATTCCTTGCTCCCAATGATATAATATCATACTATATATCCACTCACCAGTTTTTAATGGTTGTATTGTACAAACTAATGATTCCTTGCTCCATACTCCTGTAATCCTGTTGCATATTAAATGTTGTTCATAGTTAATACATTGGATTAGCACCGTTATAAGATTATGTGTAGTGATATCATACTGAAGCACTGTAAGTGCAGCTGTATCAGATAACAGAGGACAAGATCCTGCATATATATATATTATATATAATATACACTGTATGGAAACAAGGAATTTTAAAGCCATAGTGTTAATTTGATATTATGAGCTATACATTTGAGAATGATGATTCTAAACTTCCTAAATCACTGCCTTGCCATTTTGTCAACTTCAAAAGTTCAGAACTTAGCTATCATAATTAACTTCAAAGTTCAGAACTTCCCATTTGTCAACTTCAAAAGTTCTGAAAGTTGGTGAACATATGGGACTTAGTTTGACTTTTGTCTTTCTTGATCCCAACATATTTGAAATATCCTAAATTTTTATAAAAGTTTTTTTATTTTTATTTTATTTTAAATTTATTTATAAAGCAGTGATTTAAGGGTGTAAAATCACCATTCTCAATTAGGGCAAGTTTTGTAGTGCTTATGCTTCGAAGTGACACCTTGGCTTTAAAACTTCTTGCATCCATAATTTTAACAGCAACCCTAATTTTTTTCAATATTTATGAAATGTTGTTTTCTTGTACAATTAGTGTCCGGTTTTTTACAATAGCTAACAGATCTGTTCACTTCACCAGCTAACTACTAAAGGGTGCATACACTTTTAGGAAACCTCCATGGTGTAATTTGTCCAATGTAATCAACAGGTATTTTATCCACGACAACGTTCACTTCTGAAACGATCTACGATGTACACCAAGCATTTACTGATTTTTCCAATATTCACTGCAAAGAAGAAATAGTGATTTACATTACTCCATTTTTTTCCTTCCTGCACAATCGATGAACACGTCAGAATTTGCTTGAGACTGACGGTAAACATTGAGAAAAAATTTTAAGCTTTAGAACAAAAATAAAAGAACATTGTGAACAACATAAGTACAATATTTGAACTTTAATCAGTTTTTGAGCTTATTATGACTTCGTATTGACAGCTATATTAGTTGAAATAAATAAGCCATACTAAATAGACAATCAAAATTACTGATTACTTGGTAAGATGATAGAGACTTGGCAAAAAGTAGAAAATGTCAGGTTTAATTTTTTTAAATGAACATTATAATCTTGTCTTTTTAAAACATTGATGAAGTTTAATTTTAACAAGACATTTTGGCTTCTTGAAGTTGAAGTCTTGTTATGTCCATTTATAAGGATAAGTGTAGTAGTTGAAATGAAATTGTACAGGTTTATTATATATTATACATAATATTTATTACAGGAGTCAGAGTGTGATATGGATAAATATTACATGAGCAGGCTAAGCCAGAGGCTGAGTGAAATAAAGCCTGTGAATGAACTATCTTGCAGCCAGAGAATGAAATATCTTGCCATATCACTATACTGATTTTAAAAAGTGGTTTCTTCTATGCAAGATATCTTCACTGCTGTAACTCTAGGTGTAAAGTTGGCTGTAGGGGGCTCTCTAAAATTATCAGCTAATAATTATAGCAGCTGCCTTAACCATGTTAAGTAGGCTACACCAGAGGAAGGTAGCTGTAAAAACCAGGAAAACTGGTAAGCTATAATAATGGTTGCTATTACTATATACTAGGAAAATCAGCTTGGCAATAAAACATGAAATAACACTATGAAATAACTTGAGCTATTACATGGCTACATCAAGCGACAACGAGCAGTGATTGGAAGTGCCTAGTGGTGATGTGATATTGATAACAGAGATTAGGCTGGGACAGTTGTAAAGAGCAAAATTAATAATTGTACTTGATGTGCCTGCAACACTAGTTGGGGAGTCCATAAATTGGTGAAGACTGAGGCCAGAAGAAAGTGAAAGGAAGCCCCTCTCATAGGGGGAATCAACAGATACATTGACGTTAAAGTCACCCAGAATGATGACCCTATTTTATTTGTGCACTTGTAGTGTCCCCAGTGCAGAGAAGAGCATGGACAAGTCATTGTCAAAGTTAGGTGGACTGTACATAGTGGTAACCAGCAGAATTCCAAAGTTACGTGCCAGTTCCACCAACAGTAGCTCATCGTCCTTGTTGGATGATGCTTTCCTGATTATTATGAACTTGTGCACAAAAGGTCATACATCCTCCGTGCCTATCTCTATCCTGAGGAGTTAGTAGCTGGGCAAGTTAACCTCGTATTGCTGGATATTCTTGTCTGACAATGTCTCACACAGGCTAACAGTGTCTGGTGCATCCTGATCACATAGGTGCCTCAGCTCGTCCATTTAGGCAGAACTAGACTCTGGCAGTTTGATGAGTATTATGGAAAATAGGTGTTTTTGGGACAAGTTGCAGGTGAATGCTGTCAGGCAGTCTCAGATGGCTAGGGGTCAAGAGTGTGGTGGAGAAAATGTGGACCACAGAAAGTCGGAATTCTCCACTTGAAGATCAGCATAGTCTAATGGATGCCATTACAATGCGGCCAGAGTTTACAAGAGTCACAGAATACAGCCTGATTTTTATCAGAAGCAGTCACACAGCAGACACTGCAAGAAAAGACTGCATACCTGCCACCATTTTTTGTGGTGGTTTCCTTAATAATAATATTAAGCCATTCCAACTACCAGTGGGTCTTGACAACCAACAAGCTGTACTTAGCAGCTCCAAAAAGGGTAAAGTTTTGAAATTACATTTGGTAATGGATTTTCAATGCCATAGTAACCTGTCCAGCAACTTTTTGTGACATGAAAAACAAGCGTTTTTGCAGGAGTTTTCTCACAATAGAGTTTCAATTTAAAGTAAGACTAGCTTAATGCTGTAATATCTGAAGATGAAAATTAATAATATGCAATTATATGTATTCAATGTTATAAAATATGTAATAATCAACAGGTTAAAGAGGGATCACCTAGTGAAAATAAGTTCAGAACTAATCGGGATGTCTAATCCTTGTCCAGAGCAAGCATTCAGTCCTGGTGAAAAGCCAACGTCCTGAGCTCACCCATAGTTTTTGTCCTGTTACTCATCCATTGCCAACGTTCCACCATTCAACACTTGTCTACAGCTATTATGTCATTGGAGTAGTATAAAATTTATTTTTCCACCTGGTGCGTAACATTTGAGCTCCGTAAACGCGCAATTTATTGGTAAGATAATCAATTGACTTGTTGTAACTCTAAAAAAGAGCTCAGTTGTAAACAAAATAAGAAATACAATAATTAGCCCAGAGTTGGCCGTTGTGACTTTGGAAATGGTTAATCCCTAGAGCAGAAGTTATGTGTAATCCAAATGTTGCTTGGAGTTGGTTGCTCATCAGTGGGAGTGAGGTAGTGCAGCACAAGATTCATACTTGTAAGCAGATAGGACTGAGGAATGTAGTAGTAGCAATCCTGTCAGAAAGAACTGAACTGAAGATGACAGAATCTGTATACTGAATGATTACACAATCACAGGTTCCAGTGGAGGGCACCCTTAAGTAAGCTTAAAAAATATCCTACTTTAACAGAACTGATACTACTCCAGTCCCTAATTACAAACAGTAGAGTGTTGTCCAAAGTTTTCATTCAGAGAGTTTACTGTAACTCCCATATGAATGCCCAACTACATTAAATGATACCTGTTATATCAGCTACACAGTGGTCTGTCCTGTTGCTTACCAAAAGTTTGGTTACAAAACAGGGCAAGTCCTGCTATGTTACTGGATATTTATGCTTTAATCCAGTCATGTAACTGGACAGTACACTAACTATCCCTTACCGTCCCGTTATGTAGCTAGACAGTATTCTTACCATATGGTTATGTAACTGGACATTATTCTTGCCAGGCCATTATGCAACTGGCCAGTTGTATTCTATCCGGTTTCACAACTAGTCAAACCAGTTATGTGATTGGGCTCCCACACTTTTATGATTATGATATGATTCACTGTATGAATAATATTTTTGCTAGCTATTAAACACAGCTATATGCAGCTGAAACCACTGAATCTACAAAATATTAAACTAAATTTTGTTTATTCCAATTTGTATCGTGGACAGAGGAACTTTCAACTACTTAAGTCCTTTAGAGAGGGACACTATTAAGTTAATGTCCCCACCTTGAGGGCTGGGACACTTAGTGTCCCTCCAATTGTGTTGTTAGGAGTAGTCACTACGCTAAATCAGTTAGCCGCTGCCCAGTTGTCGTGAACCACCGTTTTTGGTCCCTCAGGCCCCAAGTAGCACCCTCCCTGAGCACAAGTCATTACAGCTTAGGGCCTTCTGGACCCTAAAAATGGTGGTTCCCTCTGAGGCAGCACCAAACTATTATTTAGAAGTTAGACAAGGTGGAGGGACATACATACATACATACAGACATTATTACACAACCTTGTACCTATATCATCAGTTGCTCACTATTGCCATATTAGCAGCTACCTTTGTGGTTGTATTTTTAGAAATCTTAGCTGTGTAAAAATGCTTGCTGCTTAAAGATGTGTTGAGGGTTCTTCTTGGTGCTCTAGTTACTCACAGGAGTAAGACCAGAGCAGGTGCTTGGACAAAACTCTACCTTTCTACAACACTGGTGGATTTATGCCCCACTACTCATTATTTGTGGTTAATACACAAAAGTATATGTTGTACAATGTATAACCATCAAGAAGTATGCATTCATTTTACCAAAAAACTTCTTACCTAAAGACATTGTTTGGAAATATGTTTGGGAGCAAGTAGTAATCTCGATAGAAAAATTATTAAGTGAATTGCTGTCTAATGTCACATAATATGATAACGAGCTTCTTTCAGTAGAAACCAATTTTGAAGTAAAGTGAAATACATTTATAGTTTCAATTTCTGTTGTACCATTAGTTGAATTTGGCTGACTCAACAATAAGTAGAAATTTGATGATGCATTTTTATGACGAGGAATTAATGTTATTTGATAAGATGGGGGAGTACTACCTGTTAAAATATTATTTAAAATATAAATTCATAAATGTAAAAAAGTATATATATATATATAATATATATATTATAGTCATAAGAACAGTAAGAGTTCATAGGTAATTGTTGTAGGATAATACAAAAATAAATTGCGTACATTTCTATTTTAATATCTGGATAGTATTTATTATAAGCTGCTTTTTATCCTGGAAATCCTGCTAGTAGCTCCCAAGCTCAATTTTTTCAACTTCAGCTATGTTTTGACAAGTTTATTAAACTTGTCAATTAAGTTGAAAAAAATGACTTTCAATGTTTTTAGTAGCATCTATAGTTATTTTCAAAACATTCCAATCAATTGAATAAACAAATGTGATCACATGCACTAATTGGGCTAAGGAAAAACAAATAACATAACCAGGACCCACCCAATCTTGTTTTGTTTTTTGCACTGGGACCCTGGTCAGCATTTAGATGCAAGTTTTATAGATGTAGGATAATTGTTGGGTAAATATGCTACCTGTTTCTCTAGTGATGATTTTAAATGTAGGACTTCATCATGCTATAATATATATCATTCAGCTCCATACCACCACCCTTTATACAACATCAGAGCTCCACACCATCCTTTATACAATATCAGAGCGAAAGTTTGTATTATTTTCTGCAACCTCAACTAAGATGCTTTTGACTGGGCAGGTCAATCCTTAAGTCAGCCTTCAATATGAGAGAATTATTCTGTGTTAGTTACCAAATGAAGTATAAATGATGGTTGTATCCCTTACAATAGTATAGAATACAGTTAGTCAACATAACATGGTTTGTATACACAAATTTTGATTATTAATACACAATGTCTCACATAATTTTCCCATTCAACAAGTTGAAATCGCAATGTTGAAGTGAAATAGCAAGGTTGAAGTGAAATAGCACCTGACTAAGTGAAATAGCACAGTAGCTAAGTGAAATAACACAGTAGCTAAGTGAGATAGCACAGTATCTAAGTGAAATAGTACATTTAGTGGGCAAGTGTGCAACCTTAACCTTGGAAAGGTATTGTTTGATTAGTCTCCAGTTGGAGACAATGACATTCATTACCACAGAAGCTCTACCAGTAGTAGACTGAATGCTTTTCAACAGATTAGGAGACACAGGTTGAAAACCAAGTTCCAGGGGAAGCTAATTATGAAATATGGATATTGAGAGTGAACGATACAGTGTAGCTACAAGTGCAAATGATTTCTTTTTAAAAAGCTGTCCTACTATTAGTTATAGTGCAGGTAACATGTGCTAGTATTGATCAATAGCACTCGTAAACCAATTGAAATTGGACTTGGCTCTGCTTCGTGCTATTTTTCGTAGGTCCATAGAGTGGCAGGGCGCTCTACGTTCGATTCCAGGAGACCAAATATTTTTAAATCCATATTGTTTAAAAAGCCTGTTTAAGAGAGAGAGAGATAATACATCTAGTTAGTAAAAGAAGGCTGAGAAACAATTATTAAGATAATTATACCTGATTTTCAATTGTCTATCCCACCAATTAAACAATTAAAATACTACTCTTCATTATAAATAAAACGATTCTACCAAATTAATTTCTTACTCCTGTTTCTAGACACATAATCCAGAGTTATTGTTTCCCCAGCGCAGGAAATATTCGTTCCAACCAAATCACCAACTTGTCGTATCACTATGGCAATACTAATGTAGGACTTATTTGAGAATGTCACATTGTAGAGTACTGGAGTCGATCCGATTACTTCGTGGCGAATGGTACCTTTGGGTGTTAAAATATTATTAAAAATGAAAGTTTCTTCTCCACCAGAATTAATGGCGATGTCTAGCCTCACATATCCGTTTTGGTAGTTTGAACATGTATAACTAGCTGAATCATAGTGACATCTTGCACTTTGCTCTTGAATTAGTTGGGCTATAAAATGAGTTATTTAAATTTGAGAAACTAAAAAAATAGAGGACATACCATCAGACAAAGCCAAGTAAATTGAAAAAATAACTATTAATTTTGTCCTTGCCTTCATTTTGACTAGCTATCAATGAAACTAGCACTGTAGCTGTTTTATAGTCAGTCAACCTTTTGTTTCCTTAATGAAATTGAAATAGTAATTCCCAATTCCATTTACTCATAAAACAACACTGCCTGAAAAGTATCGTCAATCGTAAACTGCATGTGTTAATAATCAGAGTTTGACAAAGAATTATCACACATCAAGAATAATGCAAAAAAATGTGACCGGTAGAATAAAATAGAAAACTTTAGATGCCGTGTTTAGGCCGATTTACCCAAAACCGGTCACAAATGACTGACTGACTGAAAATGATGGCCTGCACCTGCCATCTAACAGGTGCAGGGGCCCTAATAGAAGTGCCCAACAACAATGACACAAAACAACAACTGACAATTACATGTTTGCCACAAACACACATAGCTACTGTCTCTGTATGACAAAAAATGAACAATTGGCAATCACGTTCTTGACACAAAACATGTCTACACAAAACATGTCTCTAAGAGGAGTTAGCCATAAATCTCTATGCGGGAGGTATCAGATCCAGCTGAGATCTTCCCACATCTCCCCCTCCTTCCAAGGTGAGTCCCTCTGACTCCTTGGGACACATCGGTAAGAGTATTGAACATAGATCGGTCATCCCTATCCATCCACAACCAGCCTTGCCGAGACAGAGCGTCAGCCACTCCATTCTCAGCATCTGGCCTGTAAACACATTTTTAAAGAAAATTCTTGTAAATACAGACACGAATGCCAAAGGCGACGATTCAGATGTTGAGAAGACATCAAATTATCCAGCGCACGATGGTCAGTTCTCAATGTGACTTTTTGGTATTATATAGGAAATGAAACATAATCAGTTGAGTTGCTTTTGTTGCAATTTGTTAAAGGTTAACTCAATATTTTTGACAAAATGATAGTACTATAAAGACTAACCCAGCACCATAGTTTAGTCTTTTTAATGTAATATTTTATTGAATGAAAAAGAAATGATGAATATACTCTTTCACCGGTATTAACACTGTGAACCTCAGCCAAACTAATACTTCATTGCCAGGTTTTAAAAAAATGGGAGAAATAATATATCTATTCTGTCCAGAAGGGCCTTGATTGTTATTGATATCAGGCTGACACTTGTCATAGAGCTTGATAATAATATTCTAAAACAATGTATTTACAAAATTGAGTGGTGCTATTCACCGGAAGTAAATGGCAAACATTCTTGGTGTTAGCTAGCCTATTATTATTATTATTTTTATTATTATTAGCTAAATCTATCTCTGATGCTAAATGATGTACACCGTATATATTCACTATCCAATGACTATAATGACAACTTACTCCTCTGTTTTGGAATTTGAATAGTCATTTGTTGCCCTTCACAAGTCAATCTAGTTCCATTTAACTGCTGTGGACTAAACACAGTGGCTATGATATTTGTAAATGGAGGACCAACATCTGTGAGGTTGAAGTGTACTAGAGTATCACCAATGGTTTGATTCACGATTCCTGGCATAGTGAAACCAGGAATAACAGAGTATCTTGTAACAGAGGAAGATAGAGTAGTCCAGGTCCAAGACACCTCTTCCGTTCCACTGATAGTACATCTATAGACTGTGCTATCACCAGGGCATACAGGACTTCTTTCAAGGACTAGTTCGCCTTTTGGACATTACGAATTAATTGAACTTACATAGCTTGCTTATTTATTTCTGTTATACCTGCTGATATAAGAGGAATATTTTACTGACATTAAGTAACACCGCTCTATACTCCATAGCTCCCTAACTGGAAGTAGTCGGACACGCTGTGCAAGTGTGTTTCTTCGTAAGAAAAGTGTAGCCACGCCCAAATGTATAATAATAATAGCCGTAAAGGGCTACTATAAATGAAATAGTTAATACGAGCTGTGCATTAATGCATCGGTAGTGACTAAGTGATGTTGTTTGAATGTTAAAATATGATATGGACTTTTACCCGTTGCTGCTTGTGATAAATTTATGCTGAAATAATGTTTAAGTATATTATATTAATGTAGGTTTAGGCAGTGCATAATAACTTTATGAAGATTGAGTAAGCATTACTTCGTGATTCTATCATATGTTTGTGGACAAGCAATTAGCTAAGGATAATTGTGAAATATCATAATTATATACTTTGGTATATTGAAGACTGTGTTGGTTCTTAGTATACTTAGTTTTTCATTAGGTGACTGCTAAGGCTAACCAGCCAAATATCAGACACATTGGTGCTTAGTATGTGTAGAAGTCCAGCTTGTGATGGACGGAATCTCACTTATAGTCAGTATAGGTTGCATTACTTGCATGTAGCCGTAAATTAAAGCATATTTAACCCAGAAAGAGAGCAAGTAAATTTGAGTGCAGTTGCACTTCAGCAAATGATCCAAATCATAATAATTATCAAAATCATCATCTCAATATTCTTGTAAGTTAATTTGAAAATGCTTATGTCAACAAGAAAAAAATAGTACTTAAGCATTGTTCTTATGTTTAACAACTTATTCCACAATATAGCAACATTAAAACTCTTATGTTAATTACGTATTGTAGCATGTTTGTGACAATTTTGTGTTACAATTGTAACATTATATAAATGAATATTATCGTAAACATTCCAAAATTGAATACACATGAAAAAAATTAATGAGATGTTATTGGGTGATTCCATCCAATAATAATTAATCTTATAGATCCTTTACCCACACTGCTGATTATTTATTATTTTATGCTCCATAACTCAGTTATTTTATCTTTGTAATATCACTTGACTTTGTCAACCGTAATACATCTTCAATGAAATAGCCATGAATTTCCAGTTTATATTTTCACTTAGTTTGTCTATTACAATCCATAGTGATTCATTAATGTTTACAGTAATAATTCCTGCATTATTAATTGAGATATTAGGAGACAACAATAACTTTATTGACAGGAAATTGACTGATAAGGAGTTAGCTACCAATCCAATAATCAAATGAAACTCTCACTTCATCCACACAACACATGTACAATCACATGCCTACACACTTAGTCCAACAAAATTTTATCACATAGTTTCATTTGTCATGGTTCTTGCATTTCTTGTTTAATCAGTGTACATAAGTTGTAGGAACTACATTTTACTTAATTATTAAAGTCATAAATTTATTGAAAAATATTGTTTACACCGTTCATTGTTACATTCATTATCAATCAAATGGTAAAACATATTTAAAAATACACTTTAAATACATGACTTTATTTTTATTTGGTATTGTACATTCCATTTTCCATGTGGGTAATAAACTATATGCAATACTTGAAAGAGGTTTATTAACAGTGGTATAGGAAGATGTTTCTGTATGGATGGGCTTCAAGGGCATGTTGTTGTTTTTTGTAGCTTGCTGGTGTTTATGCTATAAATCACATTTTTATGTTGTGCCTAAAAAATTATGGGGGGGGGGGTCTAGCCTACATAGGATATAAGCATAGAATAAGTACATTTCCTACAGTGTTGCATGGACATGTAGGAAATTTCAGTTCTGGCCCAGTGATTCTTTATATATTTATACAATACTAAAGTTGACTATGGAGATTTTGAGTAAAAGCTATCAAATGGATTATTTATCCACTATCAATAAGTTTCATGATTGCTATAATGATTGCTATAATGGTTGCTGTAGCTAATGGCACATTGGGAATGTAAGCTTTCTCGAGGTTTTGTGGTTAGTTTAGATGTTTATGTAGTGTCTGGAGCTACTAAACTAGTAGTAATTATGAGCATGTTCACAAATTATATTAGTACCATAACAACTATGGACCATTTCTAACACTAGCTTTATATAACAAGATAAGCTTACTAAAAATGAATAATTTTTTTTGTTAGGTTATATATATATTTGTGTAGTAATTTCTTTCACGTTGAAAATTCTAACCATAATGCTTACAGCAATAATAGCATTTGTATTATATGTTCAAAGGCCCCTTGGCTTGGTTTACCAATCAGGCCAGGGGTGATGGAAGTAGCTTTAAAGTGAGGGTGGCATGCCAATTTGCTCGCATGAAACCATTTTCATGGAAAAAAAAAGTTTGGCACTGACTGAGCATAGTAATAGTTCATAATCAGATGCTAAAGTTGACTTAATTCAATTAAATTGTACCAAATAATTTCTGTTCTTCAGTTAGCAATGCATTTGTTCAATGTTGTTTGCTTTGTCTTTGTAAATATGCACCAACATGGCAGGACCATCAATTATTTCTTCTTAACCCAAGAACCTGAAGACAACTGACTGTAATTATCAACTGACTTCTGCAGTTGGTACTGGTGATTTTGATACCATGTATTTTTATTGTTCTGCAAATTGTGTTCAATTCATGAGGAATTACTATCGCAACATTACATTTACATTAAAATTACATATGCTGTGTGCTCCCCAAGCAATAAATTTGGGATGATCATGGCACACCCCCCTCCCCCACTTCAATCACCCTGGCAATAGCAAATAGTAGTGCTTGTCCATCAATAATTGGAGTGGAAATGTGCATGTCCAGTTTTTCGGAGATTGCCATGAATCTCAGGTATGTTGATGCTACTTCCAGCGTCTTAAGCAGTTCAGAGCATTTGTGTCTATCTCTCTGCTCTATTAATTTTTTCTTTCTCTTTTTAAAGTTTAGAATTTTCTATCAGATTTACACAGTGATGCTAATGTCATGGAGGGGATCACTACCTTATAGAAGAAGACAATGGTTATTCTTGCACAAACTGGCTTATCTGCTCCTGGCCTTCAGTATGTGACCATTAAAAAAAACAATTTATTATTTCAATCTCTTGTTGCTATATCTTCAGTTGCAATATTTGCAATCTCTGATATTCTATAGTCTAGAATATGTCTAGAATAAGCCAAGAGAATGTTTTCTTTTCGTAAATGGAAAGTCTTATTACCCTTGTGACAAAACTCATTGAAACAGCTAGATGATTTCATAATAAGCCATGCAATATACTGTCTAGTTCACTGGAAATGAGCTCATAAATTAATGTATGAATAATTAGTAACTTATTCCACGATAGAAATAATTATAATATCAAATCACAAAATAATATCATAAACATTTCAAAATTGTGTACATGAACAATAATGAGGTGTTACTGGGTAATTCATTATAATAATAATTATTGTTATAGATCCTTTACCGACTTTTAGTTAGTTTTATCACTAGACTTTATCAACATCAATACAACATCTTCAATAAACTAGCCATGAATTAACAATTTTTGTTTTACTTATCAATTACAAATTAATTAAGACTCTCAAGATTTAGAACAGTAGCCATTACATGGATATTAGAAGAATCAGCATAAGTTACATAAAAGTTTAACATCATTCCTTTAATGTATAGAGTATAATTTCTGCTCATTAATTGAGAAAAGAGAAGTGTAATGGTACTTCATCACAATATTGCATTTACAAAACTATAAAAAACAAGGTGAATTTATTGGTTTTAATTGTATCAATTGTTGTAATATGTGGGCATATGACATATTATAATAGAGTTATGCTATATCATATGAAACATTATGTGACATTTCAACATGTTTATCTATATCTTCATACAGAGGTCCCTTGTTCAAATTCATGTCATTGTTGGAGTCAGAACTTCTTTTACATTGTTGTTTATTCTGATATCTGGTGTATTTGACTCCACAAACAAGTCCCATGATATTGCCCAGAATAAGTGCTACAATAAAACTTCCAATTGCAGTTCCTATTATTTCACCATAACTGGCAAATCTTTGGGAAAATAGAGCCTAGAAAAAAAACTTCAATATTATAATCTATTATTATTTTCAAAGCACTGTATTCTAAATAATAGCCTTTTAATATTAGTTATGTGCAGACATGATATTGGCCTTAAAACACAGCTAAATATAGTTACATACATCATTGCAAGCAGTGACAGCAACCTCCTCCACATCTGCATAAAATATTATTAAAGTAATAGGTATAGTACTCTCAAATGAGAAGAAAGAAGGAAGACTTGTGATGATATTTATGTACTAAGTAATTATAAAAGTAAATTATACGAATAAAAAGAATTAAGAATAAAATTAATAATTTTTGTGTTACTTATGTCCAGGGTCAGATCCAGCATAGTGACAGGGAGGGGCCCAAATGTATTTGGTTCGACGCTTATGAAATTTAAATGATTGATTGTACATGATTTAAATATTTATTTATAAGTGAAGAGCATTATGTTAGTGCTGTTGACCTGTAAATTGTAGTACCCTTATTGGCACATTTGTCCTGATAATTTTTCAAAAACTTGGTTGGGGAGGGAGAGACACCTGGACCCCTCGGCCCCCCTGGATCCTCCCCTGATGTCATGCCTTATTTGAGACAATGTTTTCTATTTATATATCGAGCAATATCGTAGTATACATACATACATTATTATAATTATAGTATGACTATTATTATGACAAAAAATATAATGAATTTGATAATAGCACTAGTAGAACCTCTTATGCACAAACAAAAGAGATCATGTATTTAATGAAGTGCTATTCCATATGCAGACTGTACAAACTTGATGAGGTTTCTTGTGGTTAAGTTACATTAATATGAACGACTTTAAAGTACCTAAATAAAATATAATACAGTATAAATTAATTTGTAATAATTGTCAATATGAAATTTATTGATCTCTTAAATTTGCTACGCCTAATGATGTTATTTTAGCTTATTAATGTTGAACTAGCAATTTGTCAGGGCACATAGTGTTACTGGATAGAAATTCAAGTGACTTGTACCTATTCTTGTAACTCACTAAGTAATGTGTGAGGAAACAGGTATCAGAGGACTTTAAGAGCCCCAAGACTACTGTATAACCCTTTCGGGTGCGCTGCGCAGTTACAAGTTACGGCTAACTATGCGCAGAGTTAGCGTGGCCACGCCCACATAAAGGGCTCGAATGTTGGCGTCATTGGTAGTTGTAGCGTTTATCCTAAAAGTGAAAGTGCCCTAACAAAAATGATGATTATTTTGTTACTTATTTATACTTTTACGCTGCATCCAGTGATAGGTAAGTTACATTAATATGAACTACTTTAAAGTACATAAATAAAATATAATACAGTATAAATTAATTTTGTAATAATTGGCAATATGAAATTTATTGATCTCTTAA
>WLWI01002576.1_pt1 | contig 15647 bp, 7 predicted proteins | sample 6701501 | NCBI WGS metagenome assembly WLWI01 (sample SAMN12718690, study PRJNA515312) | sponge metagenome | isolation source: marine sponge | host: Mycale hentscheli | place: New Zealand: South Island, Marlborough, Capsize Point | collected 2014-11-01
CCATTACTAGGCTAGCGGATAAATGAAATCAGAGGACTCTGCGCGTTGCAATTACACCGCCGTACGAACGTACCCAAACCCCAGTTACAAAATAAAACCCGCCCAACCCGCCTGGATGGAATGCAATCAGTGTGAGAACCCGCGTGACCTGTGGTTAAATAATTCCTAGTTAGTCTCGTAAGCGCAACCCTTTACCTAATCGGATCGAAGTGGTTAGGTAAAGGGTCTCGTCATCCACGCATATCTGGACTAGAGTAATGTTTGTTGTTCAGCAGTTTCTTAGCCATGAAAAGAAAGCCACGTAGCTAAACATGGAAGTAAGTTACCTACTGCACACCTTGAGATATTCAGCAGCTCAAAAATCCACAACGAATATTTTTAAGATAGGTAGAGAAGAAGAGTGAAGTATGGATTTCACACTGGTGTAGGAACGTTTCAGAGACAGATGAGTTCATGTCTTCTTAGGCAACATTTTGCAGCTGCCATAGGTTAAATTGTATGGTAAAGGGGTCTGGCTATGCCAGACTGGGAGGGGGGCAGTTAATAATTTGACTGCTAGCTATGTGTGGGTTCAAGTCAGTGGAATAGAATTGCTATATTCAATTACTGTTACTCTAGGTTCTTTTATTTAGAATCTCAATTTTTTTGAAGTGGTTGTGCATTCAATTAGACTGAGAGGTTATTTTAGTTACACTCCATAGTGGAGATACATTGTTGTGGTGTCACTTTTCCCTCAAGAAACTTGAGACAGTATTAATCAATTGCAAGCTTATGTTAACATATCTATAGCTATGTCACTCCTCCACATTCTACATTTCTTGCATAACCATTCAAGACAACCAGTTATAACATGCACACCATACAAGTGCGACAGAGATACTAATTGAAAAGTGCTTGAGAGGAATCGGATTATAGAGAATCTTCTACTACAGCATAGTGGAACCTCTGATAGTGAACACACTATGAGAATATCACTTCTAAGTAGTGAACTTTACTCTTGCCCCAGTCAATAGAAACTATTTTGCTTATCATCTCTTAGAGCAAGAAACCTCTGATTTGTGAATCACTGAAGGCCTGGTCCCATAGTGTTCTCATTGTGAAGGTTCTACTGTAGCTACATGAAAAGTAATACAGAAAAAAGTATTCAATTGAATTCTAACAACAGAGTGATCATAAATGTTTTTGAACATACATTAGGTAATGGGCTAAAATAACTTGACAGTGATTGGTATTCATAACATAATATTGTTGTTTGTTTTTGTTGATGTGATTTTTTTTCATAGCTAAAGCCTTTAAAAAGCTCTATGTGTTTCTTCTTCCACCTCAATGCCTTCTTCCTGTTCAACATTATCAGTCTCCACAGCTGGTTTTCTATTCTTGTTCTGTATTTCCACATTTTCAGCAGTTTTAACTGTTATAACTTCTTCTTTAGGTCCATACTTCTCTATAGTTTCATATGACAGATGGTCTTTGAGGTATTCAAATGTTGTCTTCCACATCTGTTCTTGAACCTCCTCATCTCTACAGGACAACAGTGAGGAAAGAACATACAAATAATGAGTACATGATCAAAATAATAAAAATTCAAAACTCTGTATGTTATAATGTTGTTCAATTCACGCGTCAATCGCAACAACGCTCCAACTTCAAGTATATTTCTTTCTTATTTCAATGTTCATTATAATCAAATACAGACAATTCAAATCATTCTGCACAACATAAAAACTGATGCGGTATAAGTACCCAGGCTATAATTAATGTGACCACAACTCAGGAAATACATTTAATTACAATGATCATAATAATGACACAACAACAAATTCTAGCATGCTAAGTTATTACACTGTACAAACAAAATACAGTAGCAATTAGACTATAGTCTTTACCTTGATGTAATACTGGGTACTTTAGTCTTGCAACTATCATAGCAGAAGTGTTGCTGAGAGCTGAGTTCAGGGTTCACGGTACAGTTCAGACTGGTGGCAGAACCTTCTGTTGGTGTCCGGGCATAAACTAAGACCAAGTTACATATAGCTAATCAGATACAATTGTTTTGTGCGTGTTCTGTCAATACACATGAACAACCCACTTTCATGCCCAAATACCCCTTCTTGTGTCAAATAATATTAGACACAATCTTTTGTCTTTCAAGTATACAGTGGAATTTGTTTATTTAATGAAGTATTACTAGTACTGAACACTCACTGATTAGTATTGGATAACACATAAGCGAACAGTAAATCTAACTTACAGTGCTTTGCTACGTTGTCAAACGCCATGAGTAGAGTCATCCCATCTGCAGAACGAAATATTTCAGTGCGAACCTATACAAAATAATTCATCAAATGAATAGCTACACAAAACAATGCTCAGAACAGTTTAGCTAAATATGTAAATAATATTTTGTTTATACTATTTTAAATGGCACTTGGTTTCATATGTTATATGACGTACATATCCAGGACAAAGCGAAGAAACCGTGATGTTTCTGTTTCGAAGTCTTCTCTGTAAGCAATAGCCAGTCATAACCTATGATTAGAAAGAAATATCAGCCACAAGAACTAAAACAAACATGATGATTATGACTATGATTATCACTACAATGATGATAATAACTATGATTATGAAGATGATTATTATAACTATGATTATGAAGATGATGATGATAGACTCACTGAAGGACTATTTAATTTCAGAAAAACTCGTCAATGAAATATGGCCATTGAGCTAGTTATGTGCAGAGATAAAAATGTCTAGCTTTGTCAGCCTATATAGTGCCTAAAATCCTTATTTAGGTACACAATAAGCGTTAGCTAATTTTAACAAAACAAACTTGATTCAGGAACTACCAACAAAATCGTATGTAGCTTTTTAGGTACCAAAATAGCTTATGCAGGTACACTTTCATCCCTTTAATAGAAATTGTTTTTCTTATCATCTCTTAGAGCAAGCAACCTCTGATTTGTGAATCACTGAAGGCCTGGTCCCATAGTGTTCTCATTGTGAAGGTTCTACTGTAGCTACATGAAAAATGATAGATACAGCAAATACTCAATTCAATTGTACAAAAAACCACACCCTAACATACATTTTCAAATGTAAACAAAAATAAACTAGTTTTTTTATCTTTCATTATCGTTCATTTCTATTAAGCGCCTTCTCAAGCAAAATTTTGTGATTTGTTTATCGCAAACTTCGAATCAGACAATTTCCCCATGTATTGTTGTTTTCATCTCATTACACCCTTATTTTAATTCTCCTTGTTATTTACGTGGTTATAAAGTTATAATAATAATGAATAATGTAATAATAATAATAATGATAAAATAATTCTTTTCGTGTTCTAATTTTTTCACATTATTCCATGTTTGGTAGACGACAATTTTTCATTGTTTTAATGAATTAATTTATATAGCCTCTACAATGCATTAAGAAGAAAGAGTAGAATTATCAACCAGAGACTAGGAATTTAAATTAGTACAAAGGCCTCACTAAAACTACTTTTTTTCCCCTTCAAATATATGTAGCTAGATTTAGCTAGCCTATCTGGTATTTGATTCAAAATTTTCAACAACAACAACAACAAAACAAAAACAACAAAAAATGAGCTAAAACATGGTCAAAATATATGCACTGCACATTATTATAACTGCATTGATGACTGGACCACAGTTGAGAGTCTAAGTGGTTGCTAATTGTTGCCAGGTGCATCCTGCTGCTCACTATCCTGAACTTCAGCTGCTGCATCTCCCACATTTGATTGCTCCTTTCCATTTTCTGTGTCGGGTTTCAAGGTCGGTTCTAGCTCATTTTCATCATCAGTTTTTGAAATACATTCTTGTTTCTTATCCTGTTCTTCAACACTCTCCGTGCCTTCAGCTGCCTGGGCTGGCTCTTCCTCTCTTGGTCCATACTTCTCTATAGTTTCAGGTGACAGATGATCTTTGAGGTATTCAAATGTCTTCTTCCACATCTGCTCTTGGAACTCTTCATTTCTAGAAGAAAGGAAGAAAGAAGAGAGAGAGAGAGAGGGTGAGAGAGAGAGAGAGGAAAGAAGAAGAAAAATAAAAATAAATTTCACTTTACTACCTCATATAAAATAACACAACAAATCAAAATTGCAAACCACTTGAACTAGAAAATAGACATTCTCAAATACTTACACCACACAAACATTACTTGACCATATAAAATACTATAGTTAACTCCTGATGGTAAAACAACAACAATAACAACAACAAAAATAACAAACAATTCAACAAAAAAGACAGGTTGGTATTTACCTAGAACTAGCACTAGATAGTTTAGTCTTGCAACTATCATAGTAGAAGTGTTGCTGAGAGTTGAGTTCAGGGTTCACGGCACAGTTCAGACTGGTAGCAGCTCCATCAACTGGTGTTCTAGCCACAACTAGTGAAAAATATCAATAAAAATGCTAACACTAAATGAAAGAATCAAAAGACAGGATTTCATACAGTGGAAGAATGAAAAGACAGGATTTCATACAGTGGAAGAATGAAAAGACAGGATTTCATACAGTGGTAGGGGTGTCCTGGGATTTCCCCCTCCCCTCCCCCTTCCCAGAAAGTTTTGAAGTTTATAGTACAATAGCTAAAATTAAATTCTATGAGTAGTAAGATTATAAATCATGCATTAGACACAACATTATAATCAAAGTGAAGTATATTATATATATATATATATAATATACTTCACTTTGATTATAATGTTGTGTCTAATGCATGATTTATAATCTTACTACTCATAGAATTTAATTTTAGCTATTGTACTATAAACTTCAAAACTTTCTGGGAAGGGGGAGGGGAGGGGGAAATCCCAGGACACCCCTACCACTGTATGAAATCCTGTCTTTTCATTCTTCCACTGTATGAAATCCTGTCTTTTCATTCTTCCACTGTATGAAATCCTGTCTTTTGATTCTTTCATTTAGTGTTAGCATTTTTATTGATATTTTTCACTAGTTGTGGCTAGAACACCAGTTGATGGAGCTGCTACCAGTCTGAACTGTGCCGTGAACCCTGAACTCAACTCTCAGCAACACTTCTACTATGATAGTTGCAAGACTAAACTATCTAGTGCTAGTTCTAGGTAAATACCAACCTGTCTTTTTTGTTGAATTGTTTGTTATTTTTGTTGTTGTTATTGTTGTTGTTTTACCATCAGGAGTTAACTATAGTATTTTATATGGTCAAGTAATGTTTGTGTGGTGTAAGTATTTGAGAATGTCTATTTTCTAGTTCAAGTGGTTTGCAATTTTGATTTGTTGTGTTATTTTATATGAGGTAGTAAAGTGAAATTTATTTTTATTTTTCTTCTTCTTTCCTCTCTCTCTCTCTCACCCTCTCTCTCTCTCTCTTCTTTCTTCCTTTCTTCTAGAAATGAAGAGTTCCAAGAGCAGATGTGGAAGAAGACATTTGAATACCTCAAAGATCATCTGTCACCTGAAACTATAGAGAAGTATGGACCAAGAGAGGAAGAGCCAGCCCAGGCAGCTGAAGGCACGGAGAGTGTTGAAGAACAGGATAAGAAACAAGAATGTATTTCAAAAACTGATGATGAAAATGAGCTAGAACCGACCTTGAAACCCGACACAGAAAATGGAAAGGAGCAATCAAATGTGGGAGATGCAGCAGCTGAAGTTCAGGATAGTGAGCAGCAGGATGCACCTGGCAACAATTAGCAACCACTTAGACTCTCAACTGTGGTCCAGTCATCAATGCAGTTATAATAATGTGCAGTGCATATATTTTGACCATGTTTTAGCTCATTTTTTGTTGTTTTTGTTTTGTTGTTGTTGTTGTTGAAAATTTTGAATCAAATACCAGATAGGCTAGCTAAATCTAGCTACATATATTTGAAGGGGAAAAAAAGTAGTTTTAGTGAGGCCTTTGTACTAATTTAAATTCCTAGTCTCTGGTTGATAATTCTACTCTTTCTTCTTAATGCATTGTAGAGGCTATATAAATTAATTCATTAAAACAATGAAAAATTGTCGTCTACCAAACATGGAATAATGTGAAAAAATTAGAACACGAAAAGAATTATTTTATCATTATTATTATTATTACATTATTCATTATTATTATAACTTTATAACCACGTAAATAACAAGGAGAATTAAAATAAGGGTGTAATGAGATGAAAACAACAATACATGGGGAAATTGTCTGATTCGAAGTTTGCGATAAACAAATCACAAAATTTTGCTTGAGAAGGCGCTTAATAGAAATGAACGATAATGAAAGATAAAAAAACTAGTTTATTTTTGTTTACATTTGAAAATGTATGTTAGGGTGTGGTTTTTTGTACAATTGAATTGAGTATTTGCTGTATCTATCATTTTTCATGTAGCTACAGTAGAACCTTCACAATGAGAACACTATGGGACCAGGCCTTCAGTGATTCACAAATCAGAGGTTGCTTGCTCTAAGAGATGATAAGAAAAACAATTTCTATTAAAGGGATGAAAGTGTACCTGCATAAGCTATTTTGGTACCTAAAAAGCTACATACGATTTTGTTGGTAGTTCCTGAATCAAGTTTGTTTTGTTAAAATTAGCTAACGCTTATTGTGTACCTAAATAAGGATTTTAGGCACTATATAGGCTGACAAAGCTAGACATTTTTATCTCTGCACATAACTAGCTCAATGGCCATATTTCATTGACGAGTTTTTCTGAAATTAAATAGTCCTTCAGTGAGTCTATCATCATCATCTTCATAATCATAGTTATAATAATCATCTTCATAATCATAGTTATTATCATCATTGTAGTGATAATCATAGTCATAATCATCATGTTTGTTTTAGTTCTTGTGGCTGATATTTCTTTCTAATCATAGGTTATGACTGGCTATTGCTTACAGAGAAGACTTCGAAACAGAAACATCACGGTTTCTTCGCTTTGTCCTGGATATGTACGTCATATAACATATGAAACCAAGTGCCATTTAAAATAGTATAAACAAAATATTATTTACATATTTAGCTAAACTGTTCTGAGCATTGTTTTGTGTAGCTATTCATTTGATGAATTATTTTGTATAGGTTCGCACTGAAATATTTCGTTCTGCAGATGGGATGACTCTACTCATGGCGTTTGACAACGTAGCAAAGCACTGTAAGTTAGATTTACTGTTCGCTTATGTGTTATCCAATACTAATCAGTGAGTGTTCAGTACTAGTAATACTTCATTAAATAAACAAATTCCACTGTATACTTGAAAGACAAAAGATTGTGTCTAATATTATTTGACACAAGAAGGGGTATTTGGGCATGAAAGTGGGTTGTTCATGTGTATTGACAGAACACGCACAAAACAATTGTATCTGATTAGCTATATGTAACTTGGTCTTAGTTTATGCCCGGACACCAACAGAAGGTTCTGCCACCAGTCTGAACTGTACCGTGAACCCTGAACTCAGCTCTCAGCAACACTTCTGCTATGATAGTTGCAAGACTAAAGTACCCAGTATTACATCAAGGTAAAGACTATAGTCTAATTGCTACTGTATTTTGTTTGTACAGTGTAATAACTTAGCATGCTAGAATTTGTTGTTGTGTCATTATTATGATCATTGTAATTAAATGTATTTCCTGAGTTGTGGTCACATTAATTATAGCCTGGGTACTTATACCGCATCAGTTTTTATGTTGTGCAGAATGATTTGAATTGTCTGTATTTGATTATAATGAACATTGAAATAAGAAAGAAATATACTTGAAGTTGGAGCGTTGTTGCGATTGACGCGTGAATTGAACAACATTATAACATACAGAGTTTTGAATTTTTATTATTTTGATCATGTACTCATTATTTGTATGTTCTTTCCTCACTGTTGTCCTGTAGAGATGAGGAGGTTCAAGAACAGATGTGGAAGACAACATTTGAATACCTCAAAGACCATCTGTCATATGAAACTATAGAGAAGTATGGACCTAAAGAAGAAGTTATAACAGTTAAAACTGCTGAAAATGTGGAAATACAGAACAAGAATAGAAAACCAGCTGTGGAGACTGATAATGTTGAACAGGAAGAAGGCATTGAGGTGGAAGAAGAAACACATAGAGCTTTTTAAAGGCTTTAGCTATGAAAAAAAATCACATCAACAAAAACAAACAACAATATTATGTTATGAATACCAATCACTGTCAAGTTATTTTAGCCCATTACCTAATGTATGTTCAAAAACATTTATGATCACTCTGTTGTTAGAATTCAATTGAATACTTTTTTCTGTATTACTTTTCATGTAGCTACAGTAGAACCTTCACAATGAGAACACTATGGGACCAGGCCTTCAGTGATTCACAAATCAGAGGTTTCTTGCTCTAAGAGATGATAAGCAAAATAGTTTCTATTGACTGGGGCAAGAGTAAAGTTCACTACTTAGAAGTGATATTCTCATAGTGTGTTCACTATCAGAGGTTCCACTATGCTGTAGTAGAAGATTCTCTATAATCCGATTCCTCTCAAGCACTTTTCAATTAGTATCTCTGTCGCACTTGTATGGTGTGCATGTTATAACTGGTTGTCTTGAATGGTTATGCAAGAAATGTAGAATGTGGAGGAGTGACATAGCTATAGATATGTTAACATAAGCTTGCAATTGATTAATACTGTCTCAAGTTTCTTGAGGGAAAAGTGACACCACAACAATGTATCTCCACTATGGAGTGTAACTAAAATAACCTCTCAGTCTAATTGAATGCACAACCACTTCAAAAAAATTGAGATTCTAAATAAAAGAACCTAGAGTAACAGTAATTGAATATAGCAATTCTATTCCACTGACTTGAACCCACACATAGCTAGCAGTCAAATTATTAACTGCCCCCCTCCCAGTCTGGCATAGCCAGACCCCTTTACCATACAATTTAACCTATGGCAGCTGCAAAATGTTGCCTAAGAAGACATGAACTCATCTGTCTCTGAAACGTTCCTACACCAGTGTGAAATCCATACTTCACTCTTCTTCTCTACCTATCTTAAAAATATTCGTTGTGGATTTTTGAGCTGCTGAATATCTCAAGGTGTGCAGTAGGTAACTTACTTCCATGTTTAGCTACGTGGCTTTCTTTTCATGGCTAAGAAACTGCTGAACAACAAACATTACTCTAGTCCAGATATGCGTGGATGACGAGACCCTTTACCTAACCACTTCGATCCGATTAGGTAAAGGGTTGCGCTTACGAGACTAACTAGGAATTATTTAACCACAGGTCACGCGGGTTCTCACACTGATTGCATTCCATCCAGGCGGGTTGGGCGGGTTTTATTTTGTAACTGGGGTTTGGGTACGTTCGTACGGCGGTGTAATTGCAACGCGCAGAGTCCTCTGATTTCATTTATCCGCTAGCCTAGTAATGGGGAACAAACTGACTTATCCTGAAGTGGACTTGACTGGCAAGGTCGCTATAGTTACTGGAGGCAACACTGGAATTGGATATGAAACTGCAAAAGGTCTTGCCAGACTTGGAGCTCACACCTTCATAGCATGCAGATCCAAGGAGAGAGCTGAAGCTGTAAGTCAATTAATAATAGTCGTCCACACTAAAATAATCAAACCTTTATCCATGATATAAGCAATACATGCATTCTAATTTCTTTTTAAGCCGGCCAATAATAAAGGAAACACCACAGAGTATTATTGCACATTCAGAGTCTGGGAAACTCGGTTAGTGTGCTGTATTCGTCGAACTAGCTAGCTATAATTATGCATGTATTGCTTATATCATGGATAAAGGTTTGATTATTTTTTCCTTCTTTTTTATAATTTTATAGGGCAATCAATAAATTGCTAGCTTTTAAATTATGGCGTATGCTTAAATCAACTATTTCTACTACAATATTGACATGAGTTAATATAGAAATCTTGAATCAAATTGATACCTTCAAGAGTATTAAAATTCATTTGCTAGCTACCATCTGCAAAGAAAGTCAAAAGGTAGAATGCCAAATATGGTCATGTTCGTCTCAGTACCAGTGTGCAACATGATGTCATGAATGTAATTATACAATGAATAACAATGCCTCTGCCATAGTAACATTGTACAGACTGTAATTTTGTATTCTTATAATCATTTTCCGTGGGAAAAAAAAAAGCTTTGCACCAAAGATTGTCTTCTAGGTTAGGCAAAAGTCTTGCCCACGATAATAACTGACATTGTACTCTTCTACTCTCATTTATCTACTGACCACATTAATGTGTGCTAATTGCTGCAAAACCAGAGACCCACCAAGTTCTATAGTAATAGCTAATTAATTATCTTCTGTTTATCCTTATTTAAATAATAAATGTCACTATGACGCCAACAAACATTATCTTAAATTACATTAATAAATATACTCTATTTTCCTTTTTCTACTTTTTTGATGATCCCACTGATTTCCTGCCTTGCTAATCCCTCTCTAGTATTAATTGTAACTCTGTCATAGTAGCTACTATTATTCAAGCAAGCAGTGTCATGTGGTAGATGTGTTTAGATTAATAAAGTGGGTGTGATTCAAATGTTTTGTACATGGGTAATATATATATGTCAGGCATCATTTCCTAATAAGTTATAATCAATCTTGTTAGTTGAGCCCCTCCCTATCGTTGGTCAATCCACACCTGCATGTTCACATTTTATAGGCCATTGCGCAAATGAAAGAAGACCTTCTTAAGACTCAAAAGGATAATGATAGTAGTAGTCCCACACCTGCCACTAAGGAGGCAAAACCAGAAGAACCTGGTTCTCATGAAGACAAACCTGCAGAAAGTTCTGACAGCTCAAGTGCAGCCCAAACTGGAGAAGAGAGAAACAAGGAGGAAAATGGAGACCAACAAAATGAAGCTAATACTGGCAAGAAAGACATAAAGATAGAGTACCTTCCTCTGGACCTAAGCTCTTTCCAGTCCACTAAGGAGTTTGTGAGACTGTTCAAAGAGAAAAACTTGCCACTTCATATCCTGATCAACAACGCAGCCATATCTGCAACGATATTCAGTGAGTATGGAATGTGTACACACATTATATACAAAAAAAAAATTCAGTCTGAACACTTCAGTTTAATCAAGCACCCAAAATCTATTAGTAGCATCTGCAGATGCGAAACGGCTTGACCACCTATGATTGATTTAAAACACGTGGTGTTCAGCTATCCGAACACCTCTCGGTCCCAATGTGTTCGGATAACTGAAGTCTTACTGTATATACACACACATATGCACATATTTAAATTGCTTGCTTGCTTGTGTATGTGTGTGTGTGCATGTAGCTAAGACTGTTGATGACCTGGAGAGCCAATTTCAGGTATGGAAATCAATACAATATAATCAATTGGACTGCATACAAATAGGGGGCCTGCATGTGACATCAGATCCTAGCCACGCCCACTCATAATTTCTCTGACCTACCTACCTATACCATAGAAAATGTAACAGTTTTTTTCCCCAGCGCTGGCTCTATTTCTTGCTACAGCAGATTCAGCTTACAACAGAGCTACCAAATTAGAGGAATACCTAGATAGTGAAATTTCCAAAGTGTTCATACCAAAAATGGAAGGTGTAATTTTTCTCAGAACTCATTGACAGACAGGGGGGTTTATATGCATGCACAACACAAGAGGGGTATTCACTTTGTGTGTCTCTTTGTCCGTAAGTCTGTCACACAGCTATGGATCTCAAAGGTGGCGATCTCCCGAACACTGAAAAGAGCCATCAAACTATTGTACTGTACATAAAGAAAAACTACCACTGGCAGAAAAAGAACTATTTGCGCGCATGATTAGGACATGGCAATAGGAGGCATTACACACAAACTATTATGATCGTACGGCCAAAACATGACAACTTTTTCTGGAAAACTAAGTAAAAAAAAAAAATCAACAACTTAAATTGTAATAAAAGCAAATTTTTCTCGTTCTAACAGCCAATATGTTAATTAAAACTTAACCCGACGTTTCGACTTCTTGCCGAAGTCCTCTTCAAAGGTCAACTGAGGTTGAACTCTCTCCATGGTGATATAATAAACAACAATAATGTAAAAAGCAAGATTTCTGGAGGGTATGCTTACTGTTTATTATATCCTGAAGGGTGATTTGCACGCAGCATGGATCATGTAAAGAGAGGAATATTGAGATGCTTGTATCAGAGAGCTAGGAGGGTAACTAATAAGAATGAAAACTTAAGAAGAGAAACACCTGCACAAAGTACTTCAAAGTAATGGTTATGATAGCACAACCATTAGGGCAGGCTCTATAGAGTTACTTTCTAGAGATCACACAGATACTGAGCAAGAGAAGCGTTTGATTCTTACTATTCCATATGTAGCAGGATTGAGTGAGAGTATTCAGAGAAGAGACTTTGACATCAAAACAGCTTTTAAGTTGGGTAAGACACTAAGATCACATCTTACTAAAGCCAAAGATACTATTCCCATTACTACTGAGTCATCCATATGTGAAACAACTAGAAGGCTTGAGCAGAGAGTGAAAGAACATCGGGATGCTTGTAAGAAGGTTTCAGCTATTGCTGAACATGCTTGGCATGGGAAGAGGTAAGAGTTGTAGACAGAGCCAGTAAGAATTGTGAGTTCAAGATCAAGGAAGCTCTACACATACAGATGACACCAGACAACAACAAGTTTTACAGAGACATTGGTTTAGAGCTTATAGATGATGAGACTTAAAGTAAAGGTATCTATCTGTGTGTGTAGGTATTCTGTACACAGTGGAAGTAAGCGTACCATCACACTCTCTCTTAAATAAGCAATCCAGAGAAGGTAGCTTAATATCTTCCTGTGATTCCATAGTGAATTTTATAGAATGAGCGAGTGTTCATTGCACGTTAAATACTTGTGGTATTTCTATAGATACAGCATTTGTGTCTACTATTTTCATTGCACTATTGGCCTCTTCATCATACCGCTGTATGCATAAACCAAGAAAAATTATCTTTGTCTGAGAAATAAATCTGTGACAGATTCACAATATCACTGACAAGTGTATAATAGCATTGAGAGTTCACACCTTTTGGTGCTTCATATTTCTCAAAGACTCAAAGTGTGTGTGGTGTTCTTCTCATAGCCCAATGTCAGGCATTGAACTTGCTAATAGTGTTTGTTCCTTGAAGTGATCTCCTGGATAGTAGTGCTGGCAGTGGAAGTTGCTGGTTTCTCATAACTTACTCCTAAGTAAGTTAGTCAATTCATGAACTAGTGAAATAGGTGTTCCTAGAGCAGCACTAAATGGTGGTTCTGAGAAAAACTAGCGATTTGATCGAGCACACTCAAATGTTTTTCCTTCTATTTCTCCAAATCACACCACCGAAAAAAAAAATTCAGAGTTTTGGTATGAGCATGGTTGGAAATTTGATAATCTAGCTATTCCTCTCATTTGGCAGCCCTGCTGCAAGCTATGAACCCACTGCAGCAAGAAATAGAGCCAGAGGTGAGGGAAACCAATATACTTTATATGGTACAGGTAAGTCTCTGATACAATCAGTGGGCGTGGCCCATATATACATGATGTCATCATGCAAGTCTTTTTCTAGATCAACCATCTTAGCCCAACATTCCTGACTCTGGAGCTCCTCCCTATCTTAATAGAGACAGCTAACTCGTGTGGAGATGTTCGTATTGTCTTAGTAGCCTCACATGGCCACTTTTATGCGGAGCCTTTTAATCCAGACACTCTCAACAAAATGGAGGCAAACTACAAAAGAATTAAAGAATATTACAACACAAAGCTCTACAATGTAAGTATTCCAACAACTAAACATGTGGGGGTGATCCAAGAGGGTAAATAGGGTCACATATCACCTCCCTCCCCCCCTTTCCTAAATTTCAATGATATTCATTGTTATATTTTTACTTAACTGGAAATCGGTTCTTGTAAATTTGCATGATAATGTTATTTAAGTGAGGTAAACAGATATCACATACCGTAGCTGTTCAGCCATTGTCATCCAAAGTGTGGTTGCAACACGTGAAAATTTAAACTCAACCCGTGTAACTTTCTAGATCAGCCACTGGCTAACTAAACAGCTCACTTGTGTGCTACTTGAATATATTTGGTAGTTTTTACATTACTATCTTTAATTTTGTTTAGGTTATGACTGGCTACTGTCTGCAAAGAAGACTTCAAGACAAAAACATCACAGTTTCTTCTGTTCATCCTGGATATGTATGTCGAAACTTTCTGTGAATAATACACGAGCCATTTGTTTGTTTGCTTTCTTATTCATGCAGGTCCGCACAGAGCTCGATCGATCCTTGCACGACATGACTGTGCTTTTTGCGATGCAAACTGTCGCTAAAAACAGTGAGTTGAGGGTGTTCATAATCTGTGTGTTAGAGAGTGTGATAAACATTAGTAGTAATTAGATATTTCAGCACGTAGCAAAAGAATGTACAAGTTAGCTATGTCCAATGAGATAATTCTGCATATCATATTACTGCCTTTGTCTTTAGGATACACTGGCCATCAGGCTAAAACAAGGATTTATACTTGAACTCCTTTATAGTCATTCACTTTAATTTTCTGTAATTAAAGAGCTAATGAAGAGAAAGCTTACTATGGCTACAAATAAACTAATATGTTAAGAAATCTATAGTTACTTACCTCTGGCCAGCCCAAGTGTGTAGTCTTTAGCAGTACAGTGAGGTTAAAAGTTAGGTACCTTTTAACTGCAAGCAAGCACAATGAAGTCTATATGCATTTGTTTTTTATGATGACATGCAAGTTGAAGTGTAGTTTCACCTTAGAAGTAGTACATTTAAAAAATATAAGCTTGTAGGCTGCCTATTGTGTTATATAATGTAATGGTGAGGAAGTAAACTAAGTCTGCCTCAAGACTAGTTCTAAAAATTTTTAACCAATGGTCATCAAAAATTATTACGCTTGTGACACTAATAGTGTTTTGATTCTCGCACTTGCCAAAGTATATCAATATATTTAATTATTCCTACTAGCATTGAATTTAGTAGCTATCAGGTGTAAAAAAAAAATTTTTTTCACATCTGGCTCAATTAAAAAAATGAAGCAATCTTTAATTTACCATTGAATAATTTGTAAGGTATGTAATCGCTGATTATTTAGTATTATCAGCTAGCGGTGTACTTCAACGTAAAGTGGCGAGTCAGCTAGCCATGTTATAATTCACACTATAAGGATTTAACCAACTACACCATTCATCCATATCCTCTTTTAGCGGCTCTATAATATCCTTCTAGTTAGCTGTGACAGATTAAATATGTCAGTTGACTAAATAATTAATGGGAAATGTGTGCAATACATACTGTGGGCCCATCCCCTGGTAGCCCCGCCTTCTAAAATAACAATAAAAGGACATATTTTCTAGATGTTGGTTAGTACATGTGTATCTATTTCAGTGTTCCACTTCTTATGCATTCGTTATTTTTTAGCCGGAGCAAGACCAGGCATGTCACGCACACGCTTACAACAATATTCATTTGTGTTTCACCCACGGGTGGGGAATGTGTACTAGTGATGCACTCTAATAGCACAAAATAGCGAAGCGAGCGATGCATGTTCCCTGTAATTGCAGCTATTCCATGCATGCTTGGTGTGGCTACAAAATACTGTCAAAGTGAGAAAACAATAGTGGTAGCTTTTTTCTAT
>WLWI01002581.1_pt1 | contig 15641 bp, 9 predicted proteins | sample 6701501 | NCBI WGS metagenome assembly WLWI01 (sample SAMN12718690, study PRJNA515312) | sponge metagenome | isolation source: marine sponge | host: Mycale hentscheli | place: New Zealand: South Island, Marlborough, Capsize Point | collected 2014-11-01
TACAAAATAGTTGTACCTTATGTATGGTTACAGAGTCCTTGCCAAAAAAAATACTATAGAGACAGATTAAAAGGCAGATTGATGTGCAGTAACAGACTATGGCTAAAACTGTCATGTCAAAATCTAAATAAGCTAGCTTGTCTTGATAATTAACTTGTCTAGCTAAATAGCTGAAAGAGATTCCCCAAGTACCAGGCCAATAATGAAATATTTTGCCTGGGTAATAGCAAAGCGTGCTAAAAAGAGTGATTTTTTCATGCAGAATATGAACCTGATATCTGTGGTGGGTGATGTTCTAAAAGTAGCATTCTAAGTTGACACCATGTCACACTGATTCATTAGAAAGTTATCAAACTTAATACCCCACAATCATGAAAAAGTTAATAATACAGTCTTTTAGAAATAAGCTAATGTGGTGAACTTGTCAAATATAGTATTCATAGCCTTAGTAACAAAGAGTGAATGTTCTTCAGAGAAAGACAATATGCAAGATAAACACAACTAGAGACGCAAGACCGATAATTGTACCGATAGGTTGAGTAATAACCGAGTAATAACCGTTGTTTGTCTTATACTGGTCCCATTTACCTTGTGCTTCATTCTCCTTGAACACCAAACTGAAGATAATAGTCACAAGAAATAGAACTAACATAGCTAGCTAGTATTTACAGACCTATTGAGGATAACAGAGGGGCACTGTATGCTCTGCTCTCCAATAGGTGATTGGCGACGTATTTTTTTACATACAGTAGTCAGCGGTGGCTAAAATCTAATTAGCTAAAGCCAACAGCCACAAATTTGGGGCCTCGATTTTTTTGTACCAGTCACTAAATTAACTCCCCCCACCTACTACTTTTGCAATTGAACCGGTAGCTCCTCCCTCTTATCTAGCCCAATTCCATGTATCCCACTTACATGGACTCCACTTTAATGGCCACACTAAACATTAAATAGCCATTAATGAAAACTTTAAGAAGAACCTGTGGGTGTAGAGAGTTATTTTTATTTCATCTTATCCTTGTTATTCATAATATTCAAATATATTTGGCTTTCAAAAAAGCTACATTGAACTTCAGCTTACTAGTAGGCATTATTATGAAATAATGCTTATGTAGATCTTAATGCTTGTGGTGGCTTAACCCAATGAAAAATATATATAAAACTCAGAGTAATGAACGTTTAACATTTCCTGCATGCTCACTAACATGTACTTATAAAACAGGGACATCATATGAATAGTAGCCTATAGTTGAGAGGTTTGTAAAGACAAACTAATTAGTGTTGCTTTGTAAATAATGATTCTAAATATACAATAAAAACAGTCAGAAGATGGTAGGAGTGATTGGTATTTCTGAAATTAGTAGAAATAAAAATATATCCCAGCAATCAGGCATATATGGTATAATTGCATTAGCTAATAATTGTATTTATACGTACATTAAGTTTTGAAACTATATATTATCCAAGTCTCTCATATTTTTTATCATTTGAACAATGTTTACTGCTTTTATTTTGTAACAGATATTTTTAACATAAAACACACAAAAATTGCAGAATAATAATGGTTCACTAAAATGACTATGCACTACTGATTTCGCTATATCATTAGCGTTATCATTTTCTGTAGTCCCTCCACTTTTTTTAGCTATTGTCCATTATCTTGTGCATTCATGCTAGCCTTCATCTTTCAGGAAGAAAATACGTAATATTTTCTTAATTCAGATTCCCTGAAATATGACAATGTTTACTGAACGTGGTAAAGGGTTTATCCACTCAAAAAAATTCATGCTAAAATATGTATTACCAATCCTTCCTATAACACTGTCAATGTAACATAGGACCAGAATTCAGAAGTTATACTGCAGTCTCAAAATCTACCATAAAATAATAGTACTGTAAGAAAAATACTATTTTTTATTATAGCCAAACACAAATTATAAAGCTTTCTGTGCTTCATTAAAGTTTAATTTATTAGCCATTGTAGTATATAATGCAAGTTAACTGAATAGTAAACAAAACAATGTATACAATTGTTGTTATTTACTTGCATGGATTTAAATTGTATAGTTTTAATCTTTAAAATGTCTTCATTTAACTAAATTTAGTTTTAGTTTCAATTTATATACTACAGAAGCAAAGTCATAGTGTTTTATGTATTCAGTTCAAAACAAAAATGCAGACATTTTACTAATTGTATCAAAATAAGTGAATAATATAGTATGTATGAAGTTTTTTACCCTGTAATTCTTGGGCGCAGTCTCTATTTGCTGGGATCTGGATAGGCAATAGAATAACTGTAATAAGACATCAACATTACTGTTTATTGTTGAGCATAAAGTAATTGTTTTGAGACTTCAACATTTTCAGAATGATAGTTTACTATTTGTGAACATTTTTAGGATGATAGTTTACCATATGTTAACTTGACCGGCTTTCCCAATAATACATTATTGGTTGTATATTGTCATGTAATATGAAGTATATGTACAAATGTAAACATGTTATTAAAATTTCAATGTAAAGTATATTTTAATCAAAAAATACTGAATGAAGATCATTGTGGCTTTTGTAAGGAAACATAGTTCTATAAAGCTTAAAATAAACAAAAATAATAAATAAAAATTAGACACTCGACTCACTTGTGTCATGTTCAGTATTTAGCTGTTTATCACTCATCAGTAAAGTTACTTTAATATCATTTTGTCTGAGAAATACAAAAAATAACAGCACACTCATACTAAATCTTGAATAACAGGTAACAATTCAGTTAATGTACAGTTATTATTTAATAATATATTACCATGCTAGACATCTTTACAATGTTATTTTTAGGTACACAATCACTTGCATAATCACACAGTGTTACCTCAAGCTGAATTTCCTAGCTCATTACCCAATGTATTTATAATTAAATTTTCATCATCGAAATTGTAAACTGTACCCATAGTTGACTTTATCTATTATTAATCATGACTATTATGTCACCCACAAACGTGATAACTTCCCAAAGTTTTACTTAAATGCTAGTTCATTGATGTATGAGGAGTAAAGACCACATGTAAGTAAAACTTTGGGAAGCTATCATGTCTACTAAACTTGTAAATTTTAGCATAACAGTGCACTAACAGTTTGTGTTATCAAGTTAAAGTACCAATTCTATTTCATTGTGTCCTATAAAGTTGCAATAAAACTTATATTTTTAACCACTTATCATTATCATTTCTCACTGTTTAAAGAATTTGTTCTAGTTCTATCTGTAATATTCATCATAACAATGAAGTTAATAGAATGATTAATTATTACAATTAATTATTTCTTACTATAAATCTACTAATATATATTCGATCAAGTTAATTTATTTTTATAAAAATAACTATGTATGTAATATTAATTGCATGAGTCAGAATGTGTTAAGGCCAAATATTTCACAAAACACAAAACAAGTAAGCTAGGCCAGCTGTGACTACTATTAGCCCATCAGAGAGGTCACAAAATTCATCCTTCAATGCATAAATAATAATTCATTTTCATAGTTATTCTTTGTCAATTCTTTAGATGTATAGCTCTTATAATTTCATTTTTAAGAGTTGTATGATTGATCTTCCAATACTAGACATGCATGTGGCTAGCAGGAGTTCAATTTTATTATATACTTAAACATTCTTATGTAATATAAACTAGTAAAGTGAACCTAAAATCCCCAAATTATATATCAACAACAACACAACACTGGGATTTATGGCACACCAAATAAAGCAATGAGCAATGAGTTAAATAGTTTTAAGATTTTGTCTTTGTGATGTTTGAATTCTACCAGCATGTTTATCTAAGTTGGTTTGTATAAAGAAAGCCAAACAATAAAATTTCCCTTCTCTAAAAAGTTTTGTATACATTGTCCACAGCATATTGAAAGTTTTCTTCTTGAATAAAGAATGCATGGTCCGTTAACAATAATTTATATAGACATTAAGTATACTTATGCAAACATAATACATATGATAAAAAATATATAATCGAAGAACTTTTTATGTTCCTGGTATTAAATTATTGAGATCATCTATATTACATCCTGTATTTCCTGGTTCATACACTTTCTCTATCATTTCCTATTCAATGAGTTGTTTGTCATTATATGATTTATTCAGATGTTGCACATAGCAAACTACTATTACACACTACATTGTCTCATAGTAATGAGTTCATACATGTAGGTTATACAAAAACCTTCACGACATTTTATATGGTAGCTAGTTATTACTTGTGACAAAAGTAATACATATTTAACTATAATTGAAAGTTTTTTCTAATATTTCAAAACTGATCATCGAAAATATTCATGTAAAGACAAGTAAATACAAAAGGAATAGTTCCAAGATCTACAATAATTAAACAAATGCTGTATGTTCATTTAACAAGCAGTCACATTCTTTGCCATTATCATAAACATTCTTAGGAAAATGCAAAGACTAAACAACATCATACATATTTAAGCTTAGTTTATGCTTCAACAAATTTGCATTATACTAACAATAATAATATAAGAAATTGTGATTTTAGTTCAAGTAATACAAACTTAATGTAAAAACACCAATTATTAATGATAAATATTAACAAAAAAAAAGGTAAGTGAATCATAGTCATAAAAGATCTAGCTACCATGGTTCTATTGTACACTTTCATAAAGTAAAACTGGACTAGACTGTGATATAGTGGAATGATCTCTTTTCTCTATAATGTCATATGACTGATTAATCTCACAGGTGAAGTCATCAATTGGTGGAGTAGATATGACATTAACTACACAATATGATACATTGTTGTCAACCTGAAGAGAAATCTAAATATAACGTGAAAGCATATCACAAATTATCTATTATTATTTTCTCTCCTTCTAATTAATATGCTGAGTTAATTAATTTTCAATTTATTTATATTTAATATAGATATTTTTGACAAATAAATTATAAATTAAAATAGCTGAATATCATCTCGTTACAATTCACATATTTTTGGATACCGATTTTATATTTTATACTTCTATTAATTAATGATGTGTTTTCTATAATGAACAAAAAACAATGCCTGTAGAACTCTATAAGATCAAATGCTATAATTGAATGTTATTGACACATGTAGCTATAATATACACTGCCTGAAAAGATCCCATTGACAACCATAACATTATCAGTAAACGATGTCAGTAATTGGAGTTGACAAAAATTTACAAGACTGTAGAGGTTAACAAACTAGTTATCAACACATTATACATTAATTTACAATTTTGTTATGGTTGTGGATGGACAATAAGGCAATAATATTTCCTTTCTGTATGCGTACATCTGCTGCTTGAGTTTTCCTAGCAAGAGATCTTCATAAAAGTAAATTTTAATAAATTATTGACATATTATTATAAATTTGTTAGATACTTACTTTCCTCTTATTCCACATGGAAACTTATCTATTGACAACACAATCATTCATGTAATAATAATCCTTGCTATATCATTGTATCTTACCATTTCTGATTAAAAGTACAAAAGTGACAGAAGCCACCAGCATTACCATAATTATCAAAATGGGCACCAATACGCCAACTGTTACAGATGTAAAAAACAAACTGTTATTATCAATTGATGTTGTGCTGAGAGTAGTAGTTTCCGCACCTGCATTTAAAAATTGATTGAATAAAAATTACCACAAATATTGTTTTATCTTTCTGACCTGTCACTGGTAAACATAAGGAAATAATGTGAACATACAATTGTTTTATTGAAATCATATCATCTCCATTGATATCAGTGACAGTGAGGTTATAATATTGTGTATTCACATCAATATTCGCTAACTCATAATTATTTCCTATTATAGTACTATTGATGGTACCAAAAGTTGATGATAATTCATAGGAACATCCACTATAATTACATCCTATGATATAGTCATTCCAGTCCTCATTGTAGAACAAATATTAACTCCTTCAATGTCATTTGTACCTAATACAGAATAATTATTCAAAATGACATTCTAAATTGAACAAATTTTTATTAACTCACAAAATTGCTGAGATTCAGAGAATGCTTTTCCTAAACTGTTGTTAGATATAATAGTTAAATTATAAACTGACTTTATGCTCAATCCCGAAATTATAACTGTCGACACCAACTTAGATACCATAAATTGTGATGTAAATGTTGGCAAAGTAGCATTTTGACTTTGAAGCAAAGCAAACAACAAATTGTTACCATGTAGTGGACAGTCTGACATCTAAACATTTATAGAGAAAAATTAAATTCAATCAGCATCTATTTTATAATTGTAACTACCTGTATAGTTAGATTCAATGAGTAGGAGTCCCCCACTCTAAATAATGAATATTCAATATCATCTGTAGAAGGTATGTAAGGTAGAGTCTTGTTTACACATGAAGGTGGACTTTGTCCTACTATATTAGTAGCTGTGATACACATGGTAAAGGGATCACATGACCTCACTCCTTCCAGTGTGAAGTTATAGGAATCAGTATCAGTCACATACACAGTGATGTCTTTCAATTGACTTGGACTCAAGAATGTGAGAGTAATAGTGAAATCAACAGATACTGTAGGAATGATTCTATGATCCCATGAAGTCATCAATGAATGACCATTCAAAGATATGCTCAATTCACTGGGAGGATCTGGGATGCCTGCAATTAGTTTAATATAAAGAAATTATGTCATTGCATTCTTCCAGATTTTGTGTGTCTCAGCATTAAGGCATGACTACTTGAGAATTTGTTCATGATAATATTATATTCTTTGCCCTTATACAACTTTTTAGGTGATGAACTAAATATTACTATTCTTGTTAAATTGTGAACCTTTTTTGAAAAGAGGCTGAGCTTATCATACCTAATTTGTACAAAAAATTAAAAATTCTACAAAAAATTAATTCTTTCCTGTTACTTATTTTCATTATAATACCATTATTTTTTATATTGCATATTATGTAATAGGACACCATTTAAGAAACTGTTCAAGAAGATACTTAATAATTGGAAAAATTATAAAAAAAGAAATGAAACATCCATTAACAAGAATTTAATAATAATGTTTAGAATAATTATATGTGGATACAAAACATTAACTAATGTTGCTTAGTAATAGCCTTAAATTTATTAAACTGTTGCTGGCATTGTTTCACAACTCAAGAATAGGATAGATTGCTTAATTAATAGAAAGTACACAAATAAAACAATGGTAAGGTAGTTAGTAATTCTTTTAGCTTAACTAAAGATATACTTAAAACACCGTGCAATTATCCTTTAAATTTTCTAACATGCTCTTATACTTATAAAACTCGGATGTCATATGAATGGTATGTCTAGTGGAGAGGTCTTGCAAAGGTTAATTTAAAATTATCATTCTAAATTGTAATAAAAAAGTCAGGCATTAGCTATTCTGAAATATACTATAATATCAGCCATATTGTACAGGAACTTGGCATATAAAGAAAAAATATTACTGCATTCTAGTATAGATAATGGGCATAACCGCAAAAAACTTGAGTCTGCATTACTATTGTGAACATAATATTTAAGTTTATCTCCTATTTTTCATTATTTAACATATACACTGCCTTTTGCTTGTAGCATATGTTTGTTAGTACTTTTAGGATAATGCAAACATAAAATTCCCAGCATATTTAATCTACTAATTCTGTAAAAAAAAATTAGTATTAACATTTTGTGTAGTGCATATGATTACATATTATTAAGAATTGTAAGGCCTCACTAGTTTATCACTTAACTTACTATAAATGTATGCATTCAATATACCATTACTGTTTACAATAAATAGTCACATTTATAGTACTTGGAACTAGAACTGCATACAGATAATTTTCTTATAATTATTTTCTCACTTGCTCTGTAAACTAATATGTGTATTTTTATAACATTATGTGCTTAAAATTTATATCTAAAAATATAACTTCTAAAAAAAGACTGTAAGCTTAATATTGAGAATTGGTACTACATCTTAACTTTTGTACAGTTTTTATTTTGTCAACAATTGTCATTAGAGTTCCTCAGAAGTACATTTCTCAGGGACATTAATGTAAATTTAAACTATAAACTCCTAAAGAAAATACTTCTTATGCTTAGCTACTAACTTCCAAATAATGATCAATTTCTATAGCTTCATGGCACACTGTTGCTAGATGCCTGTAATAATTGGTACTGTAGTCAGGTTTGTTATAGTTAATTTTAGGTATTTTGTGACAGAGTAGACTAAAACGCAAAATTTTGCACATATCTACCTTAGATGATACTTAATAATTATTAGAAGGGGTCAAATAAAAATCTCACTTCTACAGCGAAATATTCCTTTTTTATGAAATATGAGAAAATTATTATCTCAATTTTATGACTTTATTAAAGTGTAAATAATTTTACAGACATTTTAGGGTATTTTCAGCTCTGATAAATAATATACTCTCCTTATAATATTGAAATAAAAGCATTAATTAATATTTGGGATGGATGTTATAACTAACTTTGAGGATTATGTCAAACTTTTAGCTACGTATAATATTAAGCAAACCTAAAAAAAGCCTCCACACAAATATATAATTTGGTAGAGTTTAGAAAATTATCATGTAATATTATCAACTGTCATAGGCATCAATACATTATATTCTAGCATTGCAAGAAACAAATTAATGTTAAATTATTTTAGAACTATTTAACAAGTAATTGTTGCATGGTTTAGTACCATAAATTTGATTTCAACTTCTTCCATTACAGTGGTGTTATTGTGTTCATATAATGTGTTAATCAAAATCAAAACTGAGTTTTTTGGTATTGACTTTGTAAAACATTCTGAAGCCCATGATGAGAAGAGTATCGTTTCCATCAATTTGCTCTTCACATTCTGATTTAAAATGCTGAAAAATTTGTATTTTCAAACATGTTTGCTGATGTCTACCTATATGCCCAAGCTACAGAGGCAGTCAATGAAAGGCTAAGGAGAAATAAAAGCTTTAAAATGTAATCTCCACTCTCTACATTATTTTTTGCATAACTTACAAGCTCAGCAAATGTTCTGGATGATGAAAGCTAGTCACCATCATCCATGTGCAAAGATGATTTAGACCTCATTAAACTGTTTTACTTACTTTTGTACAGCAAAAGATTATCATTATGATACTTGGCGATAATGGCTACTAAGTCACCACTAATAATTTTTGCAACTCTTCTCAACTGTCTAAACTTAGTACTTTATTCTGCAATGTATATTTAGCCTCACTTCAAGTGGCAAATTCAGCAGCTGCTATCCATTGCATGCACATGGCTTCGTGAGTTTTGAAACTTGCACTTTTATTTTTGAATATGGATTTGTACAGTGTATATTGTTTTAATATTCACACACCTAGCCAATAGATTAAAGTTATAGGAAGAGACAAACTGAATTTTTGTTGTATGTTATCCTGCTTAGAAATATATTAGTCTGCCAAGATTGTAGCAGGCTGTACTATCCCCATTCAGTTCACCCTGAATGTTATTATAAGAAATAATAGTATGGCCCAGCTGCTGTTGGTATTAAGGATGTGAAACTAGGGTCAAGAGGTCATGCGCTAGAATTGCCTTTGGTACAACACTGCAGTGCTATATTTATTCCAAGGTGCCATAGTGGTAGACCCATGACAGGAATCACTAACTGTCCAAGGTTTCACAATATCATTAAATGCATGTGATCCAAGCAGACAGCCAAATGGGTGGGAATGTGAAATACATAAGTCTAATCCATCATCATTGGGAGTAGGTGAAGATGCTTGCACGCATGCAATTCTAACACACATTTGATAACTTAAACATTCCTATTCATACTATTGCTAAATCATTATAATTGTTGGAAAGTGTGGTGCTGTAGCCACAAATACATGCCTAGATTTTCTAAACAACATTGTTCCAGCAAAATATTTAAATTAACAATAATTTGAACAGCTTCTTGACATAAGCCACTAACATAATCTAATCTGAAGTGTTTGCTGGTCTTTCGTGCACAAAAACTATATGAGTGATAGTAGACTGCTTAATTATGAATTCTGTACGTGACATTATCACTAAAATTGAAAATGTGTACTTCAAACCAAGTCATTTCTTTGTCTTAAAAGGTTTAGTATATTACTTTAAATATCAGGCTAAAATATTATTACTTACCATAAATAGTCACATGTATTGTACTTGGAGCCAAGACAAAATTCTCAATGATGTAGCACCTCAATCCTGCCACTGATGTCTCTGTTGTGTTTACTGTTATTAAAAGAGTATTAGGAACTCCATTCACATAACTTCCAGTAAAACCAGGAATATTAGGCTCCTGATTAAATGCTGGTCTGAAGTTCAGTTCAGTTCCATTTTTCAGAATTATACCCCAGGTATCTATAGTAATTTTTCCTTCCACACGACATGTGATATTCCTCTGTGTGTTGATAGGAACATAGAGTGGGCCATTTGGGGTAATCTCAACTAAAAACAACAACATTTGTAATTTACTAAACTGAACTTAAGAGAGTATCATGATAATACATACTCATTATGTATTGCTATGCCCTTATTATGTCCAAGAGTTTAAGTAGCTGTAATAAAAAAAAATTGTTTTTGTCGTCATGACATTTATAGTTGGAAGAAAGTGAAATATAATAGCATTTTGTTATAATGTGTATTAATAGCAAATTTTTCCTTCTTCTAACAACCAATATAATTCAATTAAATCTTAATCCGACATTTCAACAGCTTGCCGAAGTCCTCATCATAGGTCAATGAGGTTGACACCTGAAGAGGACTGCGGCAAGAAATCAAGATATCAGATCATATTTCAATTAAGCATATTATATTGGCCGTTAGAATGAAGAAAATTCTCTACTATTATTATTATTATGGCTGAGATGATAACTGCAATTTTAATGTGCATTATAAAAATAGGTTATTACGAAATTTAAGAAATAATTACACTTCACTCACGTTATCTTTTTGGATATTCAAGCCATATACTTTTATTACAAGCAGTCATACTTTATAAGTATATAGTTAGACTGTCAGTTACTCATATAATGTCTAGATGACCATAAGATATAAATTATAATATGTACAACAAAATAAATAAACATTAACCCCTTAGCGCCCACGCTTGGAGAAGTAATAGCAGTCATCCTATCTGTCTGTTTGTCCATTAAGCTCTGATTTTGGAGATTGACTGACAATTAATCATTGAATTAGATATAAACTTACTCAGAATGACAATTTAAGTCCTCTTATTGTGCTACTTTTTTTATTTTGGCTTGAGTTTGAAAACCATTGCAAAAAAAAAAAATAAGATGACTTCAAAAACTCTCTATAAAACTGGGGCGTAAAATGTCAGTTGTGGATTTCTGGAAAGGACAGGATAACAGACCAGGACCTACAATTGCCGCTACAAAATTTGAGGAAGATTGTCTTTTAGCTATATGGCTGAAAGAGGTTTGTCACGTACCAGGGCAATTGTGAAAGCTTTTGCAAAGCTGCTGGAAAAAGTGTTTTTTTTCATTCAGAATATGAACCTCGAAATCAGCAATGGGCAATGTTCAAATAGCACTATTCATAACCTTTGTAACAAAGAGTGAATAGAAAGACAGTATGCACGTAAACACAACTAGAGACAAGGTCAATAATTGCTATACCTACTCTATAAGCTTGATAACACTGTTTGGTAATGTTAGTCCCTTTTACCTTGTGTTTCACTCTCCTTGATCACGAAACTGAACAAGAGCGTCAGAAGAAGTAGAACAAACATAGTGTACTGCCCAACTGAGGGTAACAGCAGCGCTGTAGACTGATCTCTCATATAGACGGGTGGCTGCATACTTCTTAGTCAACGGTGGCTAAAATCAGAATTAACTAGAACAAAACTGGCCCAATAAGTGGGCGACGATATTTTTTTGGTCACAGTCAGTCTTAAATTAACTTCCCCCACCTACTTCCTTTGCAGTTGTAGCTACAGCTCCTCCCACTTAAGTGCACGAATCCTTTCATTAGAAAGCTGCTCTAAAGTGGCTAATAATAGCTACATGGATAAAATGTGTAGATAGTGACATACAGCTTTTGGTAAGAAACTTTAGATTACTGCAAGGCCTTGAACAAAATTTCATTACATGGGATAATTCCTGAAATTCCTTTGGCCACCTTACGTTAGGTAGCAAGAGAGCTCCCATATGAAGGCATTGTACAACTTGAAGTATAATGTCACAACACTATTTCATTGAAGGTAGTCAGAATGACTTGTATTCTAAATGTTGGATAAACTTTAGTTAGTGACACTTCTTAGTATCAGGCTATCGGAATTAGAGGTTTAGCTATGTGTAGTTTGAATAAGCTATATTCTAAAATTTCAATTTAACCTCAACTCATAAATATAAGCTATATAATTATTATAATCAAGTTAGACAATAATATTTCTTTTTGTGAACTTGTTTACTCAGAGAGTCCTTTATGTCACCTGCCCTAGCACTCTAATTAGTTAAGAAACAATGTGAAAAATTTTACTGGTATAGCTAGCTAGGTATATCTTTCAAGAAATTGCAGTATTAGTATCCCTCTGAATACAATTTTCAATTTCTATCATAACCTTGATACCATTTACGAAAAAAAAACTTTTTTCTTATATTGGGTGTTTGCTATTATTGAGTTTACTTGGAATTCGCAAACATAGATATGGTTGGAATACAAAGAAATCAGAAATAGTTATTAGACTTAGAGAACTCATGACTTGATTTGTACATTTTTGCATTTGGTTACATGTGGGGGATTGTCAAGCTTAATACAATAAAAATATAAAAAGTATTAGACACTGCATAAAACAAGTACACTGTAATGTTTCCTCTGAAGAATTGCAGAATATAATACAATGTGTCACTAAAATGAATATGCGATTTCGCTATATCATTAGCATCATCATTTTCTGTAGTCCCTCCACTATTTCATAGCCATTGTCCATTTTCATGTGCATTCATGCTAGCATATATCTCTCCTTAAGAAAATGCATGATATTTTCATATTCAAATTCCCTGAAATATGACAATGTTCATATAATATGGTAAAGGGTTATCCACTGAATAAAATCATGTTATAAACATGCATCATCAAACCTTCCTATGACACTGACAATGTAACATAGGACCAGAATTCAGAAGTTGTACTGCACTCTCAAAATCTACTACAAAAAAAGTACTGCAGGAAAAAATTACATTATTTGTTATAGCCAAACACACTAATTATAAAGCTTTCTGTGGTTCATTACAATTTAGGTAGCTATCAAAACAAAGACTGTAATGAGACATCAACACAGAAAGCAAGAGATATGGGAGTAAGATTACTGTATTTCAATGAAAGCTAATTTATGGTGTATTGACCACTTGAAGATTGTGTACATTATGTCAGGACGATAGTTTACAATGTGTCAACTAGACTGACTATCCCGATAATACATATTTGGTTGTGTATTATCAGACAATATAAAGTATATGTAGAAATGTAAATGTAAACATATTATAAGTTTATCATTATGAATAGTACTGAATGAAAATCCTTATATCTTTTGTTAGTAAACATGTCATGTTCAATATATAATAGCTGTTGATCACTCATCAGTGAAGTTAAAAAAAATTGTGCTATTGTTACTTTGATATCATTTTGTCTGCAAAATAAAAAAAGATAGCAGCGTACTAAATCTTGAATAACTGGCAACAATTTCGGTTCTTTACCAAGTTATATATATAACAATACATAATATTATTTCATGCTATTCACCTTTAAAATGCTATTTTTTAGGTACAACATCACTCATATTATCACACAGTTTTACCTCACGCTGTACTTCCAAGCTCATTACCCTGTTAAGCTAATAAAATGCAGCTGGCCTAGCTTACTTATAATTTGTGTTTTTGAAATAATAGGCCTTATCACATTCTGATTCATGCAATTAGTTTTACATATACAACTACTGTTGTAAAAACAAGTTAACTTGATGATAGTTAATAATAGTCGGTCTATAGTAAGAAATCATTAATTGTAATACTTAATTATTTTATTAACTTCACGGTTATGATGAATTACAGATAGAAATAGAACAGTGAGAAATGATAATGATAAGTGATTAAAATTATAAGGTTTTTTTAAACTTTATTGAACAAAATGAAATAGAATGTGATACTTTAACTTGATAACACAAATTTTAGTTGTTATGCTAAATTTTACAATTTTGGTAAACATGATAGCTTCCCAAAGTTTTACTTTAGTAAAGTGTGGTGCTTACTCCTCGTACGTAAACGAAGTAGCTAGTGTATTATGAGTGACATGACAGTTACGATAATAGATATAAAAGTTCAATAATGCGTATATACATTTAACTATTTCTATGGTGAAAATTTCATTATAAATACATTAAGGTCACAAAATTCTTCCTTCATAGTTATTTAATGTCAATTCTTTTGCTTACATAGCTCTTGTTCTTTCATTTTTATGAGTTCCATGATTAACCTTCCAATGTAAGACAGGTAAGTGGCTAGCAGGGCTTCAATTTCATTATAGACTTAAATATTCTTCTGTAATATTATATACTAGTGAAGTGAACCTAAAATTTGGTTTGTATAAAGAAAGCCAAGAAGTAAGATTTCCCTTCTCTAATAAGTTTTGTATGCATTGTTCACATCATATTGAAAGTTTTCTTCTTGAATAAAGAATGCTCGGTCAGTTAACAATAATTTATATTGACACTGAAGTATAGTTTTGCTTATGTAATACAACATTTTGTAAAAATACTATAATCAAAGCAACTTTTTATGTTCTGGTGGTGTCTTATGTCTATTCAATTATTATACTGGTATTTAATTATTAAGATCATGTATTACCTTCTGTATTTCCTGTTACTGTATCATTTCTTGCACACATATGATTAGTTTACACCAATAGCAAAATACTATTTACAGTTTACTATCTACATTGTCCCTTAGTAATGAGTTCAGCCGAGTAGGTCATACCAAAAACATCATCACATCGTATATGTAGCTAGTTGTTACTTGTGACTAAAGTATAATATTACAGTACATATTTAGCTATATTGAAAGTTATTTTTCTATTATATAAACAGCATGATGAGTCTCCAAAACAGATCACTGGAGAATATTCATGTTGGGATAAGTATATACAAAAATTTAAATTGTATTTTCCAAGATCTACAATAATTAAAGGATTGCTGGTTCAATAAATAAGCAGTCACACTCTTTGTTAATATCATAAAAAGAAGATGCAGAAACTCAACAACATAATATATACTTAAGCTTAGTTTAAGCTGCAACAAATTTCATTGGTTAAACTAACAATAGTAATTACAATAAATTGTAATTTTTGTCCAAGTATTATAAACTTACCATAAAAAAAACATAATATTAATGATAAATTTATACCAAATATGTAAGTGAATCATTGTCATGAACATCCAACTTAGTTCTATTGTATGTATTCATAAAGTGGAACAGGACTAGACTGTGATACAGTGGAATGATCTTTCTTCTCCACAATGTCATATGACAGATTAGTCTCACAGGTGAAGTCATCAGTTGATGGA
>WLWI01002583.1_pt1 | contig 15631 bp, 9 predicted proteins | sample 6701501 | NCBI WGS metagenome assembly WLWI01 (sample SAMN12718690, study PRJNA515312) | sponge metagenome | isolation source: marine sponge | host: Mycale hentscheli | place: New Zealand: South Island, Marlborough, Capsize Point | collected 2014-11-01
GTTACGGAATGCTTTACTTGTAACTGGAATATTTGCTGAATATAAATTTTTATGTAATAGTTAGCAAATCTTGTTAAGTTTTTCTGAAAATTAACTGCTGTTATTCAAACAGAATAAGCATGTTTTTGTTTTTTTTGCTGTTTGATCACGTCCTTAGTTTATAGAGGTATGGTTGGGAGATAAAAATTACATAAACTTTGGGAACTTTAACCACAGACAATAGCTAGCTACCAGTCAGTAATCAGGTTACATTGTGAGTAGGGTAAACTCATCGGTGTAAGAAGATGATTTTGAAAGGAGGAGGCACTGACAACTATAGTTGATCGATTGATTGATCGATTAATTGATATAATCTCTCCAATTTACACATTTGCTCTTATAAAGCAAAATATGTCCTGGTATTTCATTAACTGACAAAAATATTTTGAGGTGTAAATGTCTTACATATAAACACAACCGGTCATGTGACAACTATTCCAATGTGTTAGTCTAAACAAAGTGATATGTGATTTATTATAATACTATGGTTGTTAGTATTTCTATTTTTTCTCAACTAATTTCAGTGAACCGCATTATTAAAGTGAAAATTGAAAGATTGTGCAACTAAGAATATAGGATAGAATTATTATAAAAATATAACTGCAAACAACCAAACACTATAACCTATTATCAATTTAATTATTTGCAAAAATCTACTTTTAAAAAGCATAAATGTTTTATTATTAAAACACTTATTATACCAATTATATTATATTATTATTGGATTAGTAGCATCAATTTAATAACAATTCAGTCATACTAGGCTGAAATAATTATAATAATTAAAACTTATATAACTTTAATTGTTAATTTAACTTAAATTTTAATTAACAATAAGTTTGTTAGAACAAGAAAATTTGCTATTATATTAGAATTTAATAATAAAATTGAAAGTAGCAGTGAAAGTTCATGACATTATTGAATACTTTAACCAAGTAATTTTTCAATACTAAAATTGCAGCATTACTTTGAAATAATGATCTGATTAGTAGAGGTCACGATGATCTATAATATGCAACCTCACAGTATTTCATACACTTCAAAACTTTGCATTGAAATTTTGGGAAAACTCAATTTAGCAGTTTAAAGAAAATGCTGAATCAAAGTGAAATTATTTCTTTAATGAACAATACTATGCAATATTTACACAATATGACATTTAACTGCCAAAATATTCTCTTTGCATGCATGTAATATCATAGAATACTGCTGTTATATCAGTATTAATTTATAAGTATAAGTGGTGCGAGAAAATTTTCATGAGTTGAACTGCATACTGTCAATGTCAGTGTTTAGAAATTGTACAATTCAGTAGAAGTGTTCCATGAAAACATTGCTATTCTAAAAAATAACACCTAAGGTGAACTTACACTAGCTAGCTATTACAAAATTATTTCTCGGACCAAAAGCATACCCTTTTTTTTTTTTGGCTACTCTTAAGCAGGTATGGCTATGGTAAATGAAAACAGTGGAGAAGAAAACAAAAAAAAAAAAACGACCAGAGACACTAGCTAGTGTCGTAAGTTTGAATGCTTCCCGTTTTTCAGCTGATTGACATAAGTGTTGCTAACTAGCTTCCTTAAAGTCATCTATTTCCGTTTCTTCCATAGCCATGGTCAGGTTTTTTAATAAAAATTTCAGTTTTGGTTAATTTTATATGTGACTTTTCTTAGGTATAAGTCAAGAAACTAGAAATGGATTAGTTAGCTGACCAAAAAGTCTAATTGTGGCTAGAACATTTAGTACCACTGCTGCTTTATTCAGCTATTAGTTAGCTGTATGTTCAATACGTTTGCAAAATTTAGAATGTATCTGGAAATAATTTTTCTCAATTTTGTCTAACGCTATAGTTATTTCATCCTTGTATTCTCATTAAAATAAACTATAGTTGCATTATTCTTTGACAATGTAATCATCTAATCGTTTATAATTTGAAAGTAGAAAGAATATTATGACAGGTGTGTTGGGACAATTTAACCTGTGTTAGACATTGTAACCAGTGGGGGATATTTTAACTGGTGGGTGGGGTGACTAGCCTAGGATAATTGGTGGTATAATTTTGACCTGTGTTCGACATTTTAAACAGTGTTGCTTTAACTGGTAGGGGACATTTAAACAATAAATGAATTTAATGTATACCAGATATTTTTACCGCAAAACATGCGAATAATATTTTACTTTCATGTTGTATTTCACTTGTCTTCTGTCTTGAAAATATGACATGTCATTGTATTTTCTATATTATTATTGTACTATGGTTAGGGGAAGTAACAATATTCACTGAAGCATTGCTTTTTTGTTTTTGTTTCTAATCCTCATGATGCAATACAGTGTCATCAAACAAGAATATTGGAATAAAAGAGGGGAAATTTTATTGGTTTCATACTTAAATATAATAAATAAACTTTTGATGAAAATTTCTTGCTATGCGTTAGAATTTCCACAATTAAAATCTAATATTGCTTGATTCTATGTGACATATGTCCTACAACAGTGGTATTTATATGCAATGCATTGGAATTTAACCAAGAATTCCTGAGATTCTATTTCAATACCACAATTATATCGTCATATTTTTACAATCGAGAAGATTCATTTCCAAGAAATATTTCTAGTAGTGATAATTTTGAGTTATCAGTACATATATCATCAGCCGAATTTTCACAGAGAAGTAGATCATTTAATTTTGTGGACTTAATTATATCAATCAACATACAAAATCTTCCTGAGCTAGTGGGAACCAGAGTATCGTGTGGCAGCGAACTTCAGAGAAGTAACATCATCCAGATAGGGAGTAGCCCACTGACAGGTACCTCAGACATGAAATTATTAGGTTCACATAGGTCACATTGGTGAATTTTTAACCAGAGAGAATTGAATAGGTATAATCTACTTCACATTAAAAACAATTTTTTTTTTTACTTTCCTGGGTTTTTTCTATTGACATTTCACAAAATTGACACATTATGTTCTAACTTAATTTAGTGATAGAGCCTTCCCTAGCTAACTGCTATGAGATATTAAATATATTTAGATCCTAGAAAGTACCAAATCATAGTGATATTTGCAGTGGTAATAGTTATAAACTGTATAGATAAAATAGCTGGAAGTAGTCTCTGCAGTCACTCTACCAATCATCATCCCCCTTTTATGGAAAACAAAATAATCATGTTCTCAGGTTTATGCCAAAGCAACATCTATATTTTACTGAGACCAAGATTTAACAACTAATTAACTGCATTATTTAATTGTAACACTCAAAATTTGTGAAGTGTTAGTAAATTACAGGAATGGAATATTTTGAGTAAGTACGTACATAAATTCAATAGGTATTATGCACCTCTTGTCAGATAAACATTTATGGTTGTTTAGAAAACCAACTAAATACAAATTAAGATGTATCCTACACTGCATAATATTATTGTGGAAAAATGTGGAACTCAGTAATGTTTCTCTACAATGGATGGATAAGGTATATATACTATATAATTACAACAATAATTATAATTAAATACTGATATCGTACCAGATGAAATATGTAACTAATGTAATAAAATTTAAACCTACAAAGAGTTTAAAATTACAGCAATATTTTTGAATAAAAATTAATTTTAGATTACTCAATGTTTTATATAATCATCATTATTAAAAACAAATTGTTATCAGACAGGGTTAGCACAAATGGAATGTGTGCTATAATTGAATGATTAGCTAGAGTTTTTATCTTAAATAAATGCATCTGGAGAAGGGTTGGGACCTACTTACTGAGGACACATACCAGCATGCATCTACAACCAATAAGCAAGTTTCTCCCTGGTGGCAGCAATATGAAACATTGGTCACAGACAGAAAAGGACTGGACAAACTGTTAGCGAAAAAAAAATATGCATACAAAATGTTAAATGGAGACAGTGGGGGCAAACACTGGATCTCCAGTTTGTACTGTTAGGTCACCCACTCTTTTAGGTATTGGCTCTACCATTGGTTGAGACCAACGTTTTAGTGTTCAAATAGTCACCGAGCTGTAAAATGAATGAAATGACTGAGGACACATTGATATAATATCAGAGTGGAACACAAAAAATAAAATGCAAGCATATTAGCCAAAACAAAATAAAACCAGTTATACGGCCATGCCCATTTATTCATTAATAGCTGCTATTTAGAATCATGCCAGCTCACGTGAGCATACAATTTTACCGTGCTCGCATTCTGTATTTCCAGTGGTTAACTTCTTTTGCCTCTGTGAAAACGAATGTTTTTAAGTCCTAAAAAATTGTTGTGACTTTTTACTATGGTATGGATAACCCATTACCTAATGTTAATTCAAAAATCGCCAATTATTAATGGAGCAGCTAATTGCTGCTTGTTTGTTCTCAAGAGCCACTGGTAGTCAGAATGGCTTATATAGAAGCTACCATTACTCAGGGGAATCTGAGATGAGTACATAATTCCATATTGTTTAGCTAAAATTACAAGAATAAATCTGGATTTCTTTTGTGTAGCTGAGAGCTTGTTGAAGAGTTACTGGTAATAGAAGTAGTCCGAATGGCTTAACTTTGATACAACAGTGTAGGCAAGGGATCGTCGGAGTAGCGGGGGAACGGGACTGCTAAACAGTTTTACCACCAAAGTACCGCTTGTTGGTTGTCAAGGTAATATTAATACTAAGGAAGCTACCATTACTTGTGGGAAGCTGAGGTAATTATTAGAAATTCTATACTTAAATTTACAGAAATAACACTGGCCTATTTGCCTTTGTAGCTGACTGTGAAAGCGATATACACTTGTGGCGAAGGCAGTGTACACTCACAGTGAAGGCGGTATATGCTCACACTGAGGCTGAAATAAATGGCATGTCAAGACACTGAGGAGATGTGTGCTAACTATCTCCAGGAGCTGTATTAATGTTGTTGATGCTGTGGAAAAGCATGAGGAAGAAAGATCACCATCTTCTCTTGACATTCTAATATTTCATGCTAGCGGTTTGTACAGATTATTATTGGCAAGTGAGCAGCCTCAATCTTTGGAAGAAATTGGAAGAAGTATTGCAATTTTATATGAAATAGAAGAGAGAATAGGAGACTCAAACACAAATAGTATCAATCCAGTTCCTGATATAAGTTAAAGTTGAGAGGAATTTTAATGTTCTAATAGACCCATCACATTTTGGGTTTATCTCGCTTTCCATTTTATGTTACTAACAACACATCACGTGTGTTCTATAAGTTTGGAGTTATTTTTTCTCACTACACACTTCATTATTTATTGCAGAGTGAAGTTTACTTGGCATACTTCTGTAATATTGAGGTTATTGATTGCAATGTCATTTAATGTACAATAATATTACGTAATACTTATAAATAGACAAAAGGTACAGTTTATGTACAATATACATAAAGTGTTTACTTATTCATTTATGTAGGCATATCAATGCAACTTATCATTTTTATACACTGTTCAGTTTATTGTTGAAGATGCAATATTATTTAATACTTCAATAAACTCTAGAGATTGTGTCAATAATGTGTGCTCCTGGAGAATAAATAATAATTATAAATTTCCAAATAACCAATATATAAGTTACAATTTGAGTGTTTATAGAACTTTCACAATTTTACAATGTAGGACGCAAGTATCTACTATAACACTAAGTAAGTACCTATTGACATACTATTTGTAACTGTGATTAAATCAAGTACATAATTATGTAGTATACAAAATTGCATCTTTATGGTGATTATATAGAAGATATGCTGTCCTAGCAACCAAATTTTACTTAAATATGCATAATTCCCACAATCAATGGCAGTACCACAACGAAGGTACTTCCAGGTATTCCACCACAGTACACAATCTTGGAGTATCATTAAAAGTTCTTCATACAACCCTAGCCTATATCACAAGTATCTTTCACATCACTCTGACTCCCACACTCAGCACTTTCATACTCAATATTCAAGCTCTCCTCTCTCAATTCATTAATATCCACCATGTATTTAGTGTTCTTCATATCTCATAATGCAGCAACCTCAACACCAGGTGTCTCTTCTGATTCTTCATATTGCACAACTGTTTCCTCCTCTTCCATGTTTGATAATATATTCTCAGACACAGAAGCATTCACAGCCTTCTCCACAACACTCGGTACCAAAGCGTCCACTTTCCCTTTTGTACCTTTCACTAACACACCCACCTTGTCTCAAGCTTGTGCAACCTATTCAGCAACCTCAGCTTTCTTTTTCTGGTTACTAGTCACAACCCTGACTTCTGAACTGTCATCCTGTGCAGCTTCAAAACTAGTACTGGCCTCAGACTGTAATGTATCAACAACTACCATATCAAAAGGAATGTCATCTACTTCAAACTCTACTTTAGCTATCTTAGTAGAACATAGAAATCCAGTGGCAATAACTATCTCTACTGTATCGGGTTAACTTTGCCCTTCATATAACAAGTCACCAGAAATAACAGTGATCTCTGCACCTGTGTCCATTACTAAGTCAGTTGTAAACCCATTAACCTTCCCAGGAATTGTTCCATTAGTAGAAGTGACAGCCACCCAATCCAAATGTTTTGGCTTCTTTCCGAGCTTAAGATACAACTGACAATTAACCATTAATTCAGATATAATTTTACGTAAATTTATGACCTTATAATATTGTGCTACTTTATCAATTTATGACTGTTAAATAAACTCCCCATCTTTCGCTATGTGGTACTCACATAAACTAATAATGTCTTGCAGTGTGCAGTAGTTTTTTTTTTTATGCTGTGATGTTAACAAAGTGCTAGATTTTGTTTTGAAACTATTGATTCTCTTCCTTTTGCATATTAGAGCCACTGTTGAAGACAACATTTACATCTGCCTTTCTTATACATATTGATCTGAAAAAAACTAATATATGTATAAGAAAGGCAGTGAGTTAGCACTGAAAATTTGCTCCTAAGTACTTCATAATTAATTATAAGGTGATTGCATTTTATAGCTTATTTTTTAATATTTTTTTACAGATTATTGTGTTACGCCTGGACTCTATGTAAATATTTCTGCTATATACTCATGGTCAGATAGAAGACTGGAAAATTTTATTGTTGACTGGACTCTAGTGGTATGTTACAGAATGACTTCTGTTATTGCAGTAGCCTAAATTTTAAAGAAAATAATTGAATGTACAAAAAATTTGCCAAAAATTTTTCCCAATTGATTATTTTATACAGTGTCATATAATAAAATAACATGTTCTTCATTTTTAATGTTACTTGGCTATTGTGTTTTTTCTTATTGATCTTGTATAATTGAGAGTTCGAGAACAACAATTTTGAAAGCCTATTTCAGTACATAAAAGTTAGCTACAAGTATCATTATCATCTCTGACTTAGCTAAACAAATTCTGCCAGCTTAATGCTTGAAAATAAAAGAGAATAGCATTTCTATTTACTTTCCCTTGTCAAAAAAATAACAAAACAAGTTCAGCCATTTAATTTATTATTAAACTTTATTATCTGAAACTAGAACTGCTGAAGTGTACCCATAAATACTATTTAAGATTGTATTGATTTATGATGGCTTGCTAATTTATCTTTAATGTACAATATTGCTAGAAGTTAAAATTTTACTGCTAGATATCTTCACAATATTATCTTTAGGTACCTGACCATGAGATAACTCAAGCTATCACATAGTGTTATCTCATGGATGTATTGTGTTAGCTCATTACCCTAGTAGAAATAGAATCCGGCCTAGCTTACCAGTTTTCAGGGATTTTACAGCTACCTTACTCTAGTGGAGCCTACCCTACCAGGTTGGAGCAGCAGCTAAAGTATCAGCTTGGGGTACGTGGAGCCACTAGAGAGTTTTATGGCCAACTTTACACCTAGAGTTACCAACAAACTACTTCAGTGAAGATATCTAGTATGGAATAAACCACTTAGTACACTCATCATAGTGATATGGCTAGATATTCACTCTCAGGCTTTATTTTAACTCACCTCTGGCACTTGAAAATACATTAGCCTGTTCGTGAAATATTTTGCCATAACACACTCTAACTCTATACTATATTATATAAGATATAATATCTGTAACATCCTTGAAATGACAATATCCACTAAATATACTTTTGAAGCAGGGTGGAAGGCAAGTTAATAAATTGTAAGATGGAAGGCAGGAATACAGAATGGAAGTTGGAAACTATGATGAAAATTTTGGAAGAATTAGGATTGAATTAGGATGGAAGATACCGGGTGAAAATTAAATTGTATATTTTTCATGCACTATAAAGTAAAGATTAATAACATGTTTTATTTTGTTTTCAGCAACACATTTCTCAGATATAAATGTGTTACTTTCAACAATGTCAATATCTTTGGGTATAGTCATTGTATTAATCATCATTCATTTCATTATGAAAGTTAAAAAAGAAGGTATGTCTTCATTTGGCTGCTCTTATCACTATAAATTACTTTCTGATGTCACTAACAGGTACCTTTAAAAAACGGGACATTATTGTTTTGGCAATCACTATCAGGATGCTTTTCATTTGCTTCATGACTTGGATATGTTCTAGTGTTATACTTAATTCAAGGCTAAGTAAGTGAACAGTATTAAAATACATTTAAGATTTTTCTAGTTAATATTATGAATAGTGAAATACTATTAAAACCTACTAGTTTATGAGTGGTGACAATTGTAATATATTTAATAATGAAGCACAAAATACAAAAATTATATATACTATATTCATTACATAGCTATAATAATACCTAATTGGTCTGACAAATGATTTTGTAATAGCTATCTAGTAGAAGTAACGCTGAGAGTTAGCACATTTGGTGCTTCTGAAAATAATATACTAGATAATACAATTTCTGCTAGACTATTTAGGACTTAATCAAAATGACATGCATATCAGTAAGGCAAATTAGTTATCTTGATACTATATTTGCAATAGAATTCTGAAAGTAATATACTGGATAATACTAGACTATTCAGAACTCAATCAAAAAAATATATTATTAAGGCAAATTTGTTAACTTGAAAGTAGTCAATTTTTCATTTTATATAATGAAAAAAGTAAAGGTGATGTTACAGGTTATTAATTTCCCTAAGTGTTTGTCATGAATAGGTGATTTGATAATAGCTAATACTATACTGACCGAATTGCTAACTCTTTGTTTAGATTCATGTGAAGATTCATTCATGTTAGTCAGGAGTGCATTTATAAATTATTGCTCTTGTTCTAACTGGAGTCACTTTTCTATGGACAGTGTGTGCTGCTATCATTATTGATATCCGCAAAAAAGGTAACTAACTATATAATGTCTAGAAATGCATGGTTTTACTCACATTATAACTGTGTATTCATTATTGTTTTATAGCAACAAATACTATAAGTTTGTGAACAGCAAAGTCCTATCACTGGAGAGGAAGACCAAAATATGAAAATGACAATAAATGACGTATACAGTATTCATTTAAAACCTCCACAAACAATGATTTCAGATGCAGATCAACAGAATTCAGCTTATGAAAGTATATTTTGATTCAAAAACAATATTTAGCTAGTTAATACTACCTTTAACATTTGCTTGAGAAGCACCTATGTTTACACGATCATATTATGTCATTTTTTTGTTGTTTCATTTTTAGCTGAATCAACATTAAATGTTCTAAGTTAGTGTAAGCAATTTGTCTGCCTTTGAAATAAATTTTAGAATTCTTAAAAATTTTTACCTATTAAAAAATTACTCACAAAATTCTTTCTTGATTATACAATAATAGTAGTAAATCTATGCATAATATATTTGCTGATAATATCAGATTAAGAAACATCTCCTGCCTCCCTTGCACACAAACATACCCAAATGACTGAACTACGAATGTAAATTCTCAAAAATCACAACAAAATAGTGATTCTTTGCTGTATCTCTTGATCAAAACTGAATACACTTCACTTGGATCCTCACTTATCTTGCTATCGCTCAGTCATACATAGTTTTTGGATAATAATTGCCTCTTGCTATATTTTGGTATAAAACAGTTTGCCCACATAGCAGTTTATTATGTGAAATTGTCAAGGATTGATAAGGTAAGTTTGGCATAGTTCCATTATAGTCCAAACTTTCTCACATGTTTACACAATTTTTGAACGAATAAGTAATAATAATGTCATATGTAATAATAGCTAGACCCAAAGAGGTAAACAGTAGTCTTCTTTATAATCTAGCCAGCACTGTGCAAACAGAGTGCATATGCTATGAAAACAAGAGCCAAATAGTTTTTTTTTCTATGATGTTTACTATTCATGATGCATCTGATGATGGTTAACTGGTTTCAATATGGGAGTTGTGTAATACACTTGTCTTCATGTATATTCTTATTATGCATGGGCTACTGCGATTGATTGTAAGTAAGCTTATTCTTGTTATAAAACTAACACTACAATATTAAAAAAAATTACTTAACCAAACTACAAATTAATGAATTTTATTCGACATAGACTTTTGTAAAAGTACATAAATCACATTTGCAGCTCCTGTATGTATATAATTGCTAACTTATAGTATTTACAGCCAGAACTTCAATACTCTGATATTTGCTTGTTATTGATAAGACTTAAACAAAATATAAATGGCTTACCATTCGAACTGTTACTTCTCCAGTTAATCTTATGATCAATTGTAATAATGCAGTTTATGATAACTTTAATTGTAACGAAATACATTTTGTATCAGGAATAGATAACCAAATATAATGCATGTAGCTACATAAAGTCTAAGCTTGACTGATTGAAATTAAATCGATCAATTGTTTCCAAAGCGATACTTAATCATTTCGTATAATAATAATGGATATACTGTAACTGTAAGCAACTAAAACTTTTTTTATAATTTAGTGTAACTACTATGACTAAAACTAAAATTCAATCAATTATTAGTAACTGTAAGAAAACATTTTACTGAAACAAGACTAGTTGTAGGCCCAATTAGCAACCAAAATTAAGTAAATGACTATGGGTGCTTAAATGTTTACAGTTTTAAATATAAAACACTAAAGACTTTCAATAGAATGGAATAAAAAAGCATGAATACAAGGGTACAGCTCGTATTGATCTTCAACCTTGGGATGATAAATTGGCTTGAAGCTAATTTCCCAAGTATTTTCTATTGATGAACAGCGGCAATTGTCAATGGATAAAATAGAATTTAGTAAAATTCATTCGATAAATATAATTCATCGATTATCATGTACAACATGTTAGTGCATTAAACTGCACATTATGTCTCAAATTAGCAAAGATAATCTTTTTGGACAATAAAGTGTTTAACCAAATACAATAAATAACGCTAATACTCTCCAACTTTACTAATACCTGTTGCATATAAAAACAATCTCACATGCATTAAAAAATGCTTGGCAACATATACATATTAGAAACCATTCCGGATTCCAAAAGTGTTTAGTTGCTGGGTACATCTTGAAAGTTGTTATAAGGTGTTGCATATTTTAATAAACACATGATTTGTTTATGACTACATCAGCTAACTAGATAACGAAGCAGAACTGACATTACTTGGCATAGTTGAATGTATTTAATAGCTATGTTGGAAGTATCCTTATTAAAAAAACTTCCAAATGGGAAAAATGGTTTATATAAATCAGATTTATGATAATAGTTAGCAGAAACTGTATTATATTAGGCTAATTATCTTTGTTCGTACTTGGTTGACATCCTATTTTGAATGTGTCCAGTCTTCTAGTACCTTAATATGTGTGAATAGTTATTATGTGTTCACACTAGTTATGATTGCTAATAAATTACCAATTACCATTGTCCTATATTTTTTAAAGTATTTAGGTCATTATTATTTGTTGTTGTTGTTATTTTCTTTTTCCCAAGCCTTCACTTTTGTGTGTGATATTGATTCTACTCTTAGCGTTTGTGCTTATTTTTTTATGTAATTATTTATGCTAACTTATATGGTATAACTACTCCATTATATATTATAGGAAGTAGAGTCTGAGTGAGAGTTTAAATACTATAGAGCTTCAGGGCTCACCTGATACATGAAAATAGTAAATGTGAGTGGTTAAAAATAGATAGAAGGTTCTAGAAGTTTGAGTGGCATGAGATCTACAATAAACAGATTGTTGAAGTGATGAACTTTCATAGAAAAATATGTAAACAATTATCTGTTCAGGTGACGGTGCTCCCTACAGGAATTATTTGAATTTTGTAAACATAGTAAGCTAACTTTGTGAACTGTGGCTAGACTTTCATGCTTATAGGAAGCAAAACTGACTGACCAAATGGCCTTTTAGTTTCAGGCAGCAAAGTTCAGCTGTGAGACTGCAAGAGGTTTTAAAAGAATGAAACTAGACAGTATAAGAAAATATGAGAGTTGAAAAAGTGCGACTAAGAAATTAGACTACTGTAAAATATTGTACAGGCCTTAAAAGATCAGAAATGATTAATGAACTATTAAATTAGTTAGCTATCACTAAGGATAGGTTGTTTTTATTCTAACTATACAGATACCTTAGCTATATGTATTCCTCAAGAAGCTAAGGAAAGTCCCTTTAGATGGACGGACCAAAGCCACGTGCAGTGGACGCTTTCGATTAGGGGGGATAGAATCCGCTAGCATATAGGACTAACACTGCTACTGGATTTGGTTCGACCAGAACGAAAACTGCCGGTCATATTTCCTGTGACACCAGACGACTTGTAGAGGGACTGAATTTTGCATGACAGTACAATTATAGCTGTATCGATTATGCAGTTTTGAAACCATATGTATTGTACATATTAAAGAGAATTCTGCGATTTTACCAACTTTGTATTTTTAATGATATTTGTGGCATATATGTGAGAGCCGTTGTCATAAAATTTTAGGTCTCCCATAATTTTAGGTCCCCCTGGGCCGAAAATAACTGTATTATAGGCCCCTATTAGTCGTGTAAGGTCCCCCCTTTCCGAAATGATTCAGCCTTATCAAACTTTTTAATTCATAGGGACTCCTAGTTCTTGCTCGAAATGAAAGTCAACATATCAACTATGAATCTACACGATTTATACGAGTCGTGTTTATCAAATTAACTTCTATCATTTCAACTATGTGCAATTTAAAAAAATAATAGCTAACAATTTGATTTCGATATTTAAATTTATTGTAGTTTATAAATTCATGCAAACTTCTTTAGCCATACCCTTTTCTGCGCTAGAATACTTCGAGGTGTCCCTACAATAGTTCTAGCCATGTAAGCTGCGTTCGTTAAGTCTCTATAAGGGGGTACCCAAATTAACGCCGGGAGGCCCAAAATTACCGGTAGGATGGGTCCTGGGGGCCCCATTCTACCGGTAAAATTGGCCCGTATAATGGGCCTGGGCTACAGTCCCGCAGTTCCTTATCAAAAAACTCATTTCATTGGTTAATCAAATCATGTGACCAATTATAGCGCCGCGCGCCCTGTGGTACGGTGCAACTTACTTTTATCGCACAGAGGATGAGGGTTGGGACCACCGTTAGGGTCATATGGGTCTGGGTTTTGCTAACAGCTATACAAAGAAACACCAGGGCAGGCTATGTTAAGGAGGCTAAGGTTAGGGCTGGGGCATGTAAGGGTATTATTAATAGCTTAGCTAGTACTGGATGGTTGGAGGCTGGGAACCATCTATCTTTAGATGTGACTACAGCATGCCATCTAGGTAAATGCATTGCTATTAGAACTAGTGAAGCTGTACCACTAGTTAATGAATCTTTGAACGATGGAAATAAATTTTCTGGAACTTCAATTGAAAGGGCACTAAGAATATCAAACTTAGGAAAAGCAAATGCAAAAGAGAATGTCATATTGCAAAGCAAAAGGGGAGCTGGAGGAAATACAACACCATACAGATGCATCATTATAAAGCAAAGTGAAATTTCACAAGAAGTGATGGAATTGCTACGTATAGGTAAATAAAGGAGAAATGTATAAAGTTATAATGACTTATTTATATTATAGGAGTTCTGAATGAATCATAGGATGAACTAGACAATATAGGTGATATTGGAAGAACTGCCGGTTAAGTTTACAGCTATATGCATCTTGTATAATTTTGATATTTCTTTAATTCAAATTAGAAGTTGTCAGTGAATCAGCTGAACCAGATAGATCTCAGGAAGGCACCACTGTAGATGCAGTGAGTGAAGGTTAGCTGATTGTATTTGTAGTAGCAAGCATGAATAACTTTTTGTTGATATTAATACTAGGGATTCCTGTTCAGCTAAGTAGCCAAATTCAGAAAGAATGCACAGCAGATAGCGAAGGTTTGTTGATTATAGTTGTAGCTAAACATTTTGTATAAATTTTTCTGATCTTTTTAATATCAGTACTCATTCATGAATCAATTGAATCATAGGGAAAACAAATAAAGAAGATAATATAGAAGATTTAATAAGTGAAGGTATGTGAATCATTGTTTGTTCAAATATGTTATAAAAACATCTTCAATGTTCAGCTACAGAAATGGACCTACCAGAAGAATGTCCAGTTCTTGAACCATGGTCTCCAACAGTATCTGAAGGTATAAGCTAATTAAAGTTGATAAAGGTAGCTATAATATTTTATAACAATTTTGTTGTAGATATACCAGAGTTAAATTCAGTTGCAATAAATCCAGGTAAGAATTATTAACTGTGTTTGCAAAAATTACATATTGCTGTTTTTAGATGTTCCTGCAAGCAAAAGGCCAAAGTTATGCTGACCACTGTGATCATATAATTTAGCACTTAATTTTGACTCAGATTGCACCATGCAATACCACATATATTAAATATTTATTTTATGTTAACAATTAATTTAAAAAAATTGTCTGGCAAAATTTTTTTTTTTAAATCGTGAGAATAAAAAAAATTGAATAAAGAAATTTAGAATACACCTTGAAATTCAATCTTTTTGCTTAGCTAGTAGCATTAATTGAATTACCAAGAATAGAGTAGCAATGACAATTTACAACAATACACATTGCCTCAGCTGCTTCCTATCTTAACCCTCTAGTTCCTGAATTGTTTGGACGCGCGCGGAAAAATCTAATCGTCGACCACGGAATAGGGTATTACCGTTTTATTTTTTAAACTCGATGCTGGCTGGGAAAACCCCATAGCAACCATATATCACTAAACAGACCAAGAGTTTGGGATTCCCCTCATTTTTTGATTGAGATTGAATAATATTTAGGCCTCTACTAATACTTCAAAAAAATAATTTTTTTTTCCAAAAAAAATCCACAATTCCAATCAATAAAATAAAAAAATAAAATAGAAATAATTCAGCGAAGCGAGCGGAGCTGACTCTCTAATGAGTTATATATATTTAGGTCTAGAAATTGTTTTTGTTCTTGCGTTGGCGTACGTGTGTACCCTTTCTCCTACGCGCTTGCGCGGGCCGGGTAACCTTCTTAGCAACATTTTGTTTTGTTTACCCGCTGTACGAAGTAGCGATGCCCAGTAGACAAAACGTTCCCTTTATCCTACGCGCTTGCGCGGGCCGGGTAACCTTCTTAGCAACATTTTGTTTTGTTTACCCGCCGTACGAAGTAGCGAT